>Ga0256839_1003376_pt1 | contig 16503 bp, 17 predicted proteins | sample 354166metaG_FD_185968 | JGI IMG/M metagenome (GOLD analysis project Ga0256839, IMG submission 185968) | Hydrothermal vent microbial communities from Mid Atlantic Ridge, Atlantic Ocean - 354-166 | ecosystem: Environmental > Aquatic > Marine > Hydrothermal vents | place: Atlantic Ocean: Mid... | reverse complement strand
CATCGTTAACCTCATTTCCGCCTCCTGTTTTTCCTTTCTCCAGGAGACTATTCTTCATATCTTTCGTCAAGATTTCTTTTTTGAGGCAACGATACCTTTTCGTTTCGATTTTTTTTGAGGCAATTCGGGCGCTTTACATCGCGGACAGTCTTGTGTTAGAATTTTATCTCTCAAATATAAGGAAAGGCGGCGGCTGATGGCTTTAGCAAAAGAACAGAAGGAAAATATAATCAAACAGTACAAGCTGCACGAGGGTGATACAGGATCTCCGGAAGTGCAAATAGCCCTTATCAGCGAGCGTTTAAACGGTCTGAATTCGCATTTTCAGATCCATAAAAAAGATCACCACTCACGCAGAGGGCTCTTGAAATTAGTGGGACAGAGACGCAAGCTCCTAAGTTACCTGAAGGCGACGGACAGGGAGAGATACGAAAGGCTCATCAAACAGCTTGGACTTAGAAAGTGACAGTGAATGACAAATGTTGAGACTGAAGTCAAAGGAAAACCTCTCTATCTTGAGACCGGAGTATTCGCAAGACAGGCCGACGGCTCTGTAATCGCAAGATACGGAGATACTGTTGTACTGGCAACTGTTGTTGCCCGCAAGGAAGCAAGAGAAAATATAGATTTTTTCCCCCTTACCATAGACTACCAGGAAAAGGCCTATGCGGCCGGCAAAATCCCCGGCGGTTTCTTTAAGAGGGAAGGCAGGCCCAGTGAAAAGGAAGTCCTTACATCCCGCCTGATTGACAGACCCGTCAGGCCCCTTTTCCCGGACGGCTTTCATTCCGATACCCAGGGAATCGTCTCGGTGCTGTCCTTTGGAGAGGAGAACATATCGGATGTCCTCGGGATCATCGGCATGTCGGCGGCACTCAGCATATCCGATATCCCGTTCAGCGGGCCGGTCGGCGCCGTCAGGGTCGGCATACTGAGTGATTCCTTTGTGATAAACCCCGACCTGCAGGAGACGGAGGAATGCGACTTCACACTCGTTGTGGCCGGCACTGAAGAAGCGGTCCTCATGGTGGAGGGAGGCGGCCTCGAAATCCAGGAACCCCTCCTGCTTGAGGCGCTTGAGATCGCCCGCAGGGAGATAAAGACCGTTGTTGAACTGCAGAAAAAACTGGTCTCCATGGCCGGCAGGCCCAAGCGCCCCGTCACCCCGCCTCAGGTGGATGAACGGATTGTAAAAGCCGTCTCGGACATTTCGCTCGAAAAAATCAAACAGGCGATTATCATCCCGGATAAGCTCAGGAGGCAGGAGGCCCTCAATGAAATACTCAGGGCCGTCATAGAGGAGCTGAACACCGGCGAAGAGGACATGTCAAATGATATCGCCTTTGTTTTCAATAAACTCGAGAAAGACCTCGTAAGGAACATGATCCTTGAACAGGGCATAAGGGCGGACGGACGCAGGCCCGAGGAGATAAGGAAAATAAGCGCGGATGTGGGGATTCTGCCGAGGACGCACGGGTCGGCCCTTTTTGTGAGGGGGGAGACACAGTGCCTTGCAGCGGTCACTCTCGGTACGGCGGAGGACGAACAGAGAATCGATGCGCTTGAAGGGGAATCCAAAAAGGCGTTCATGCTTCATTATAATTTCCCTCCCTTCAGCGTGGGTGAGGTGAAACCGCTCAGGTCCCCCGGCCGGAGGGAGATCGGCCACGGCATGCTGGCGGAGAGGGCGTTGAAGGCCGTGCTTCCGGCCAAATCAGAGTTTCCCTACACCATAAGGATAGTATCGGATGTGCTCGAGTCCAACGGCTCATCATCAATGGCCACGGTATGCGGGGGTACGCTTGCCCTTATGGATGCCGGTGTGCCCATCAAGGCCCCGGTCGCCGGTATTGCAATGGGTCTTATCAAGGAAGGCGAAAAGATCGTGGTCCTTACGGATATACTCGGTCTCGAGGACCATCTCGGGGACATGGACTTCAAGGTGACCGGCACAGAGGAGGGCATCACCGCATTCCAGATGGATGTGAAGATAACCGGTGTGACCAGGGAGATAATGGGCGCCGCTCTTGAACAGGCAAAGAAGGGAAGGCTTTACATACTCGACAGGATGAAGGAGATACTTCCCGGGCCGAGGGAAAACCTCGCCACGCATGCCCCGAGGATATTCACAATGAAGATAAAGCCCGACAAGATCAGGGATGTTATCGGTACAGGCGGAAAGGTTATCAGGGGCATAGTCGAGCAGACGGGCGTCAAGATAGATATTGATGATACGGGCACCATAAATATCGCATCAATCGACGAAGCGTCCGCCCTGAAGGCCATGGATATTGTAAAGGGAATAGTCGCCGAGGCGGAGGTGGGCAAGCTCTATATGGGCAAAATAAAGAGGATCGTGGATTTCGGTGCGTTCGTGGAGATATTCCCGGGCACCGAAGGGTTGCTTCACATATCGCAGATTTCCGACAGGAGAATTGCAAAGGTTACGGATGTTCTGAAGGAAGGGGAAGAGATTCTTGTCAAGGTCATAGAGATAGATAAAATGGGCAGGATACGTCTCAGCAGAAAAGAGGCGCTTAAAGACCGGGCATCTGCAAAATCAAGGGCCTGAAATAAATCAATCATAAACAAGCCGGATCAACATCGATATGCCTTGCGGTGGTTTTCCGGGGATATCGATGCATGGTGTTTATTGCAATTCCGCGCGCCCCCCTGTATTTTTTAATGCCACGGCAATGTATACCTTAATGTTGCATAAGGGGGCAGGCGGGGTCCGCCGCAAAACCTCCGCCGGACTCTCCTGCCCGCGGGCGGTGTTTTTATGCCGCTGCAAGGATGATACAACTGTAAGATTCGAGAAAGCGGAAAATGTTCAAGAAAATAATGCTTGACAACAACATACCCGTCCTTATCGAGACGGCCCGGGAGGTGCATTCCATGTGCATAGGCATATGGGTAAAGGTCGGCTCACGGAACGAGCGGCCGGAGAAAAACGGCATCTCCCATTTCCTCGAGCACATGTTTTTCAAGGGAACGGCAACCCGTACGGCACAGGATATCGCAATGGAGATCGATTCGCTCGGCGGCGAGCTGAATGCCTTTACATCCTCTGAGTATACACTTTTTTATGTCAAGGTACTTGACGAATACATGGAAAAGGCCATAGAGCTTTTAACGGACATATTCCTGCATTCAACCCTGCCGGAATCTGACCTGGAAAAGGAGAGGAGCATAATCAACGAGGAGATAAAGATGGTTGAAGACACGCCGTCGGATTATGTTTACGAGCTGTTCAGCAGAAGCATATGGGGAGAGAGGGGGCTGGGCCTGTCGGTCCTCGGCAGGGCTGAAACCATAGAGACGTTTACAAGAGACGACCTCATTGAGCATGTGGAAAGGTTCTACGGGAAAGAGAACATCATCGTGGCATGCAGCGGCAGGTTCGATGAAGACAGGCTCATCGGGTTCCTGAACCGGGGCATCGGCTCTCTGAAGAGAAACTGCAACCGCGAGGATACGCCCGTACCGGAGTTTACGGGCAGCCTTAACATAGTCACGAGGGACCTGTCGGAGGCCCATATATGCCTCGGGGTCAGGGGTATGCCTTATAAAAGCGATGAGAGGTATTCAATGCACCTGCTGAATACGATACTCGGCTCGGGGTTCAGCTCCAGGCTCTTTCAGAATGTGCGGGAGAAGAGAGGGCTGGTGTATTCGATTTACTCCTATCATGTATCATATTTCGATACCGGCCTCTGGGCGGTATATGCAGGCACCGACAAGAGGCACGTCAGCGAGGTGGTTAATATCACGGTTGAGGAGATGAAAAGTCTTGCTGATTCCATTACACATGACGAGCTCATCAGATCAAAGGCCCAGCTCAAGGGCAATCTTATCCTTGCCCTTGAGTCCACGAGCAACAAGATGTCGAACATAGCAAAACAGGAGATATACTATGGGGAATACTTTTCTCCTGAGAAGATCATAGCAATGGTCGAGGCCATAACGCTTGAAAATGTCAGAGATGTGGCCCGGAGGCTCACGGATTCGGCACCGTTCGCCCTGACCGTATACGGCCCCGTGCAGGAGCGCGACCTCAGGGGATCATGCAGGCTCCTGCAATAAACCCGGCTTCATGGAGTGAACGGTCCCGGACAATGACCCTGCTCAAGGAGACCCTCGATAAACTCTACAGGGAATATGATTTCAGGGGCCGCCTCGGATTCGACCCCATCGATTTTCCGCACAGGTATTCAGACCCCGCCGATGTGGAGGTTGCGGGTTTTATCGCATCCTGTTTTGCCTACGGGAAAGTCGGGCTTTTCAAACCGGTAATTGAAAAGATACTCGGGCCCGGGGGCAGGCATCCGGCACGGTTTTTCCTGAATTTCACGTTAAAAGACGCCCGGTATTTAAAAGACATCAGCTACAGGTTCAACAGGGAAAGGGATGTGGTCTGTCTTGCATATATGCTGGGCCGCATACTGCGGAAACGGGGTTCCCTGAAAAACGCGTTCTACGGGTTTTACAACCCGTCGGATGAAGACATCGGGACCGCCCTTGCGGGCTTCGTGGATTCTTTTCTTGAAATATCCGTATCGCCGGTTTACGGGAAGAACGGAATTCCCCCGGGACTGGCACAGCTTCTCCCCTCGCCCCGCAGGGGCAGCGCATGCAAGCGGATGAACCTGTTTCTCAGGTGGATGGTAAGGACAAAAGACATTGATTTCGGCATCTGGGACAGGATACCGCCGTCGAAGCTGATCATCCCCCTCGACACCCATATAGCAAGGATTGCAAGATGCCTCGGGCTCACGCGTAGAAAGGCCGCTGACTGGAAGGCCGCAAAGGAAATAACCGGCTCGCTCAGGAAACTCGACCCTCAGGACCCCCTGAAATATGACTTTGCCCTCTGCCACCTCGGCATAGAGGGATTATGCAGGGGGATGATACGCTCAAATTGCACTTTTCCGGCGGGTGCATGTAACCCTTAATGTTGCATAAACCGGCAGCCTGCCTTGCCCCGTGGTGGTACTTTTATGCTACTGTAAGGTAAAATTATAAAACAGGCGGTTCCCCGACCATGATTCAAATCATAGCCTGATTATTGATAATGAGTTATAAATAATTCAATACATTTTTTCAAAGGAGGACTCTGCCGTATGGGTGACAATGCCGCAAGGAAACCGTCCATTGACCTGGAAGAGTGTATAGGGTGCGGATCGTGCGCCGAGATATGTCCTGAGGTATTTGCAGTAACCGAGGAGGCCAAGGCTTATGTTATTGCAGAGGGCAAGTGCGACACCTGCGACTGCGAGGAAGCAGCGGAGATATGCCCTACGAGGGCAATATTGCTGGAGTAATGGAACTTTCGGAAAAATAAAAGACTCGGAACCGGAAACAGCGGTTTTTTGGGGGGGGGCGGCATGGAAATATTAGACCTGAACAGGCTCATAAGATTTTATCCCGACAGGATATTCCGGGAGATGATCGACGACAAGCCCGAGATGAGGATAGCGCTGATGTGCCTGGAGCCGGGGCAGAAACTGGAGCCACACAAGGCGCCGCTGAGACTCCTGATGTATGTCGTTCAGGGCAGGGGAACCTTCACGGTGGGAGACGAAAGCATTGAGGCCGGGGAAAAGACCTGCATCACATGTGATCCCATGGTGTCGCACGGTTTTACCGCCGACAGGGGGGAACGTCTCGTTGTCATGGCGGTGGTGACTCCGGCGGATGAGTAGCCGGTCCGGCTTATAAATAATTTTTATATTTCGTTATGCGGAAAAGTTTTCGGGCTGTTTTTATGTTAATATGGAATCATATGAGCGCTGGAAAACATATGTCTGATTGATTCGGACTGAACAATACTACCGATATTGGAGGTGTCTTATGAAAAAGCCGGTCATTAATTACGACGAATGTACGGGCTGCGCCACTTGCGTTGAAATCTGTCCCGAGGTCTTTGAAATGGGAGACGATGAAAAGGCATTTGTCAAGGCGGAAGACAAGTGCGATACCTGCGACTGCCAGGAAGCCGCGGACACATGCCCTTCGGAAGCCATCACTTTTGAAGAATAGAAAAGATACGCCGTCAGCATGACCCACCGGGCGGTACCCCGCCGGCATATCCTGCCGGCGGGGTATTTTTGTGGGTTTCCGGTTATTCTAATTGAAAATGAATTTCATTTTCCTTGACAGGCCGTCCCCGTTAAGTTTAACATGTATAATGGGCAACCGCGGGAAACATAAGACGGCCTGCCCCCCGAAGATCTCCGAAAAGAAGGAGCAACTGAAGGCATTTCTCAGGCGGAAAGGCTTCAAGTCCACGAGGCAGAGGGATATTATCGTCACCGAGTTCCTGAAGACAGGGGAGCACATTACGGCGGAGGACCTTTACAGAAAGATCAACAGGAAAAACAGGGAGATAGGTTTTACGACCGTTTACAGGACACTGAAGCTCCTGACAAAGTCGGGATTCGCCACGGAGAGGCTCTTTGCTGACAACCTTACAAGGTATGAGCCGCTTTCAGCGGAAGACCACCATGATCATCTCATATGTCTGAGCTGCGGCTCGATCATGGAATTCGAGAATCTGAAGATGGAAAGGCTGCAGGAGAAGATCGCCGGTGAGTTCGGATTCTGCATAATAACGCACAAAATGGAATTCTACGGCTACTGCAGTGAATGCAGGGACAAATGTCCTCGGCATGACGATTAACCTTAATGTTGCATAAACGGGCAGAGGAGTCTGCCGGAAAACCTTTATAAAGCGATTGGATATTGAAATATGTTATTGTGGCAGGAAGTAACGAAGAGGGAAGTTCAAAAAACACGCCGGTATGCCGTGCGGAATACTCTCCAAGGAATCGCAGATAAAGCTTTTCCGGCAGCCTCTCCCGCCCCGCCGGCAATGTTTTAATGCAACTGTAAGGATAAGGCAGGGGGACTGGAGATTGCGGGAAAATGCATGACCATTGCCGTAAACAGGATGACAGCGGGAGCGACGCCCCCCGGATATTCCTCGTGGGCAATCCCAATGTGGGCAAGAGCGCCATATTCGGCCTGCTGACAGGCCGCTATGCGGCGGTCTCGAACTATCCGGGCACGACCGTTGAACTGACAAAAGGCGAGGCGACCATACAACGCCGCAAGTTCCTGATCGTGGACACGCCAGGCGTCAACAGCCTTGTCCCGATGAGCGAGGATGAAAAGGTCACAAGGGACATACTGCTCGAGGAAAAGGCAGAGGCGGTCATACAGGTTGCCGATGCCAAGAACATCAGGAGGTCGCTCTTTATCACCCTGCAGTTGACGGAAATGGGGCTGCCTCTCGTGATAGACCTCAACATGAAAGACGAGGCCTCAAGGATGGGCATAGATATTGAGGAGACCGTGCTCGGCAACATATTCGGCGTGGATGTGGTCTCCACGGTAGCTGTCCGTAAAAAGGGGATGACTGCCCTGAAAAAAGCCGTCCTCAACCCCAGGATATCGGACTACAGGTTTTCTTATGACCCTGCCATCGAGGAATATATCTCAAAGATAGAGCGCCTGCTCCCGGAATCAAACATCTCCGGGCGCTCTATAGCGCTGATGATACTGTCCGGCGACAGGACTCTTAAGAACTGGCTTCTCAGCCGGCTTGATGAAGACACTATCAGCAGGATCGAGGCGCTGAGGGACAAGATATGCGGAAGATATACCGAGCCCCTGAGTTATGTCATCAGCAGGCAGCGCCTGAAGGAGGTTGAAGGCATAGCAAGGGCCATATTCAGGAAAACGCCGGTGGAGAAAAAGGGATTATCCGGCTTCCTTGGCGACCTTACGCTGCATCCGGTGTGGGGATTCCCGTTTCTCTTTCTCGTACTTTATCTGCTGTACCAGTTTGTGGGTGTGTTCGGTGCGGGCGTGCTCGTGGATTATCTTGAAAGAGTGGTTTTCGGTGAATACCTGAATCCATGGGCGGAAAAATTAGTCGCAATGTCCGTTCCCGTCAGCTTTCTGCGGGACCTCCTGACAGGACCGTACGGCATCATAACAATGGCCCTCACATACGCAATCGCCATAATACTGCCGATAACAGCGACTTTCTTCATCGCCTTTTCGATAATGGAGGATTCCGGTTACCTGCCGCGCCTCGCGGCAATGCTGAACAGGGTGTTTCAGGCAATGGGGCTCAACGGCAAGGCCGTGCTCCCGATGGTGCTCGGCCTCGGGTGCGACACAATGGCCACGCTGACAACGAGGATACTCGATACACCCAAGGAAAGGCTCATAGTCACCCTGCTTCTTGCGCTCGGCATCCCGTGTTCCGCCCAGCTCGGGGTGATACTCGGCATGTTCGGCAGACAGCCTGTTGCGGCCGTGCTTATATGGGCGGGGACATTAACCCTTGTGATGCTGTTTGTCGGTTTCCTGGCGGCAAGGATTATACCCGGAAAGAGGGTGGACTTCATACTTGAACTCCCCCCCCTGCGAATGCCGCGGTTTGCAAATGTTTTCGTAAAGACGGTCGGGCGTATTGAATGGTATCTGAAGGAAGCGGTGCCGCTTTTCGTGCTTGGCACATTGATACTGTTTCTTGCGGACAAGCTGGGGATTCTCCCCTTCCTCCAGGAGGCTTCATCCCCGGTGATTGTCAGTGTGCTGGGCCTGCCGGCAAAGGCCGCTGAATCCTTTATGATCGGTTTTCTCAGAAGGGACTACGGCGCAGCCGGACTTTTCGCCATGCAGCAGCAGGGGCTTCTCAATACAGAGCAGGTGGTTGTAAGCCTCGTCACCATAACCCTGTTTATCCCCTGTATCGCAAACCTGTTCATGATAATAAAGGAGAGGGGGCTGAAAGCGGCCGTTATGATAGCGGCATTCATTTTCCCGTTTTCAATCCTGGTGGGGGGGATTCTTCACCGGATCCTTTTATGGCTTAAAATCTTCGGTTAAGGTAAAATATATCTTAAGACCGTGGAGCGGGGCGGGAGATCCGCCGTGAAACCGTTATAAAGCGATTGGATATCGGGAATATGCCCCTGTTGCGGGAAGTAACGGAAAGTGAAGTTCAGAAAAACGTCCATATGCTGTGCGGAATATTTCCTGAAGGTATCGCAGGTAAAGCTTTCCCGGCAGGCTCCTCTGCTCTGTCGGCGGTATTTTATGCCGCTGTAAGGCTAATGCAACCGTAGCAACTATGTGAGTTGACACAATTCCGAAACATGCACGGGTGACGTATGTACAGGGCAAATCCGGAGGGAATAAACATAAGGGCGGCTCTTTTCTACTGGCTTCTCACGCTGGGATACATGGCGGTTATTTTCCTGCTCTCATCGTATCAGGGAGGTGACCTCCCCACCCTTCCCGAAAACTTCGACAAGGTCGTTCATACCGGCGTTTACATACCGCTGGCCTTTCTGTTCTATCTTTCCCTCAGGAAAACGGGAATCAGGAGATATATCTTTGTGACGGCCTTTCTTTTTGCGAGCCTGTACGGGATCACGGATGAGATTCACCAGATATTCGTGCCCGGCAGGGACCCTGCAATCGGCGATGCGCTGGCGGACTTCACGGGTGCGCTCCTTGGATGCCTGGGGGCGAGTTTCTGGAGACATTCATCGGGGGACCTATAGGTCTTTGGTGAATTCCTCGTATGTTTCGGGATGCTCATTCATTACTTCCTCTTCTATTTTCCGTATGTCGCCTATATAAGGCGTGCGGATGCCGTGGAAATCAACCGGGTCGCCCAGGGCCTGGAACTTTATCCCGAATTTCTTGAGCAGTATTACAAGCCCTTTCGTCATTACCGCATACCAGTGTGTTAATTCCCTGCGTTTGCTCTCATGGTAGACGGCCTTGTACAGGCAGGTAACCAGTTCATGCCTGCTGCGCCTGTCGTTCAGGGCTCCGTTTTTCAGGCGGAATGCCCCGGGCTGCCTGTACCTGAACCTGTCCTCGGTCCTCCTGTGATACCCCCTGTTGTAGGTTTCAAATGTTCCTATGCTTCTTCTCTCCTCATCAGGGCCGTATATATACTTATCCTCGGAACGCTTCCTGTAATCCCGGCTTATCACCAGCCTTGATATCTCGGCTATGTTTTTCCGGGGGATTTTGCCCCTGTCGATGTCGATATGGCAGTATCTTTCAAGCGGAAAGCCCTCGGGCGGGTTCAGTATGAGCCTCACCGAGCCGACTATCTTCTGCGAGTCGTCCCTCACCGCAAAGTGGACGGCATACTTGTCGTATTCGTCGGTTTCAAGGCCGTTGGGGTGTTTTTCGGGTTTTTCAAAGCCCCACTCAAGGCAATAAACCTTGTACCTCAGCCTGTAGATTTCCGCAAGCTCTTTCTCGTCTGAAACAGCGCTGACTGTGAACGGCATAGAGAGATTCTCCCAAACAAGGCATCTGAAAGTCAAGTGAATATTGTCTCAAGGGAAAAATTATTCGACATAAAAATAATATCACACGGATACCGTGTGTCAAGCGTTTTTTCAATTTTTTCGGAATAAAACGGCCGGAACTTTAGCAGGGGCATGGCGCGCCATGCCCCCGCGGAATGACAAACAGCGGTATCCTTGCGACCGGATACTAAACGACATCAGGGTGCTCAAGGCCGTGGAATCACTGTCAGAAATGACAGTATACTTTATCCCGGGAAAAATGCTACATTATTTCCCGGGTATTCACCGGGCGGGGCCGACACCGGTCTCATCCGGACCGGAACGGGGGCATGGAAATCATTCCGGCACCCCATAACCTCTGGAATTCAAAAAAAACATGAAAGGGAGGGAAAGCCATGAAGAGATTTTACGTCCCGGCTCTCACACTGCTTATATTGATATCCGTTACGCCTCTTTCCGCACATGCAGGCCTCACGGACAGGGGAAACGGCCTTGTGTATGATGACGATCTGAACGTCACGTGGCTCCTGAATGCAAACTATCCGGCCGGCACCATGACATGGTCCGAGGCCGTTGACTGGGCTGAAAACCTGGTTTTCGGGGGATATGACGACTGGCGTCTTCCCCTCTCCGACACGTGCACCGGGAAAGGCTGTACGGAGAGTGAAATGGGGCATCTCTATTATCTTGAGGAGGTGTCTTCGGCATCACCCGGTATATTCACGGATGTAAAGCCTTCCCTGTACTGGTCATCCACGGAGTACGACACGGCCCGGGCCTGGCGGTTTAATTTCAAGTACGGCACGCAAAGCACGGGAGCGAAAACGCAGAGGCGCTATGCCTGGGCGGTGCGTGACGGTGACGTCGCGCCGCCGGTTGTGCCCGAGCCGGCAGGTGCCGCGCTGTTTATTGCAGGAGGAGCCGCCCTGGCGGCGAGGTGTTGGAGGAGGAAAAAACCCTTCACGGCACGCCGTCCATCCTGTCCGTTCAGGCTTTGAGGTAATCCCTCAGTGCATCTTTCCAGTGCCGGGGCTGCCCCATGCCCTCAAGCCTGAGCATGGTGTTGCCGAGCGCCGAGAATGCGGGCCTCCTTGCAGGACGGCTGATTTTGTCCGAGGATACCGGGTTTATCTTCGTCCCGGCTGATTTCAGCAGCGCAATCTCGCATGCAAGCTCATACCATGAGCAGTAAGATGAATTCGTTATATGGTATATGCCGTAACCCCTGCCCGGAAGCTCTTTCAGTTTTACCGCGAGGTCATATGCAGAGGTCGGCGAGCCTGTCTGGTCATCCACTACATTCATCTCGTCTTTTTCAGACAGGAGCCTTATTACGGTATCGACAAAATTCCTGCCGTTTTTCCCGTAGAGCCACGATGTCCTGACAATATAAAACCTGTTTGTAAGCGAGGACACAAACTTTTCACCCATGAGCTTTGACAGGCCGTACCTGTTTACGGGATTCGGCGCATCCCATTCGTTATAGGGCTCGTTTTTCGCGCCGTCGAACACATAATCCGAGCTGATGTAGATTACCGGACAACCCGCCTCTTCACAGGCCATGGCGACGTTCCTTGTGCCCGCGCCGTTTACGAGATAGGCCCTTTCAGGGTCAAGCTCGCTGCCGTCCACATCCGTGTACGCGGCGGCATGGATCAGATAGTCCGGTTTTATCTCCTTTATTACAGAGACGGCGCCGTCAAGATCGGTTATGTCAAGATCACGAAGCGACAGGGCGGCCAGGTCGGCATCCGCAAAGACCTTCCTTATTTCATGACCCAGCATACCCTCCGCGCCTGTCAGGGCGACCTTCATCCGCCGAGCCTCTCCCCGTACTGGAGGTCATAGTACTTCATATACTCCCCCGATATGATCCTCTCCCACCATTTCCTGTTGCCGATATACCATGCTATGGTCCTTGCGATGCCGTCTTCGAAACCTGTTTCCGGTCTCCAGCCCAGCTCTCTCTCGATCTTTGCAGGGTCGATTGCATACCTCCTGTCGTGGCCCTGCCTGTCCTTAACAAAGGTTATCAGCCGGGTGAGCCCGTCCCTGCTCATCCCGAGCTGTTCCGCGATTTCTCCGAGCAGGAGCCTGACCAGCTCTATATTCGTCATCTCGTTCCTTGAGCCCACATTGTAAATCTCTCCCGCCCTGCCCCTGTGGAGCACTGCATCCACCGCCCTGCAGTGGTCCTCCACGTATATCCAGTCCCTCACATTCATGCCGTCGCCGTAGACCGGGATCGGTTTTCCGCTGATCGCGTTCAGGATGACGAGCGGGATGAGTTTCTCGGGGAACTGGTAAGGGCCGTAATTGTTGGAGCATCTTGTTATCACGGCCCTTACCCCGTGGGTTTCAACATACGCCCTGACGAGGAGGTCTGAAGACGCCTTGCTCGCAGCATACGGGCTGTTCGGCAGGAGGGGGGAGCTTTCACTGAAAAGCCCTGTCTCGGCGGAGCCGTAAACTTCATCCGTTGAAACATGCACCAGGGTGCAGCCTCTCCGCCTCGCCGTTTCAAGCAGGTTGTGGGTGCCTGCTATGTTTGTCTTCAGGAACGGCGCGGCGTCAAGGATGCTCCTGTCCACGTGGCTCTCGGCGGCAAAGTTCAGAATCGCGTCGAATTCCAGGGATTCAAGCAGCTCCCTGTCGCAGATATCACCCCTTACGAACTCGTACCGGCCTGAGGACTCAATGTCTTTCAGGTTTTCGAGATTGCCTGCATAGGTGAGACTGTCCAGGTTGACAACGCGGCAGTCCGGATGCGCGGACAGTGCATACCTGATGTAATTGGAGCCGATAAACCCCGCACCGCCGGTTACAAGCAGTCTCATTCATCCACCCTGAACCGGGACAAAAGGTCGTCTTCATGCCGTATTTCGTCGACATCCCCCGTCCTGCCCCATCCCCTGTAGAGCCTGTCGGGCAGGTTTATCACAAGGGCGTCGGTGTCGCCGATATTCCTGTATGCGTGCACTACGCCCGGGGGGATCACCGCTATGGTCGGCGTGTCCCCGGTATCAACCGTCTTTTTCTGCAGGTAAGTCGGCGATGCCTTCCTGTTGTCCCAGAAATAAAGCCTGAACCTGCCGATAAGACAGAAATAATCCGTCTGCTCCCTGTGCTCGTGCGGCCCCCTCACGAGCCCCGGCCTTGTCATGGAGATATATGACATAACCGGACGGATTCCGGTCTCATCCTGCCTGATTATCTCGCCGAGCCAGCCGCGCCGGTCTTCATGTATCTCCAGGGGCCGTATCACAAGACCCTCCACACTACACCTCCACCACCGAGTCGTCACCGATCATGAGCCTCAGGGCCTTGTGCATTTTGTTGTTTCTGACAATTTTCACGTTCCTGCCTATGAGGCTTTCCTCCAGCCTCTCGATATCCCTCAGCTCGCTTCCGTCCATGATCACCGAGTGCTCAACAGAGGAGTTGACGACCTTCACGTTGCTGCCTATGCTTGTATGCGGGCCGATAAATGAATTTTTTATCACCGTGTTTTCACCTATCACCACAGGCCCGCGCACCGTGCTTCCCGTTACGACAGAACCCCGTCCCACTGCGACACGCCCGAGTATTCTGCTTGCATCGTCTGTTTCGCCCTCGATATTGCCTCTGAGCCATTCATCCAGGACCGTTGCATTTGCGGTAAGCATGTCATCCTTTTTACCCGTATCAAGCCACCACATGTCGAGGACGAGGCTCTTGACATTACAGCCCATGTCGATCAGTTCCTGAATGGCATCAGTTATCTCAAGCTCCCCCCTCCCGGAGGGTTTTATCCGCTCTATGGCCCGGTGTATCTGCGGGGAAAAGATGTATATGCCCACAAGCGCAAGGTTTGAAGGCGGCACATCCGGCTTCTCGATGAGCCTCAGCACCCTGCCTTCTCCCGAGACCTCCGCAACGCCGAACTGGCCGGGATTGTCCACTTCCTTCAGGAGTATGAACGCATCCGGAGAGGTGTTCATGAATTCACGGACAAATCTCTCTATGCCTGAACCGATCAGATTGTCCCCGAGATACATTACAAAGGGGGAATCCCCCAGGAAATCACGGGCGGTTTTAATGGCATGCGCAAGACCTCCGGGCACCTCCTGTGTTATATACTCTATGCTGATTCCCCTTGAGCTTCCGTCACCGGCGGCATTCCTGATTTCGTGCCCGGTCTCCGGTGAGATGATGATGCCGATATCCTTTATCCCCGCCTGGACGATGTTGTCTATGCAGTACAGCAGTATGGGCTTGTTGGCTACGGGCACGAGCTGTTTCGCCCCCGAGTACGTCAGGGGCCTCAGGCGCGTCCCCTTGCCCCCGCTCAGTATAATCGCCTTCATTGATTTCAATTATACCTTTTCCGGTTTTCTCAATTCCGTCTTTTTTATCTTGCCTGTGGCCGTTTTGGGAAACTGATCGACAAAGACCATCCTCCTCGGCATCTTGAACCGGGCAATATGCCCTTTCAGGTAATCCCGTATCTCGTTTTCGCCTACCTCGGCGTTGTCCGCCTTTTTCAGAAACAGTACCGGTATCTCCGAGCCCCTGCCGTCCGGTATGCCGACCATTGCGCATTCCTCTATCAAGGGGTGTTTTATTACAACATCTTCCACCTGTTTGGGATACACGTTCATTCCATCAACAATAATAAGATCCTTTTTCCTGTCGACAATGTATATGTAGCCGTCTTCGTCGATTTTCGCCATGTCGCCGGTATGGAGCCAGCCGTCCTTCAGCACCTCCCCCGTCTCCTCTTCCCTGTTGAAATACCCCTTCATTACATTGGGGCCTCTCACGATAAGCTCGCCTATCTCTCCCGGCGGCAGCCGCTTTCCGTCTTCCCCGATGACCGCGACCTCGATCCCCGGAAGCGGCGGGCCCACGGAACCGGGCTTCCTCACTCCGTTAAGCGGATTCACCGACACCACGGGCGATGTCTCGGTGAGCCCGTAGCCCTCGAGCAGCGGCACCCTGAACCGCTCTTCAAATGCGTGGATTGTATCCCGGGGCAGCGCAGCCGCGCCTGATATGCAGGCCCGAATGTTCATGAGAAACTTCAGCAGGTATTTTGCAAAAAACGGCAGTCTCTTTCTCGAGAGGATATTATAGACCGTCGGCACGCCGACAAACAGGGTTATCCTGTCCCTGAAGATAGCGTTTACGACCTTCGAAAACGGCTTGACGGACTCCAGCAGCACAATGCATGCGCCTGCACATACCGGCAGAATAACACACACGGTCAGGCTGAAAGAATGAAACAGCGGCAGAAACAGCAGCACCCTGTCCCTCTGCGACACCTGTATCACCTTAATGCATGCCTCTGCATTCGAGATGAGGTTTTTGTGTGTAAGCATCGCCCCCTTGGGGAAACCGGTTGTCCCGGATGTGTACAGCAGCACGGCCGTATCCCCGGCGTCCCCGCTGTAAGTCCCCGCCTCCCGCCGCGGTATCTCGTCGAACAGAACCGCTTTCAAACCCGGGACGCTCTTCCTTATTTTCTCCACATGCTGCGAGAACCCACTGCCGTAAACGAGAATTCTGCAGTTGCAGTCATTTAATATGTAGGATATCTCCTCAGGGGTAAGGAAGCTGTTTACAGGGACCGCGATGCCTCCGGCCCTCAGTATTGCAAAGAAAGAGACAATATACCCGGGACAGTTCTCCATCAATATGGCCGCCCTCCCGGCAGTGTTCAGCCCGAGTGCCCTGAGGCCGCCTGCGGCAAGGCGGACAAGCCTGTCCGTCTCGGAAAACGAGAGTCGCTGCTTCTCAAATTTTATATAGGTGTTCCGTGAATACCGCCTTGCGCGTTCCGTCAATAACTCGCTGAGTGTCAAGAAATTCCGATCCTCCGGGTTTTACTCACTGATTGATTACTGCTGCAACGCCGGATGTTTCCTTCAATCCAGTATTTTTTACTCTAAGGGATGTCCGTGTTTTTGTCAATAAATGCCGGAATCAAGGGGCAGGGCATTGCTGAAGAGGAGACCCCTATCTCTATGCGGAAGTCGGAACTGTTGGGTAGCGTAAAATATTCTGTGTAAATTTGAATAAAAAAAAGAAAGGGTGTATTCTCCATAAGTTTGACTAAAAACTTTTAAAAGGAGGAATACACCCATGCCAGTAAAAGAATTAACGAATTTAA
>Ga0256839_1003375_pt1 | contig 16520 bp, 14 predicted proteins | sample 354166metaG_FD_185968 | JGI IMG/M metagenome (GOLD analysis project Ga0256839, IMG submission 185968) | Hydrothermal vent microbial communities from Mid Atlantic Ridge, Atlantic Ocean - 354-166 | ecosystem: Environmental > Aquatic > Marine > Hydrothermal vents | place: Atlantic Ocean: Mid... | reverse complement strand
TGTAAGGATTAGTTAACTGAACTGGATTTTATAAAAATGACAAACGGCACTCTTCACGACACTATTCGCGCTATTCGTTGGGCTGATGGAAAATTACATTTGCTTGATCAACGCAAATTACCCCGTGAGCAAATTACACTGAGTTACGAGGCGGTGGATGAGGTGGCTGCTGCGATTCGCGATATGGTGGTGCGGGGTGCGCCCGCCATTGGCGTGACAGCCGCTTATGGTGTGGTGTTGGCGGCGCGGGCGCAGTTTTTGGCGGTTGGCGGTGGTTGGAAGTCAGCCATAGAGGGCGATTTGGATCGTTTGGCGCAATCACGCCCCACGGCGGTTAATTTGTTTTGGGCGATTGAACGGATGCAGTCGCTGATCTCTACGCTGACTGATGAAGACCCTGAGCCGGCCTTGCTGCAAGAGGCGATTGTGATTCATGAGGAGGATATTGCCGCTAACCGCCGTATGGGTGAGCTGGGGGCGGCTTTGATTGAGTCTCCTTGTGCGGTGTTGACCCACTGTAATACCGGCTCTTTGGCGACCGCCGGTTATGGTACGGCGCTGGGGGTTATTCGCTCGGCATATGCTGCGGGGAAAATATCGGCGGTGTTTGCCGATGAGACGCGCCCGTGGTTGCAAGGTGCGCGCCTCACCGCTTGGGAGTGTGTGCAGGATAATATTCCGGTTACTCTGCTGGCGGATGGTGCCGCTGCGCATCTGATGAAGCAGGGTGATGTTAAGTGGGTGATTGTTGGCTCTGACCGCATTGCGGCGAATGGCGATGTGGCTAATAAAATTGGCACTTTTCATGCGGCCATTGCGGCGAAATACCATGGTATAAAATTTATGGTGGTTGCACCCACCACCACCATTGATATGGCGATTGCTTGTGGTGATGAAATTCCCATTGAGGTTCGCCCGGCCTCTGAGGTGTTGGGCTTGAACGGTCAAACCGTTGCGGCCGAAGGGGCTAAGGCGTGGAATCCCTCCTTCGATATTACTCCCGCAGCCCTTGTGGATGCCATTGTTACGGAGCGGGGTGTGGTGTTAAACCCCGACCGTGAGAAAATGGCTGCTTTGATGAGCGGTGGCACCACAGATTGCGATTAAAAAAGAGTGCTATTTAGTGCGGTATGGTTATGAGCGCCTCTGAATTTGATTCTGGGGCGTTTTTTTTGATATGCGGTACCGGTACCTATGCTCTCTATGTTAGTATCGAAGGAATAACTGTAAAGTATTGGGTAATGGGAAATAATGGATACATTTGCTAAAGAAGTTATTCCGGTCAATCTCGAAGATGAGATGAAACAATCTTACCTTGATTACGCCATGAGCGTCATCGTTGGTCGTGCGTTGCCTGATGTGCGAGATGGTTTGAAGCCGGTTCATCGCCGTGTGCTCTATGCCATGTCGGAGCTGGGTAACGACTGGAACAAAGCGTATAAAAAATCAGCACGTGTGGTGGGTGATGTCATTGGTAAGTATCACCCTCATGGTGATACCGCCGTTTATGACACCATTGTACGCATGGCACAGCCGTTTTCACTGCGCTATATGTTGGTGGATGGTCAGGGTAACTTCGGCTCGGTCGATGGTGATTCACCCGCTGCCATGCGTTATACGGAAGTGCGTATGGCGCGCATCGCCCATGAGATGTTGGCTGATCTTGATAAAGAGACGGTTGATTTTACGCCTAACTACGATGAAACCGAGCACGAGCCTGCGGTTTTCCCAGCAAAAATCCCCTGTCTACTGGTCAATGGCTCCGCAGGTATTGCGGTGGGCATGGCGACCAATATCCCACCACACAATCTCACCGAAGTGGTTAACGCCTGTTTGGCGGTGGTTGATAACCCTGAGATTGATATCGATGCACTGATGGAGCATGTGCCGGGCCCCGATTTCCCAACAGCGGCCTTTATTAATGGTGCCAAGGGAATTCATGAGGCCTATCACACCGGTCGTGGCCGTATCTATGTGCGTTCACGCAGCCATATTGAGACGGCCAGCAATGGTAAGCAGTCGATTGTGGTAACTGAGCTGCCTTATCAGGTGAATAAGGCACGTCTGCTAGAGAAAATTGCGGAGCTGGTTAAGGATAAAAAAATCGAAGGGATTACCGAGCTGCGTGATGAGTCTGATAAAGATGGTATGCGTATGGTCGTTGAGTTGCGTCGGGGTGAAGTGGCTGAGGTGATTTTGAATAACCTCTATCAGCAGACCCAGATGCAGAATGTATTCGGCATCAATATGGTGGCGCTGGTCGATGGTCAGCCACGCATCCTCAACCTAAAGCAGATTCTTGAGGCGTTTATCCGCCACCGCCGTGAGGTAGTGACCCGTCGTACTGTTTTTGAGTTACGAAAAGCGCGTGAACGCGCCCACTTACTGGAAGGGTTGGCAGTTGCACTGGCCAATATCGATCCGATCATCGCGCTGATTAAGGCGGCTCCCAGCCCAGCGGAGGCAAAAGCACAGCTGATGAGCACCCCGTGGCTTGCCGGTGTGGTGCTGGATATGTTGCAACGGGCTGGTGCTGAGTCTTCACGCCCCGATGGCTTGGCTAAAGAGTTTGGTCTGATTGGTGATTATTACCACCTTTCAGAAGCACAAGCGCAAGCTATTCTTGACCTTCGCCTGCACCGCTTGACTGGGCTTGAACAAGATAAAATATTAAATGAATACAAAGGGTTGATGGTTGTTATTGAGGATTTACTTGATATTCTGGGTAGTCAGATACGCCTGATGCAAGTGATTCGTGATGAGCTGCTGGCGATACGCGACCAGTATGGTGATGAGCGCCGCACCGAGATATTACAGACCCGCCTGGATCTTACCCTTGAGGATTTGATTACCGAGGAAGAGGTGGTGGTCACGCTCTCTCACGAAGGTTATGCCAAAGCGCAACCGCTGACTGATTACCGTGCCCAGCGTCGCGGCGGCAAGGGTAAATCGGCCACCAATATGAAAGAAGAGGATTTCATCGATAAGCTCTTCATCGCCAACACCCATGACACCATTCTCTGCTTCTCTAGTCGAGGCCGTGTCTATTGGAAGAAAGTATATGAGCTGCCACAGGCAAGTCGTGCGGCACGTGGTAAGCCGATTATTAATCTGTTGCCACTGGAAGAGGGCGAACGGATCAATGCTATTTTGCCGATTCGTGCCTTCGAAGAGGATAAGTTTATCTTTATGGCCACTTCAAGTGGTGTGGTTAAGAAGACCTCGCTGAAGAATTTCTCCCGCCCACGCAGTAACGGTATTATTGCTGTGGAGTTGCGTGAGGGGGATCAGCTGATCGGTGTTGATATTACCGATGGTGAGAAAGATATTATGATGTTTGCCAGTAACGGCAAAGCGGTGCGCTTTAGTGAAAGCAAGGTACGGGCAATGGGGCGTACCGCTTGTGGTGTTCGTGGTATCCGACTGGCAGAGGGTGAGCGCGTTATTTCACTGGTGATTGTGGAGCCGGGTTATATTTTAACCGCCACCGAACACGGTTATGGTAAGCGCACTTCCATTGACGGATACCCCTGTAAAGGGCGTGGTGGGCAGGGTGTTATCTCAATTCAATCCTCAGAGCGCAATGGTGCTGTGGTGGGTGCGGTGCTGGTAACCGATGAGGATGATCTGATGTTGATCAGCAACGCCGGTACACTGGTTCGTACCCCGGCCGCTGAGATCTCTACCATGAGTCGTAATACGCAAGGTGTTCGCCTGATCAGGCTGGCCAGTGATGAGTTGCTAGTGGGTGTTGAACGCATTGTCGAGCCGCCAATGGATGAAGATGAGGTGGATGTTGAGGGTGAATTGCCTGAATCAGGTGATGGTGAAAGCTAACTTTTTAAGTTAAGACTGCTTTATAATGCATTGTTTTTAGTCGTTAATAATGAGTGGTGAACGTGTCTCGGGTTTATAATTTTAGTGCAGGGCCGGCCATGTTGCCACAGGCCGTTTTAGAGATTGCCCAGCGGGAGATGCTCGATTGGCATGGCTCCGGCATGTCGATCATGGAGATGAGCCATCGGGGTAAAGAGTTTACCTCGGTGGCTCATAAAATGGCCTCTGACCTTCGTGAAGTCATGTCAATCCCTGACAACTACAAGGTACTCTTTTTACAAGGGGGTGCCTCTAGCCAGTTTGCCATGATCCCGATGAATCTGCTGCGCGGAAAATCGGTGGCGGATTATGTCAATACCGGAGATTGGTCACGCAAGGCAATTGCCGAGGCGCAGCGATTTTGCAGCGTTAATATCGTCGCCACTACCGAGGGCGACAACTTCACCTCAGCCCCCTCTCAAGCTCAGCTCAATCTTGATCCGGATGCCGCTTATGTACATTACGTACCCAATGAGACTATTCGTGGAGTTGAGTTCGATTACATCCCCGATACCGGCGATGTGCCGCTAGTTGCTGATATGTCATCGACCATTCTCTCTCGCCCGGTTGATCTCTCCAAATTTGGCATGATCTACGCGGGTGCGCAAAAGAACATCGGCCCAGCGGGTTTGACGCTGGTGATTATTCGTGACGATTTGCTGGGCGAGACGCTGGCCACCACCCCCACGATGTTTGACTACCAAGTACATGCAGACAATGGTTCGATGTATAATACACCACCGACTTATGGACTCTATCTGGCGGGGTTGGTTTTCGCTTGGTTGAAAGAGCAGGGCGGTTTGCCTGCCATGGCAGCGATTAATCAACGTAAAGCTGAAAAGCTCTACAGGGCCATTGATGGTGACTCGTTCTATGCTAACCCCGTTACAAAGAGCCAGCGTTCTTGGATGAATGTGCCGTTTACCCTGGCTGATGCCACTCTAGATACGCTGTTTTTGAGTGAGGCTGAATCACAAGGGATGGTTGCCTTAAAGGGACACCGTTCGGTAGGGGGGATGCGTGCCAGTATCTATAACGCCATGCCGGAGGCGGGTGTTGATGCGCTGATCGCCTTTATGGCGCAATTTTCCCGCCAGCACGGTTAGCGTGCCTAAGTCTGGATTCAGCAGTTTGCTGTGAAATAATTTAAGGTTCCGGTCATACCAATGAGCAACAACGAAGATCAACTATCGAAGATTCGCCAAAAGATCGACTCTCTGGATGTTCAAATTCAGGAGCTGATCAACCAGCGCGCCGCCTGTGCCGATGAAGTGGCACGTATAAAAGAGAGTGAAGGGGCGGAAAAAGCTATTTTTTACCGGCCCGAACGTGAGGCGCAGGTGCTGCGGGCAGTCAAAGCGCGTAACAAAGGGCCGCTGGCGGCTGAAGAGATGGCGCGCCTGTTTCGTGAAATTATGTCTGCGTGCCTTGCCCACGAGCTACCGATGCGTATCGGATTTCTCGGCCCAGAAGGGACTTATACCCACGCGGCGGTGCTTAAGCACTTCGGACATTCGGTTAACTGTCATCCACTCTCTACGATTGATGAGGTCTTTCGTGAAGTTGAGGCGGGTGCGGTTAATTACGGTGTGGTACCGGTTGAAAATTCAACCGAAGGGGTGGTTAATCACACCCTCGATAGCTTCATGAACTCATCACTTTCAGTGTGTGGCGAGGTGGAGTTGCGTATTCATCACTGCTTGCTCTCTCTGGCAGCTGATCGAAAAAATATTAAACGCATTTATAGCCATCAACAATCATTGGCACAATGTAGAGAGTGGCTGGATGCTAATATCTATTACGCCGAGCGCATTGCAGTCAGTAGCAATGCGGAAGCGGCTCGTTTGGCGGCTAAAGATAGTGAGGCTGCGGCGATCGCCAGTGCTACCGCCGCTGAAATTTATAAGCTCAATGTGTTGGCCAGTAATATCGAAGATCACCCGGACAATACCACCCGCTTCCTGATTATCGGCAATCGCCCGGTACCGGCCAGTGGCGATGATAAGACCTCTCTGTTGGTCTCAACGGTCAATAAAGCCGGTTCGTTGCATAGCCTGCTCGCTCCTTTTGTGCGGCACGGCATCTCAATGGCGCGCATTGAGTCTCGCCCCTCTCGACGTGCGGTATGGGAGTATGTCTTTTTCATCGATGTTAACGGCCATGCCGATGACCCTGATGTCGCCGCCGCACTTCGTGACCTGAATGAGGAAGCGGCAATGATGCGCCTGCTAGGTTCATACCCCAAAGCGGTACTGTAAATATTTCTGGAATTTTTTATGTCGAGTCGTTTTCAATCGTTTGATTCTATTGCTGTGTCCGGCGTTCAAGGGCTGAGTCCATACCAACCCGGTAAACCCGAGAGTGAGCTAAAACGTGAGTTTGGACTAGAGAAAATCACCAAGCTGGCCTCAAATGAGAACCCGCTGGGTAACAGCGCCAAGGTCGTCCAAGCGGTTAGCCAAACGTTATCGCGGGTTACCCGCTACCCCGATGGTGCCGGGTTTGAGTTGAAATCTTCCCTGGCGAAGCGTCATGGTGTCGATATAAATACCATCACTCTTGGCAGTGGCTCAAGTGAGGTGATCGAGCTGGTAGCCCGTGTTTTTGTAGCGCCTGGTGATGAGGTTGTTTTTTCACAGCACGCCTTCGCTATGTACCCGATTATTACCCAGGCAGTGGGGGGGCAGGCTGTGGAAGTGCCTGCCTGTGAGTGGGGTCATGACCTTAAAGCGATCTCTGCCGCAATCACTGAAAAAACCCGTATTGTTTTTATTGCTAACCCTAATAACCCCACCGGCACTTGGCTTGGGCGTGATGCGTTACAGCGTTTTTTAGCTGAGGTGCCTGAGCAGGTTGTGGTGGTGATCGATGAAGCCTATTTCGAATATGCCGCTGAAGCCAGTACCGGGGCTGATGGTTACCCCGATGCGACGCAGTGGCTCGAAGCCTTCCCCAATTTAGTGGTCACCCGCACCTTCTCAAAGGCATTTGGCTTGGCAGGGTTGCGGGTGGGTTATAGCCTCTCCAGTCCGGTCATTGCTGATTTAATGAATCGGATCCGCCCCCCTTTTAATGTGAATACACCGGCACAAGTCGCAGCGTTGGCGACACTCGATGATCCGGATTATTTGCAGCAGAGCCTAGATATCAACACAGCGGGGATGTTGCAACTCACCCAGGGGTTTAAGGATTTGGGGCTGAAATATATCCCATCGATCACTAATTTTGTCTCTGTAGAGGTGGGTGATAATGCGCGAGTGGTGTATGATGCGCTGTTGCGAAGAGGGGTTATTGTTCGCCCTGTTGCCAACTACGGTATGCCGCGCCATCTGCGTGTTAGCATCGGAACTGAACAAGAGAATAGACACTTCCTAACTGCCCTGACAGCGGTGTTAAGCCATTTAATAGAGTCAAATAGATGATTATTATTATGAACAAAGGGTGCAGCGATGAACAGATCGCTGCCGTCGAGAAAAAAGTCGCTTCAGCGGGTCTGCAACTCAATGTCTCACGGGGTATTGAGCGTACTGTGCTGGGGCTGATTGGCGATGAGCTGGTTATTGACAAAGAGCTGATTGAGATTTTACCCGGCGTGGAGAAGGTTATCCGCGTGATGAAGCCTTATAAAATCGTCTCCCGCGAATCACAAAGTGAAAATAGCGTCATCGACATTAATGGCATTAAGCTGGGTGGTAAGCAGATTCAAGTCATCGGCGGCCCCTGTTCAGTTGAGACACCGCAGCAGATGGAAGCCGCTGCTCAAGGTGTTGTCGATGCGGGTTGTAAAATGTTGCGCGGTGGTGCATTCAAACCACGCACCAGTCCCTATAGCTTTCAGGGTTTAGGAGTGGAGGGGCTTGAGCTGATGCGTGCCGCTGCCGACAAGCATAATCTTCCCATGGTCACTGAGTTGATGGATGTGCGGCAGCTTGACTACTTTCTGCAATACAAGGTGGATGTTATTCAGATTGGCACCCGAAATATGCAAAATTTTGACCTGCTCAAAGAGGTTGGCCGATTGCAGGTTCCGGTTATTTTGAAGCGGGGCATGTCGGCAACCATCAAAGAGTGGCTGATGTCTGCCGAGTACATTGCTGCGGGTGGCAACCACAATATTATTTTCTGTGAAAGAGGGGTGCGCAGTTTCGAGACGGCTTATCGAAATATGCTGGATGTTACGGCTATTCCGGTCTTGAAACGTGAAACCCATCTTCCGGTTATTGTTGACCCCAGCCATGCGGGTGGTAAAACGTGGATGGTACCTGCTCTGACACGAGCAGCGGTGGCCGCCGGTGCGGATGGTCTATTGATCGAAATGCACCCAAAACCTTGTGATGCTTGGTGTGATGCAGATCAGGCGCTGAATCCACAGGAGCTGAAAGAGCTGGTGGGTGATATTGGTGCAATCGCCAAAGTGCTTGGTCGAGAGCTGGGTTAAGCGCCACGATGTCAAAATTGATTCAACAGTTAACCATTATCGGTGTTGGCCTGATTGGTGGTTCATTGGCTCGCGCACTGAAAAAAGCTGATGCCTGTGGTGAGGTTGTCGGCTGTGGGCGTAATGAAGATGAGCTGAAAAAAGCACAGGCGCTGGGTGTGATCGATCGCTACACCTTGGATCCTGCCGAGGCGGTGGTGGGTGCCGATGTGGTGCTGTTAGCGGTTCCTTTAAGTGCCATGCGTGGCGTGATGACCGCGATAGCGCCTGCTATAAGCGAAACGACCATTGTGACGGATGTTGGCAGCGCTAAAGCCAGTGTGGTGAATGATGCAATCGCCGTATTTGGAAAAATACCGGATAATTTTTTACCCGCCCACCCCATTGCCGGCACTGAGAAGAGCGGTGTTGAAGCCTCTTTTCCTGAACTCTTTCAAAACCATAGAGTGATCCTCACCCCGCTGGAAAACAGCAGCGAAGTAGCACTGCACAGCGTGACGGCCATGTGGCAGTGCGCAGGTGCAGAGGTGGTTGAGATGAGCGTTGAACACCATGACCGTGTTCTGGCCGCCACCAGCCATCTTCCCCATGTATTGGCTTATGCGCTGGTGGGCACGCTGGCGCGTATGGATGAAACTGATGAGATTTTTCAATATGCGGCCGGTGGTTTTCGTGACTTCACTCGAATCGCCTCGAGTGATGCTCAGATGTGGCATGACATCTGTCTTGCCAATCGCAAAGAGGTGTTGAATGTGCTGGGACGTTTTCGTGACGACTTGGATGCACTGACAGTAGCTTTTGAGGCGAACGACGGCAAAGCCATTCTTGATTGTTTCTCTCGCGCTAAACGCGCCCGAGACCACTTTTCAACATTAACTGCAAAGTAAACAGGTTAACCATACATAATGACTGTTAATACATTTCATGTTGCACCAGGTGGCAAATTGAGCGGCTCTATTCGCGTGCCCGGCGACAAATCGATCTCACATCGCTCGATTATGTTGGGTTCGCTGGCTGAAGGTGTTACTGAGGTGAGCGGGTTTCTGGAGGGCGAAGATGCACTGGCGACTTTGCAGGCTTTTCGCGATATGGGCGTGCAGATTGAGGGGCCAGAGGGTGGCCGAGTGATCATTCATGGCGTGGGCATGAAGGGTTTGAAGTCGCCGGAAAAGCCGCTTGATATGGGTAATTCGGGTACTTCTGTTCGTCTTTTATCGGGCCTGCTGGCGGGGCATGGGGTTGATGTCACCTTGGTGGGAGACAGCTCACTCTCAAAACGCCCCATGCGCCGTGTCACCACCCCCTTGTCAGAGATGGGTGCTGTGGTAGAGAGCAATGAAAAAGGGACGCTCCCCCTGCATATCAAGCCGACAGCACCCTTAAAGGGAATTAATTACACCATGCCGATGGCCAGCGCCCAAGTGAAGTCGTGTCTGCTGCTGGCGGGACTCTATGCCGAAGGTGATACCTGCGTTACCGAACCGGCACCCACACGGGATCACACCGAGCGGATGCTGCAAGCGTTTGGCTATGATGTTCGACGTGATGGAAACCGAGTTTGCCTCACCGGCGGTGGGCGCTTGGTGGCATCCAATATCGAAGTGCCTGCGGATATCTCTTCAGCCACATTCTTTATGGTGGGTGCATCGATAGCACCCGGCTCTGATATTGTACTTGAACATGTGGGTATCAACCCAACCCGCATTGGTGTCATTAATATTCTTAAAGCAATGGGTGCTCATATTGATGTGCTGAATAAACGCCAGGTAGGTGGCGAGCCAGTTGCTGATATCCGAGTGCGTTATGCGGAGCTGAAAGGGATTGATATTCCGCTTGATCAAGTGCCGCTGGCCATTGATGAGTTTCCTGCGCTGTTCGTTGCAGCTGCCTGTGCCAAGGGTACAACCGTGTTGCGTGGTGCCGAAGAGCTACGGGTAAAAGAGAGTGACCGTATTCAGGTTATGGCGGATGGTTTGCAAATACTCGGTATCGATGCAGAGCCTACACCCGATGGCATGGTTATTCAGGGTGGTCAGATCGGAGGTGGTACGGTGGAGAGCCATGAAGATCACCGTATCTCAATGTCATTTGTCATTGCCGCTTTGCGGGCATCGGGCAACATCACCATTAATGACTGCTCTAATGTGAATACATCCTTTCCCAGTTTTGTTTCACTTGCCGCAGGCAGCGGTATAAAAATTGTAACTATTCAGCGTGTTTAGATTTTGCTTCAAATCGAGGCGTTTTCGCACGGAGAGAGGGAGTCTATAGGGAATAGGTGACCGATTGAGTACGAAAATAACGAAGAGTTGAAGCAGAAGATGAATACGCTGAGTGGTTACTAAAAATTAAAGTATAATCCGCGCAAATTTATGGGGTAGTGCAGTGGCGGGGGCTACTGCATGATCAAAAAGGTAGGGGAATGACAGAAGATTTTGGTAATTCAACAGTTCCGGTGATTGCCATCGATGGGCCGAGTGGTGCGGGTAAAGGCACCATTGGACGTCGCCTGGCAGAAGAGCTGGGGTTCGCTTTTTTAGATAGCGGAGCGCTCTATCGTCTCTCCGCGCTTGCAGCAACCCATCATGGCATCTCATTGGAAGATGAGGAGTCAATCGGCACGTTAGCGGCGCACCTGGATGTGCAGTTTCGATCCAATCCGGAAAATGGTGATGGTTTAATTCTTCTGGAAGGTGAGGATGTCACTCACGCCATTCGAACCGAGGCGTGTGGATTGGCCGCCTCTAAAGTCGCCGCACTTCCCAGTGTGCGCCAAGCGTTACTGGAGCGTCAGTGGGCATTTCGTGAGGCACCGGGCTTGGTAGCTGATGGTCGCGACATGGGTAGCGTGGTCTTTCCGGATGCACCTTTGAAGGTTTATTTGACCGCCACGGCAGAGGCGCGGGCGCAGCGGCGATACAATCAGTTGCTGGAAAAGGGCGGGACTGTTAAAATCGACGAGATTTTGAGTGACATCACCCAGCGTGATGAACAGGATCAGCAACGAACAGTTGCCCCATTACGGGCATTACCCGATGCTGTTTTGATTGATACGACCGATATGAATATCGATCAAGTCATTGATAAGCTAACTAGCTTATGCCAGGAGCGTTTGGGGATAGCTACCTAATAGGTAACTGTTCAGCGTGTTTGGATTTTGCCTCAAATCGAGGCATTTTCGCACGGAAAGAGGAAGCATATGGGTAATATGTGACTGATTGAGTACGAAAATAACGAAGAGTTGAGGCAAAAGGTGAATGCGATGAGTAGTTGCCTTAAAAGTCGGTTTACTACGGTGGTAAACCATTTATTTAACTAACGACGGCGCAAGCCGTAATCACACCGTCTCCTGTTTTAAGGAGGCAAGGAACTATACATGAGCGAAAGTTTCGCGGAACTATTTGAAGAGAGCCAGAATAAAGTCAACATGGAATCAGGTGCCATTCTTGAAGGCATTATTGTCCATATTGGCGCTGACGTTGTGGTGGTTAATGCAGGCCTGAAATCTGAAGGTGTTATCCCTGTAGAACAGTTTTATAACGACAAAGGTGAACTCGACATCAGCGAAGGTGATGTTGTAGAAGTTGCACTTGATACTATCGAAGATGGTTTCGGTGAAACACGCCTTTCTCGTGAAAAAGCACGTCGCGCACAAGCTTGGACTCGTTTGGAAAAAGCGTGTGAAGCGGGTGAAATTGTAAACGGCCTCATCTCTGGTCGTGTTAAAGGTGGCTTTACGGTTGAGCTGGGCGACATTCGCGCATTCCTCCCAGGTTCTTTGGTTGATGTGCGTCCAGTACGCGATCCCAGCTACTTGGAAGGTAAAGACCTTGAGTTCAAAGTTATTAAGCTTGATCGCAAACGTAATAATGTTGTTGTTTCTCGTCGTGCTGTTGTTGAGGCCGAGTCAAGCGAAGAGCGTGAAGAGCTGCTCAAGAGCCTAGAAGAGGGCAAGGTAGTTAAAGGTATCGTCAAGAACCTGACTGATTACGGCGCATTCATCGATCTGGGTGGTGTTGATGGCCTGCTGCATATTACCGATATGTCTTGGAAGCGCATTAAACACCCCAGCGAGCTTATCAATGTTGGTGATGAGATCGACGTTCGTGTATTGAAGTTTGATCGTGAGCGCAATCGTGTTTCTCTTGGTATGAAGCAGCTTGGCGAAGATCCATGGCAGGATGTTGCCCGTCGCTACCCAGTTAGCTCACGTCTGTTTGGTAAGGTGACTAACTTGGCTGATTACGGTTGCTTCATTGAGCTGGAAGAGGGTGTTGAAGGTTTGGTTCATGTTTCTGAAATGGATTGGACCAACAAGAACATCCACCCCTCTAAAGTTGTTCAGGTTGGCGACGAAGTAGAGGTTGTTGTTCTGGATCTGGATGAGGATCGTCGTCGTATTTCACTCGGCATGAAGCAGTGTCAGTCCAACCCTTGGGAAGCCTTCTCTGCAACCCATAACAAGGGTGACCAACTTGCAGGCAAGATCAAATCAATTACTGATTTTGGTGTGTTTGTCGGCCTGGATGGTGGTATCGATGGTTTGGTTCATCTCTCAGATATCTCTTGGCATGAAACCGGTGAAGATGCGATTCGCAACTTCAAGAAGGGTGACGAGATTGATACCATGATCCTCTCTATCGACCCTGATCGTGAGCGTATCTCTCTGGGTATCAAGCAGCTTGAAAAAGACCCGGTCTCTAACTTTGTTGCCGCGCATCCGAAAGGAACCGTTGTTAATGGTGTGGTTAAAGAAGTAGAAGCCAAGTCGGTGCTGATCGAGTTAGAAGAGGGTGTAGAGGGTACTCTGCGCGCTGCTGATATCTCGCGTGATCATGTCGCTGATGCGAAAAGTGTCTTTAGTGTTGGTGATAAGGTTGAAGCGATGTGCATGGGCCTTGATCGTAAAAACCGCTCTATTTCACTCTCTATCAAAGCGAAGGACAATGAAGAAGAATCGGCGGCAATGGAAGGCTTCAGCAAGCGCTCTGAGTTATCAAACCCAACATTGGGTGATTTGATTAAAGAGCAGATGCAAAAGTAATTCCTTTGTTCTGTTTGGGAGGTGTACATTTTGTGCACCTCCCTTTCTAACTGATGAGGATAGATGAAAATGACAAAATCCGAGTTGATTGAGATCATCGCTCGAAGCCAAACACAGCTTGCTTATAAAGATGTTGAGCTATCTGTAAAGGCTTTAATCGAAAATATGGCCCAATCATTATCATCCGGTGAGCGGATTGAAATTCGTGGATTTGGTAGTTTTTCTCTTCATTTCCGTCCACCACGAGTGGGTAGAAACCCTAAGACAGGCGAATCGGTCTCTCTTGAGGGAAAATATGTTCCACATTTTAAACCAGGAAAAGAGTTGAGAGAGCGTGTTAATCAAGCAATCTCCACATGATTTTTTCCAATGAATTTTAAAAAAAGCGGCAGAGTTTATTAATAACCCTGCCGCTTTTTGTTTAAGGAGGCTCTGATTAAGTCTGGATGAATTTAGGCTGATAGGAAGCCAGCATAAAACATTCATGACTTGATCAGGGCTTCCTTAGTAAGCAGCCACTACTCAGCACAGGTGTCAAAATGAAACGCATAATCCTTTGGTTGTTCATTATTCTGGTTGTTTTATTTGGTATCAGCTTTAGTGTGTTGAATGCAGAGTTGGTGACACTGGATTACTACTTCTCCAAAATTGAGGTTCCACTCTCAATTGTAGTGGTAACCACGCTTGCTTTTGGTATTCTGCTGGGCATTGCTAGCAGTTTATTGGTTTCCCTTAAAACCCGCCGTGAATTATCCCGCTTGCGAAAAAAGCTCAAAAACAGAGAGCTGGAAATCAGCAACATGCGTGCAATTCCGGTGCAGGATCTCCGCTAATCCATGCTATGGAACACCCTTTTTTTACTATTGCCTGTTGCTGCGGCCTCTGGTTGGTGGCTGGGATGGCGTGCGGCAAAAAAAAGAACCTCCTTAAAGTGTAAAAACCCACCCTCTGACTATTTTAAAGGACTCAACTACCTCATTAATGAGCAGCCTGACCACGCCACATCCATCTTCCTCAAGGTGTTGGATGTCAATAGTGAAACCATTGAGGTGCACTACGCCCTCGCTAGTCTCTTCTTAAAGCGTGGAGAGGTTGATAGAGCGATACACATTTACCAAAATTTACTCGCTCGCCCAACACTAAACAGAGATCAGCGTAGTGAAACACTCTATTATCTGGCTCAAGGGTATTTAAAAGCGGGTGTTTTAGATCGAGCTGAAGGTCTTTTAAATGATCTAGTAAACGATGCTGATTATGCACTCCTCTCTTTGAAGTCACTGCTTAATATCTTTCAGCAACAGCGCGAATGGAACAGTGCGATTGATGTGGCGCGTCGTTTACAAAAACGTGACAGCCATAATTATTCGGTACAGATTGCCCACTACTACTGTGAGTTGGCTGAACAACAACCAACGCAGTCGACGGCGTGGTCCCGTGCAATTAAAGCGGCCTTATCCAGTGATCGAAACTGTGTTAGAGCAACTCTAATGCTGGGGAATGGCTTGCTGGATTTAGAACGCTATCCACAAGCACTGAATACCTTCAAAAAAATTGAAAAACAAGATGCTGCGTTTGTTTATGAAGCACTCCCGGCGATGCTTCGTTGCTGGGAGTTGATGGAGAAGCCAGGGCAGGCGATGGCCTATTTAAACGCACTAATGACCCATTCACCTTCACTGGCTGTTTTATCACTTTATGCTGAACTCGGTGCGCGAGTGGATGGGAGTGATGAGTTTAAGTCACAGCTAAAAGAGTATGTGCTGCACTACCCTTCACTTCAGGGGATATTGTCACTGTTAAAGGTTGAAGGGGTGTGTCAGTCTCTTCTTGGAGACCGGGCATTGACGGGTGCGGTGATGAGCGCGGAATCGTCAGCGCTCAATTATCGCTGTAACCAGTGCGGTTTCCAGGGGCACTCGCTGCACTGGCAATGTCCAAGCTGCCAAACCTGGGGGCAAGTTCGTCGTGTTAACGATCTCTAGGGAATCTCTGATTAAGTCTGGATAAATGAGGGCGATTTCAGCTAGCATAAAACATTCATGACTTGATCAGAGCGTCCCTAAGAGGCTGTCGGACTTAGGATGAATCTACTGCGAAAAACCCATTTTGGAGAAACATTCATGTCCACTGTTCAGTGTGATCCTCAAATTATCGTTGCACTTGATTATGCTAATACAAAGTTGGCACGTGAAATGGTCGTGCAACTCGACCCTACGCGCTGTCGTCTTAAGATTGGCAAAGAGTTATTTACCCGTGAGGGGCCCGGTTTTGTCGAAGAGTTAATTCGGGGGGATTTTGAGGTTTTTCTCGACTTAAAATTTCATGATATTCCCAATACCACCGCTAAAGCGTGCCAGGCAGCGGCTGAGCTAGGTATCTGGATGGTCAATGTACACGCATCGGGTGGTCGAAAGATGATGTTAGCCGCACGGGAGGCGATTGATCACTGCTCCCATCAACCACTGCTGATTGCCGTTACCGTATTAACCAGCATGGCGCAAAGCGACCTTGTTGAGCTGGGGATTAATGCAACCCCGGCTGAACAGGTCTCTCGCCTCGCCTCACTGGCAGAAAGCTCAGGTATGGATGGTGTGGTCTGTTCGCCACTGGAGCTTTCAATGTTGCGTAAGCAGTGGCCTGGCTCTTCTCTGGTAACACCGGGAATTCGCCCCGAGTGGTCACAAAAAGGAGACCAGGTGAGGGTGATGACACCCGCTGAAGCTGTTACCCATGGCTCAAGCTACCTAGTGATTGGTCGGCCCATTACCAGCGCGAAGGACCCTATGCGGGCACTTGAAAAAATAGAGCGGGAGACAGCGCTAGCTTAGCCCTTCACGGAGTGTAATAAATGTATACTTTGGTATAGTTTTTTGACATAATTGCTTAAAATTTATGCCAAAAATACCGACACAGGTAGTCACGAGCATTTTTTGCTGTAAAGGGGATGTAAAGGAATGCGAGTTAGCTCTATTTCACTTGTTGTCGGGTCACTGCTGATATTGAGCAGTGCTCATGCCGCAAAAATATCAGATATCGCCAATACCACCCATAACCTCTCCATGACCTGGGGTGGCGAAGGTGCTGACCCTCGTACCGTGAGCGCCACCTCTGAAGCGCAAATTTGTGTCTTTTGCCACACCCCCCACGGAGCCAATACCAGCA
>Ga0256839_1003374_pt1 | contig 16522 bp, 15 predicted proteins | sample 354166metaG_FD_185968 | JGI IMG/M metagenome (GOLD analysis project Ga0256839, IMG submission 185968) | Hydrothermal vent microbial communities from Mid Atlantic Ridge, Atlantic Ocean - 354-166 | ecosystem: Environmental > Aquatic > Marine > Hydrothermal vents | place: Atlantic Ocean: Mid... | reverse complement strand
ACCGGCGGCGCGATCTGGCAACAGTCGATCGAAACGGACCGGTTGCGCAGCTTCTCTTGGCTCAGCATCCGAGCCAACGACGACTGGGTCGCCTACAACCGGAAACACGATGTGCTGCTAACCGGCAAAGCAGGCAAGATGCGAGCTTTCGACGCCTCGTCGGGAAAGACGATATGGCCCGAACGTCCCGGTGGACAGCAGCCGTTGATCGTGGCCGATGACTGGTTGCTCAATCAAGCCGGCATCAAATTCGACATCCGCAGCGGCCGACCGCTTTCGCAGAAGGCGATCTTGAAACGGCAAGGCGGATGCAACTATGCCGTGGGAACCAAGAACTTGCTGTTCTGGCGGCAAATCTGCGCATCGTATGTCGACATGGAAACGGGCAGGGTCGAAAGTCTGCGGAATCTACGCAGCGGTTGCAGCAACAGTATCGTGGCAGCGGGAGGCCTGGTCAGTGTCCCCTGCTACTCGATCGGCTGCGTTTGCAACTACCCCCTGCAAACCTCGTTCGCGATGTACCACCTGGACGAATTGAAGAATCGGCCTCAGCCATAGCCCGCGCGATCAAGGTGCTCGAGGCAGACACGAGGAACCCAACGATGAGCCGTCCGTTCCATTCCGTGATGATTGCGCCCGCTTCGCATGCCGGCCTCGAGCCCGCTCGTTGTGCTCGGAAGTCGCGTGCCACTTTCTTGTCCGCCGTCATCCGTGGGCGACACGCCGTAGCGATCGCCTGGCTACTCGCCCTGCTCTCATTCTGCGGCGTTCTGCGCGCCGACCTGCCGCGTCGCCCCAACATCATCGTCATTCTGGCCGATGACCTGGGATATGGGGACGTGCATTGCTACAACCCTGAACGGGGCAAGATTCCTACGCCCAACCTGGACCGGCTGGCTCAGGAAGGAATGCGCTTTCTGGATGCCCATTGCAGCTCGGGTGTCTGTTCTCCGTCGCGATATACGCTGCTGACGGGCCGCTATCACTGGCGGACTCGGCTTCAACGGGGAATCGTGGGCTATCTCGAAGGGCCATTGATCGCCGAAGATCGCTTGACGATCGCGGGGATGGCCAAGCAAGTAGGCTACCATACCGCCTGCATCGGAAAGTGGCACCTGGGATGGGACTGGCCGATTCCCAAAGGGGAGCGGAAGTGGTTCGCACCCAAGCGGGGAACCTTTCCGCAAGCGACTGCCAAACATCGTGAGATGTGGGCTCGAGTGTACTCCCAACCGATTGCCGACGGCCCGACGACGCGAGGCTTCGACGAATACTTCGGCACGGACGTTCCCAACTGGCCGCCCTATTGCTTCATCCAAAACGATCGCACGGTGGGAATCCCGTCGGTGTTCCTTCCCAAAGAGTTGTTCCGCAATCATCTGGCCAGCCTGCCGGGACCCGCGCTGCCGGACTGGGATCTGGCTGCCGTCCTGCCCACACTGGCCGAGCGCGCGTGCGACTATGTCCGGCGGCGCGCCGCTACCGGTCGACCGTTCTTGCTCTATCTTCCCTTGACCTCTCCGCACACGCCCGTGGCTGTGGCACGCAGGTGGCGAGGCAAGAGCGGTCTCGGCGTCCCCGTGGCCGACTTCATCATGCAGACCGATGCCGTCGTCGGCCGGCTGCTGGACGCCGTCCGCGATTCGGGGATCGAAGACAACACGCTGATCATCTTCACCAGCGACAACGGATTCGCGCCGTATGTGGATGTGAACAAGTTGCTCGAGCGAGGGCACGATCCCAGCGGTCCGCTCCGAGGCTACAAAGGGGATGGCTGGGAAGGGGGGCACCGAATTCCCTTTCTCGTTCGCTGGCCGGGGGTCGTGCCGGAGGGAAGCGTATGCCGGCAACTGGTTCACCATGCCGACGTCATGGCGACCCTGGCGGAAATCCTCGACTTCGAGCTTCCTTATTCGGCAGGCGAAGACAGCTACAGCTTCTTGCCGCTGTTGAAGGGAAGCCGAGAACCGATTCGGACTCATGCCATCAGTCAATCCGCCCAGGGCATGCTCACGCTGCGCGAAGGATCCTGGAAGTTGTTGATGGGACGCGGAGGCGGCGGACCGTGGAGCCGGTTCTCGGCCGATCCGAAATCCAATGAGCCGGCGCAGCTATACGACTTGTCGGTCGACCTGAGTGAGCAGCACAACCTCTATGCCAAGCACCCTGACCGAGTCGAGCGCATGGTGGCCGCGCTACGGGAACTCGTGGAACGAGGCCGCAGCACCCCCGGTCCCAGTTTGAAAAACGACGTGCCGGTGAACTGGAAGAAGTTCTACAAGCACTCGAGCCAACCATGATGGATGAGTAGTCGGGCTTCGCGTCTGCTTCAACGCCGGCAGCCGACCGTTCACCGCTTGACTTGAGCGAAGAACTCCCAGACTTCTTCCATGCCGTCGATGTCTTGGCAGATGTTGCCGATGCGGTCTTTGGGGAAGTACTGCGAGCGGCCGGGCAGGCCGTGTCCGCCCCCCATGATCTTGTAAAGCACCACGCGCGCTCCGTTTTTCCCGATCCATTCCTTTCGCTCGATCCGGCAGCCGTCTTCGGGATCTCGGTTGGGAAGGATGGAAACCTTGGGCTGCGATGTGATGGCGTTGTGTCTCTTCCAGTATTCGATTGTCCGATCGGTCGAAAGGCACCGGCCGCGACTGGAAAGGGGCAACCGGCGAGCCCGTGGCGGAAGCAGCGAGCGGATGGAGACTTCGCCTCCCACGTAGGGCACGATCGGATCACTCGTCCCGTTCATCAGCAGCACGGAGATGGGATGCGGCTTGGGTTTGGTCTGAGCCAGTTCCTCCGGAAGTGAAGAGATGATCGACGCCACGGCGGCGAACTGGTCGGTCATTTCCACGGCCAAGCGTTGGCAAAAGAAACCTCCGTTGGAAACCCCCACGGCAAACACACGATTGCGATCGACCGGCTCTTCGTGGAGGAGTTTTTTCACGAGCGCTTGGATCCAGCCAACGTCATCGATGGTGCGGTCGTGCTGGTGAAACTTGCGGCTAGCCCGACCATCGTTCCAGTGTTTGTCGATGGCAAGTGTTTGTCGATGGCATCGGGATAGACCACAATGAAGTGGTGCCGGTCGGCCAGTCGATGGAGTCCGGAGTAGCGAAGCATCTGGCCGGCCGAACCTCCGCCGCCGTGAAAGGCCAACACCAGGGGCAACCGTTCGTCGGCGGGCGCGTGCTTGGGGCGATACAGTAGAAAGGTTCGCCGCCTGCCGCCGTGCTCCATTTCGCGACGCTGGACGTCGCCGGGCGTCCGGCGGGCCGGCACGGCAAGCAGCACCAAGGAAACTGCTGTCAGGATGCCCCAGGTCCAGATTGAGCGGATGCGGATCGTTGGAATCATGTCATCGTGCGGCTTATGGCATGGAGTGTTGTGATAGTCTCTTAGAGCCGGTGACAAAACACGCCGCGCGCTTCCCGGCCTCGGGCGTGTTGCTTGCAGCCTGGAGTTTTGTGACAGCCTGTTAGTATAAACGGGCTCGTGCCGCCGGAGTTTCGGACCACTGGCGGAACCAAGGTAGAAAATCGTCGAGTCGTGCCATGAGGCCTCCCTCGACCCACTGAGCGGTAAGTCGCCGCTCGGGCCATCCAAAGCAATGAAGAAACTCGCTGAAGGGATAGGGCTCGGAGGCGGTGGACGGCTGGCGGGGCGCGTCGCTATCGCAGCGCAGCCGCAATGTGACGTAGTGGAGCTGCCGGCCGTTGTCGTACAGTTCACCTTCGACGCACCAAGCGGGACCACGAGGTGGGAAACGCATGAGGAAGGCCCCGTCCGGTTCGAAGAAGCACTGCGGCAGCGATTGCAGCGCGCTTGCGGCCTGGTCGAACGTCACCGGCAGAGGTGGCAATGGCGCGACGGCTTCGGCTGGGAAGGCGGTCACGGGAAGCGAGCCGATGGGGGTCGACCGGATGGCACCTGAGGGAACGTCGACTGGGCCGTGGAGGTGGATCTGGAGCATGGGCAGGTCGGCTGTTGTGGCGGTGGAGAGACCGTGTATAATTTGGCACAGTTGTCCTTGGACGACCATTCCCCGTCCCCGTAGCTCAACTGGATAGAGCGCTGGCCTCCGGAGCCAGAGGTTGCAGGTTCGAATCCTGCCGGGGATACTGGACTTACGACGATTCGATCGCCCCGATGGTACGAAATGGATGCAGAATTCGTGCCCGATGTGGAGGCCTCTCTCTGTTGTGCCTCGCAGTTATCGGCGTCGCGATTCCCCCAGCAGTTGCCTGAGCGGGCCGTTCCAACGCGGGAGACGGGCCAGGCGGTGCGTCACGGTCGCAGGATGCTCCTTGCAATGCCGACTGCTTGCCCCCATGCCCAACCCAACGCGGCTTCATTGCGGCAGCTTGCGTCCCCGTTTTCGCTGCCGGGAATAGAATCCCGGCCGAGTGTGTTCTCCAATAACCTGCCGAAGCCTCTCCCGGACCGCTCGCTGCTCATCGGTGAGGGCATCCGCTTGCAGCGGCGACTGCTCGTAGAAGTCGGCAGACACATCGTAAAACTCGCCCGTGCGATAAAGCTTGTATCGATGAGTCCGAGCCGACTCGCCCGCCTTGTGCTCCTTGCCGCCGGGAATCGGCTTGCCATTACGGAAATACCAGCAATAGACGAACTCGCGCGGGTTTCCTCGCTTGCCGAGCAATTGCGGGAGGAAACTGCGGCCGGTGACCCCCAACCGGCGTGGAACGGTGGCCCCGGTCACGTCGGCCAACGTAGGGAGCATATCGGTGAAGTCGATCAGATCGCGGTTCACCTGCCCCGGACCGACGGTTCCCGGCCAACTGACAATCAAGGGAACTCGCGTTCCATTGTCCATCATATGCCCCTTGCCGCCTTTCCATGGTCGACCTTGAAACTGCGAGATCAAGCCAGCATACGTTCCATTGTCGCAAGTGAAGATGACAAGCGTGTTGTCGCGCACCCCCACTGATTCGAGTTTGGCCACGATCTTACCCACGATGCGGTCGGCGTAATTCACCATCTCAATGAAGTACTTGTGCTCTCGCATCTTGTACGATTTTTCCGTGGTGTCGCCGCGCCGAAACGTGGGATCCCAGTCGGCGGAAACCGGCGTCGGTTCGAATGGCCAGTGCGGAAGGATCATGGGGTAGTACAGAAAGAACGGACTATCTCCTTTCGCGCTTCGCTCGATGAAGTCACAAGCATAGTCGCTGACAATGTCGGGGCCGTACTCGCCGCTGTTGAAGTCCGCCTGCCTGCCGTTGATCTCCAATCCCGGATTGGCGTAGCGGTTGGGGCGGCGCGTGAGCTGCCACAGGCAGTATTCGTCGAAGCCGAAGCGATGAGGACCTTCGAAGCCTCCCTTGAGTTGCCATTTGCCGACGACACAGGTTGCATATCCGGCATCGCGGAGGATGTTTCCAAAGGTCGTCGCTTGCGGGTCCAGCACGCCGAAGCGAATGTAATTGCGGCTGTTGTAGCGGCCGGTCATGATCTGTACTCGCGAAGGTGTACAGAGCGGCTGGCTGTAGCAATGTTCGAACCGCATCCCCGAAGCGGCCAGTCGATCCAAGTGGGGCGTCCGGTAGGTCTGGCCGCCGTTGGCCCCCACGCACTCGTAGCCCATGTCGTCGGCCATGATCAGCACGATATTGGGACGGCCGGCGCGCACGGACGGCTCGCCGGAGGCGCTGGACGAGGCAGCCAGCAGGACCGACAGCAACACCATCGCCGCCCAGGCCGATCCTAACGCGGGCCGCGCCCGCAAGGCTGGAGGCTGGAGGCCGGAGGCCGTAGGGGTGGTGGCGACAACCGAAAGCCAGTGCAACATGCGCGCACGGCGCGTAGATGCGATAAAGTAAGACTCTAACAACGGGCGACGACACGACTCGATGCCGCCGGCAACGCGAACGAGACTGGAAACGCAAACGCGGAGTGCGACTGCCGGATGGACGATCATGGAGTGAACTTTCGTGCGGCCTGAGGTCGAGTTGTCCTGTGTCTTTCCCCCACTTCATAATAGCCTTGTCGCCAAGGCCCCGTCCACGGTGCAGTCGCGAATGCCGGTCCGACAAGAGCCGAAGTTGGCTCGCCGGCCCCCCCAGAGCGATCCGAAGCAGGCGGCCGTCACCCACTTCCTGCCGCGAACGATCGATACCAGACGGAGCAGCGGTGCGGCCCATCATGGTACAGGCTGCCGACTCTGGTGGCAGCCGCAAGGATGTGCCACAATGACGGCTGGACCTTGGTCCGGTCCGTTTTCGTGGTGGCAAGCGGCTTAGATGGCGAGTCCCTCCGATGAACAGTCGAACGCGTCGCCGGCTTCAACACGAGACCTACCGGTTGACACCGGCAGAGCGAATGGAGCGTTTTTGTCGACTCCAGGAGCGGTTGTGGCAAAACATGTCGGCGGAGGGCAAGCGTCGGTTTGAGCAGCGGAACCGGAGGAAGCGGAGGAGACCCGGTGGCCAACACTCCCGCAATGGCACTGTTTGAGGTGCTGGTTCGTCACGGGGTCCCGTTCGTCGTCATCGGCGGGCACGCCGTAAACTTTCACGGCTATATTCGGGCCACCGAGGACCATGATATCATCTTTCAGCGTTCGCCCGACTCGGAAGCAGCGCTGCTGCTGGCCCTGCAAGAACTCAACGCGGCATGGATTTCCGACGAGATCGATCCGACAACGGGCCTCGAACGACTCGTGCCGGTCACGCCGTCCTATGTTCGCCATCAGCACTTGATGATGCTGCACACCGACGCGGGGTATCTGGATGTGTTCGATCACATCCCGGGCTTTCCCCACGAACCGGTTGCACGACTGTTTGATTCAGCGGAACAATTGCACGGCATCCACTATGTTTCGCTGCAGTGGCTGCGCCGCATGAAGGCCGCGTCGGGGCGACCTCGAGACCTCGACGACCTCGAAAACCTGCCCGGTATCGAACAGGAAGGTCGGTGATGGCCGGTAGCCTCGGATCGATCAATCTCGCCGCGCGTGCCGGCTCCCCGCAGCGGACGGCGAGAAAGCGGAGGACTGATGCCGGATCACCGGGCGGCGCTGGCCGAGCGGCCAAGTCACGGCCACCACGTCGAAACGGATGGGAACTCCCTTGAGTCCATGTTCGGCCACGAAGCCGAGCGCGGCAGCGACGATGCGTCGCTGTTTCTCCGGCGTGACGGCCGCCCCGGGTGCCACGTTTACATCGCCCCGGCGAGTCTTGACTTCGACGAACACCAGCGTGCGGTCGGGAGCAACAGCCACCAAGTCGAGTTCGCCTCGCAGCCGCCGGTGGCGACGAGCGACGATGTGGTAGCCGTGTCGGCGGAGGTAGCGGGCCGCTGCACGCTCGCCCGCTCGCCCCAACGCCTCGCGCGAAGCAGGGCCGCGACGACGACCAGGTCTCGCAACGTGGGGCAGATGAAGAGTACGGTACCAGTGGACGAAGTGGCAGCGCAGCGACGACCACCATCGGTTCGGTTTTCGGATCACACCGGCCCCCGGATTCAGACTCCTCCGGCCGGTGATGTCCCACTACCCGAAGTCTAGCCGGGCAAGCGCAAGTCGACAACATTTGCCGAACGCCCCGCGACGATACGCAGCATCCGGCCTGCTAGCTGGAAACCGACTTGACACGGCGTTCCTTCAGCCGCACGGCTTTGCCCACGCGTTTGCGGAGGTAATAGAGTTTGGCCCGGCGGACCACGGCCGAGCGTTTGACGACCACCTTGGCGATCCGTGGCGAGTGCAAGGGGAATTTTCGTTCGACACCCTCGCCGGCGACGATCCGCCGCACGGTAAACATCTCCCGCGTTCCACTGCCGCTCTTGGCGATCACGGTGCCGGTAAACACCTGAATCCGCTCCTTGTCTCCTTCGAGGATTCGAGTGTGGACTTCAACCGTGTCACCGATCTCGAATTGAGGAGGCTCCGGCTTGAGACTCGACTGTTCGACGATATCGAGCAGGTTACGTTGCATGATGGGCAGCCTTTCCAATTTCAAGTCGTCTCGGGAGGCGGTGGACGCCGTCGCGGATCGGGGAGCAAATCTTGCCGCTTCGTTCGTGTCCGCCGGTAACTGTCTTCCTGGCGCCAACGGGCGATCGCTTGGTGGTCGCCCGTCAGCAGAATCTCGGGTACTTCCCGCCCACGATAGACTCGTGGACGCGTATATTGGGAAAACTCGAGCATGCCATGCTGTTGGGAAAACGAGTCTTCCTGAGAACTGCGTTCGTCTCCGAGTACTCCCGGAACCAAACGCAGTACGCTGTCAATGATCACCATGGCGGCCACTTCGCCGCCGTTAAGCACATAGTCTCCGATCGATATTTCTTCCGGTTCCAGAATATCCAAAACCCGTTGATCAAAACCCTCGTATCGCCCGCAAATCAACACCAGCCGCGACGCCGTCGACAGGTCGGCTGTCAGGGATTGATCGAGCCTCTTGCCCTGCGGGCTGAGCAGAACCAACCGCCCGGGCTCCTCTCCGCTCGCTTGAATCTCCTCCACACATTCGACGACCGGTTCGACGCGAATCACCATCCCCGGTCCGCCGCCATAGGGCCGATCATCTACGCTGCGGTGTTTGTCGTGGCTCCAATTCCGCAAGTCGTGGAGATGGACCGACAGAATGCCTCGCTGGATCGCCTTGTTCAGAATGCTCTGCTGCAAATACCCGGAGAATATGCCCGGGAACAAAGTGACTACATCGAATCGCATGGGGCCTGTCGCAATGGCAATTACGACTCCGATGACGCGGCCGAGCCTTCTTCGGGATTCTCCGCAACCGCATCCGCTGTTGCTTCGCTCGTCGCACTCGCCGCCTCGACAGCTCCCTCGGCCGCGGCGGCTTCATCACCGGTCGCCGATTCTTCGGCAGCCGCCGTCTCTTCGGCCGGTGCTTCTTCCGATTCGGCCTTCACCGGTACCGGTGGAGGAGCCTGCGGCTTGATCTTGAGCCGCTCAAAGGCTTCTTTCTGCTTTTCCAGGTGCGTTCCCTGGCTACCGTATTTCTTGATCAGCACCTTGACTTTGGGAGTCGGCTGAGCTCCCACGCTCAACCAATAGTCGACTCGGTCCCCCTTGAGCACCGCCCGCGCATCCACTTCCTTGACCATGGGGTCGTAGTGCCCGAGCTCCTCGATGACTCGACCATCGCGGGGGGCGCGAGCATCCATGGCGCAGATGCGGAAAAAGGGGCGGTGTCGTCTACCCATTCGCTTCAGTCGAATCCGAACGGCCACGAAACAATCTCCTCTATGCGGGTGAAAGCACAATGCGCCCGACGGCGGACACGAACCGGGATAGCCCGGCCTCCGCAGCGCCGACGATGCCATGTTGGTTTCGGGTGAATTTAGCAGGATACTGGCAAACCGGACTGTTGATCAAGCGGTCTTGGACGGTTTGGGAAGGACATTGACCAGCAACACCATCCCCACCGACGCGGCAATCACCGACGCGGCCAAGATCCCCACTTTGGCCGTCTCGACCTGGTGGGGCTCCTTGAATGCCAAGCCGGCGATGAAGATCGCCATCGTGAAACCGATCCCCCCCATACAGGCGGCCGATGACAGCACTTTCCACGAAACTCCACGAGGCAGCTCGGCTCGACCGCTCTTGACCGCCAGCCAGCTTGCCAACACGATCCCCAACGGCTTACCGACCACCAGCCCAAAGATCACCGCCAGAGAAATCGACTCGGTCAGTTCTCCCGGACTCAAGGGAATGTCGGCATTGCACAGAGCGAACAGGGGCATGATCACGAAGCTGGACCACGGGTGCAGCATGCCTTGCAGGTATTCCACGGGCGAAATGGTCTCGCGAGCCAACTGCTGAAACTGAGTGATCTTCTCCGCTCGATGATCCTCACTCGACCACTGTCCGCTCTCGAACACCTGACTGGCTCGCCGCAAGATGGCGCGAAAGCCTCCTTCGCTGATCTCGGTGGTTGCTGGAACGGCCAGTCCGAGTATGACTCCGGCGATGGTGGCATGCACGCCCGACTCGTGGACCGCATACCATACCACCAGACCCACGAATACATACACCGGAATTCGTCTCACGCCGAGCCGCAACAGCACGAACACCAACAGCAATCCCAGGCCGCCCAACATCAGCCATTGCAGGTCGACGCCCTCACTGTAGCCGACGGCGATCACCACAATCGCGCCGATGTCGTCGACGATGGCCAACGTGAGCAGAAACACTCGCAATTCCAGGGGAACACGCTTTCCCAAGATGGCCATGCAGCCCACGACGAACGCGATGTCGGTCGCCATGGGAATGCCCCAGCCGTGAGCCGTCGGCTTGCCGTACTGGAGCGACGTGTAGAGCAGTGCGGGAACCATCATCCCGCCGATGGCGGCGGCGACCGGCAGCGTGGCTCGGCGAATATCGCGCAACTGGCCGTGGGCGATCTCCCACTTGATCTCCAGCCCCACTACGAAAAAGAAGATCGCCATCAGGCCGTCGTTGATCCAGTGCTCCAAAGAATACTGGAGACGAAAGTCGCCGATGCTGATTCCCACTTTGGTTTTCCAGAACTCGACAAACGCTTCCCCCCACGGCGAATTGGCAAGGGCGAGCGCGACCAGAGCGGCCAGCATGAGCACGACCCCGCTGGCCGCCTCCACATGCAAGAATTTCATCACCGGCCGGCGCAGCCGGTCGATCGGATAGCGAGGCAGTTCCAGATCCGGCTCAGGGGATTCGGGCGCCTGGTTCATCAACGTTCTCCTGATGCGAGCTGCCGGGCAAGGAGGGTAACGAGCAGAGGCGGGGCAGGGTTCGCCAACCGGGCAATTTCGAGCCCGCAACAAGACCCGACGCGCCGCTTTCCCGCCCCAGGCGTATCGCTTGCAGCATGGAGTCTTGTGACAGCCTCTCAAGCGGCAACCTCTCAAGCGGCAACGCCGTCGAGAGTGAATCTAGCAAAAAAACAACCGCGGCAACACGAGCCTGCCCGCATTTGCTCAATCCGCCGTGGCGCCACCCCGTCACTTCCCCACAAGCTGCCGGCTCCGAGCGGGAGCGGCTTGTGGCGAGCATCGCAGGCCGGCACGGACAATTCCTCCATTTTTTCCAGTTTTGCCAGCTTGCGCGACTGGGAAATGGAACCAAGTTTCTGGCAAACTGTGAGCTCAAATTGGCCGAATAATCGAACAGCGGAGCCTTGTTGGGCTATCGGGATCCAGTGATCCGGTGGCGGGAAGCTCGGCTCCGGGGGGCACGGAGGATCGACGTCGCGCATGAGGCACCGAGCAGAAAGCGGGGGATGACGATGAGACGGTGGATGGCGATCGGCCTGCTGTTGCCTTTGTTTGGAGTGGTTCTTGCCGGCGGTCCGGCCTGGGGGCAGTCGTGGGCTTCCAAGATGTTCCCGGTGAAGAAGCACAATTTCGGCACGGTGGCTCGAGGCGCCAAAGCCGAATACGCATTCGAGTTCAAGAATCTTTACAAGGAGACGATCCACGTAGCGGGCGTTCGCGTCAGTTGCGGCTGCACCAGTGCCAAAGTGACTCGGGCCACCGTCCCCTCGCTCGAGACCAGCTCCATCCTCGCCACATTCAACACTCGGAGTTTCGTGGGACAGCGGGGCGCCACGATTACCGTGATCATCGATCGTCCCTATTACGCCGAGGTTCAATTGCGGGTCGACGGCTACATCCGCAGCGATGTCGTGTTCGATCCGGGAGAGATCGACTTTGGCAGTATCGACGCGGGTCAATCATCCGAGCAGCACGTCCGCGTCACCTATGCGGGGCGCTCGAGCTGGTCGATCCAAGACGTACGCAGCGCCAATGAGCACATCGAAGTCGAACTGTCCGATGCCCGGCGGGAGCCTGGACGCGTGATCTATGAGATGGTGGTCCGCCTGAAGTCCACAGCACCGGTCGGCTATTTTCAAGACCAGCTCGTGCTGGTCACCGACGATCGCTACCAGGGTCAAGTCACTCTGGCCATGCGCGGTCACGTCGTGTCCCCCCTCACGGTGACCCACGACCTGGTGCTGGGGACAGTCAAGTCGGGCGAAACCGTGACTCGGAATCTCGTGGTGCGAGCCAAACAGCCGTTCCGGATCGTGGCCATCGAGTGCGAGGACGATCGGATCGAGTGCCACGCCCCGGAACAGTCCAAGAAGGTCCACGTCTTGCCGGTCAAGTTCCACGCGGGTACGGAGGGTGGAGACTTCCGGGCCGCCATCACGATCCGAACCGATCTGCCCGGTGAGCTGGAGTGTCAGAGCGTGGTAACCGGCAGTGTGCGCTAGCGACTGGGGACCACGGCGGGAACGCCGCCAATGACGGCTCGAGGTGCGTTGCCGTCGTAACCTGCGACACGGAGCGCCGGCTGGTCGACTACTGCGCCGAGCAGCAGAACTCTTGCGCCCTTGCGATAGTGCTGCTCCGGATCGACGTAGGTCAGAATGGTCGCCTGCTGCTGTAGGCGCGAAGCCAGATTGATCTTGGTCTCGAACAGGTTTCCTCGCGCACCAATCCGAACGACGGTACCGAACAGCAGAATGCCGCTACGAGACCGCTTTGGATCGTTCAAATGACGGCCGGCCCGGTTTCCGATCACTGCCAGCAACTTGGGAGCACCAGCCAACGCCTCCAACAGCGCGCCGGCCCGCTTCGCCAACTCGGGAATGTCGGGCGATTCCGGATCGACGTAGACCGTGATTTCTCCCAGTTCGTACAGCGCGTCGAGCAGCCGGTCGCGCACGCGATCGCGTACCGTGTCGTCCAACTGGGCGTCCGCCGCCAAGGTGTGCCACGAGTCCCACGCCGATTCGGCAGCAGACAGTGCCCGCTCGAAGTCGGCGACTTCGAACCGGGGAGAGTTGTAGACTCCCAACACGTCTCCATCGTCCATGGCCATCGGCGACGTATCCGTGTCAGCAGCCGAGGCGGTCGCTTGTTTCCGTCGCCGCCCCGGATTCTCCGTGACCACCGTCGGTGTCTTGCGATGGTTACTGCCGAGACCACGACCCGCGTCCCCAACTCGCGTATCGGCCAGTTTGCGGTGGTGGGAACCGGCCGGGGCCGTGCCTGTTTTCGTCCCTCCTTCGCTCTTGGCTTTCCTCGGAGCTCGATCGGGTGCGGCCTGCGACGGTGGGCTCTTGTCGAACGAGTTCATTGAGGGAAGCCGGGGAAGAGCATCGGCGGTGCGAGTCGATACGGTGTCCGACTCCCCGTCGTCCGCCGACTCTTCTTCGCCCGCCGCGCGGAAATTCGAGGGAACGATCCAGGGAGCGTACCTCCCCAATGTGGGACCGATACCGAGCGGATCCCGCTGCCAGCCGCCCGGAAGCCAAAGGAGAATCATCGCTGCAGCCGGAATCGCCAATACGGCCCCACCGACAATCTTGACGATTTCCAGGTTCTTGCCCCGCTCGACCGTCGTCGACCTTACGCTGCGCACTGCCCCACTCCCCGAATTGCCGTCGGTATCGGCAAGCACGGGGAACCCGCCCCCGCCCTCTCCGTCCTCGTCGCCCCCCGCAGCGATCTGATCCAACCCCTCCATCTCCCCCGGATCGGGTGATTCAGCCAACGCCGCCAGTTCGGCAAAAGCCCGGGAAGTGGAGTCGGCAGCGTCCGCTTCCCCCGATTCCGTCTCCACTATCTCGAATTCCGGCGGCAATTGAGCCAGCACCGCGTCAGCGCCGTCGGTCTCGCCGCACCAGGGGCACCGCAGGCGGACTCCCTCCGGAAGCTTGAGCGGCACACGACACATCTCGCCGCAATGCGAGCATCGCACCACATTCATGTTCTCAACTCTCCAACGGCAGCCACCTCACCGCCGCCCGTTCGTGTCCAAACTGCGTCCCTGCCAATCCACTCTCGGTTCCTGAGATTGATTCCATTGTAATGAACACAAGCCAACGCGCCTAAATCGGTTTTCCCTCATAATGGGTGGTCGGGCAAGCGAGTTGGCGATCTACGGTGCCGCCGCCGGACGCGCGGTCGGTAAAGAGTCCAGGAAGCGACCGAGTGCCTCGTAGTACTCCTCGCTTTGGGGCGAATTGTGGTCGCCGCCCCGAATGGTGACGAACTCCTTCGGCTCATTCGCCACCTCGAACAATTGCTTACCTTGCTCAAACGGGATCACCCGATCGGCGTCTCCATGCGACATCAGCAGCGGACCATGGTATTGGGAGATCTTTTTCAGTGAATTCAGTCGATGGCGCATCAACGTGCGCACCGGCAGCCAAGGATAGTGGTAGGCTCCCACGTCGGGCAACGAAGTGAACGTGCTTTCCACAATCAGTCCGCGAGCACCATCTTCTGCTGCCAAGTCGATCGCCACTGCCCCTCCCAGCGACCGCCCCATCAGTACGATGTCGGCCGGTGCGATCTCCGTCTTGCGGGCCAGCCAATCGCGAGCCGCTCGAGCATCCTCCAAGATGTTTTGCTCGGTCGGAATCCCCTCGCTCCGTCCATACCCCCGATAGTCGAACACCAACATGGCCACGCGGTAACGCTCGGTGATGTGGCGCAGCAGCGTCCCGCGGTGGCTGACGTTGCCGTAGTTCCCGTGGCAATACAGTATGACGGCTCGAGGAGAACCGGGATCGACGAACCAGCCATGGATCCGTTCGCCGCTGTCGGTCGTGATCCAGGCGTCTTCGAATGCCAGATCGTCCGGGTGCCAGTCACCCGACGGGTATGCCAACGGAGCGAAAATCAGTTTTCGTTCCAGTGCGGGCAACCAAATCGGACTCATCAGCAGCACTCCACCCGCCACCATTACGGCCGCCCATCTCCGCCGCAGAATCGGTGGGAGCCGAGTGGGTCGAGCGCCAAGTCGCGAGGATCGTTTCATGGGCTCACAAAATATTCGAGCCTTCCGAGTAATCATCCATCCCTGGGAAGAGTCCTTCCATTACGCCATAATAGCGGAGAGCTGTCAGCACCTCATACCCGTGGAGCCACGCCATGACACCCACGCGCCCCCTCCTGGTTCTCCTTTTCGGTTTGCTCGTACTGGCATCCCCGGCAAGCGGCGAGGACCGCCGGCAACCGAGCGGTCGGATTCAACCCTGGAACGAAAACGCCTTCTATTGGCAGTATCACGGAAAACCGGTGCTGCTGGTCGGCGGCAGCGATGACGACAACTTGTTTCAATGGCCTGCCGAGCGACTCGAGCGGCAATTGGATTTGCTGGCTCGGACGGGAGGCAACTATATCCGCAACACCATGTCCGACCGTCGCGACCAGGGATTCGAGGTTTACGCATTCCGACAGTTACCCGATGGCCGGTACGATCTGAACGAATGGAACCCGGAGTATTGGAAACGATTCCACCGGCTGCTCCAGTGGACTTCCCAACGGAACATCATCGTTCAAATCGAAATATGGGACCGTTTCGACTACTCCGACCACAGCGGCCGCAATCGCTGGCAGCAACACCCCTACAATCCCAAGAACAACGTCAATTATTCCTACGAGGAAAGCGGATTCGCCAGGCAGTACACGCAGCATCCCGGAGCCAACCGGCAGCCATTCTTTTTCACCACGCCCCGGCAGCGCAACAACGCAGTCGTGCTCAAGTACCAACAGCGCTTCGTCGAGAAAATGCTGTCGATCGCTTTGCCGTTCGACAACGTGCTCTATTGCATCGACAACGAGACGTCGGGAGAAGAAGAGTGGGCTCGATATTGGGCACAGTTCATTCGGGAGCGCGCGGAGCAGGCGGGCAAGCGAGTCTGTATCACCGAAATGTGGGATGACTGGAACGTGACCGGCGGTCGACACCTGCGCACGTACGATCATCCCGAACTCTACGACTTCGTGGACATCTCGCAGAATAACCACAACAAACGCGATCGGCACTGGAACAACGTTCTCGAGGTCCGTCGTTACCTGCTCAAACAGCCTCGCCCGATCAACACGGTCAAGACGTATGGCGCCGACGGCAACAAGTTCGGACACACCGACAACGATGCCATTGAACGGGTTTGGCGCCACTTGCTGGCCGGTTGCGCGTCGGTCCGATTCCACCGCCCGCCGGCGGGGCTGGGACTCAATCCCAAAGCTCAAGCCACCATTCGCGCCGTCCGGCACGTCGAACAACTCGTCCGCTTCTGGTCGCTGCATCCGGCTCCCGATCGCCTGCTCGATCGGCGCGATAACGAGGCTTATGCGGCCATCCGGCCCGGTGAAGCTCACGTTGTCTATTTCCCCGCGCAAGGAGACGTGCGATTGAAATCGAAGCAGGGAAAATGGCAGTTGACCTGGATCGACGTGTCCAGCGGCACCCGGAAAGGCTCGACGATCGTCCAATCCGATGGCGCTTTGCGACTCCGTACACCGACCGACGGCCACTGGGTCGCCGTACTTCGGCGGCAACCCTAAGAGGCTGTCACAAAACTGCATGCCGCAAGCAACACGCCCGAGGCCGGGAAGCGGCGCGGCGGGTTTTGTTACCGGCTCTAAGTTCGAGTTTTGCAGATATTTCGACCCCTAAACGCGCCTCTCGCGAGGTGGTTTGCGGTGAACTTCGTGTCGTTTTTCTCTGTCGGCGCTGAGGCAAAATGGATCA
>Ga0256839_1003373_pt1 | contig 16525 bp, 17 predicted proteins | sample 354166metaG_FD_185968 | JGI IMG/M metagenome (GOLD analysis project Ga0256839, IMG submission 185968) | Hydrothermal vent microbial communities from Mid Atlantic Ridge, Atlantic Ocean - 354-166 | ecosystem: Environmental > Aquatic > Marine > Hydrothermal vents | place: Atlantic Ocean: Mid... | reverse complement strand
GCGCCTTGATGGCTGCATCCATATCGAATGTGATGTCGTCGTTCATGTATCATTCCTCCTGTTTCCAGTTTAAAGAAATGACACAGAATTCTGAACACTACCCAAAAATCTACCGGAATAGCTATCCGGGTAGTAATCAATAGTTACATCTTTATTTCTAACTTCCTTTAACCATACTCCATATGCACCAAATAATGTAATGGCCCATGGCGCCAAATGTGTTCCTTTTTCTACAACAAATGTTATTGGACTGGGAGGATCATCATCCCACCTCCAGCCATTGAAGAAAGGGACAAGATTTTTGTCTCCTAGTTTTTCTGGAATCTTAATTTCGAAAGACATCTTCCATTCCTATTGGCTAACGTGTAGCTGAGCGGCTTCCGCCCACTGCCCCCTGGACGGGGGCGGTGGGCGGACTGCCCGTTCCAGCGGCTTGATAGACGGCGCTGCACAATCGTTTCGGCCTATTTTTTATCTTTTTTCCTCTTTCCATGATAGGCCGACTACTCAAGCGCCGTCTAGATGGTGTTCATATCTTTTGCAGGCCACCCGCACTGATCGGAACCTCTGTTGGCCGCTCGGCTACACGATAAATCGGCGCCATGGAAGGCGCCGATTTATCGCCCTCATCAGCCGCTGACGAAAGTGGCGCGACTTTTTGCGCTTTTTGCAAAAATCGCGACACTTTTGGCAGTCTGCTGGATGAATTTGTTATGCAAATCATTGGTCTACGCTAAATACTACGGCTCGCCCTGCGGTTGCAGCCTTGATAAATAGAGGAGGTAAACCCTTAAACCACTCCCAAGTATACTCAAAGTCTTCCGATCCAATTTCTCCATCATAATTAGATTGTTCAATTTCTTCGTATCCACGCTTAAGTGTGCTTTCATTGATATCCTGTAGTGCGCGAGCAACTACTGGAACTTTTTCGGGAGATACGACTGAAATTATATAATCGTCACCTTCGTAAAGTTTCTTTCCACCTATTATGACTTCTTTTAATGGAAACTCACCATTATCCCACTCCAGTTTCCCATCAGTAAGACATCGATGAATCGCGTCCCACGCCTTATCTGTTTCATGCAACCATTCTTCTTCCCATTCTTCTTCAATTTCATCTTGAATGATCTCAATCAATTCTTCATCTGATTTTGCAGATATGAGTTTTTCATACTGCTCTTTTTCGATTGCAAAGTGAACACCTCTACACGCCATGTTTCCTCCTTGTATGCATAACAGTATAATAGACAGCGCGCAGAAAATAGTTCAATAGGAAGCGCGCTGTCTATCCCGATATTTTCTGCACAATTCTTCCGGACCCACCACGAATTCAGCACCTCTGGTGCCGCATGTCCCATTTCACCGAACACCGTTCATCCCGCACAGCCTTGCAAATTCCGCATAACAGGTCAAGAACTGGGGTTATTGTCCGCTTTTGCCGTGCCAGCGGCATGCGGATCATTCCTCCAGTTCGGGTCGATTGCGAAACTGCTCCAGCGCTTCGGGATTGGCCAGCGCGCCGAGGTTTTGTACCGGACGTCCGTGCACTACATCGCGCACGGCGAGCTCGACGATCTTGCCCGACTTGGTGCGCGGGATTTCATCCACCTGCAGGATTTTCGCCGGTACATGGCGTGGGGTGCATTTTTCACGGATCTGTCGGCGAATCTTCTGCCGCACTGCATCGTCCAGCTGCAATCCGTGGGCAAGCACGACGAACAGTACGACGCGCACATCGTTGTCCCAGTCCTGGCCGATCACCAGTGACTCGACCACCTCGTCCAACTGTTCCACATGGCGGTAGATCTCGGCGGTGCCGATGCGCACGCCGCCGGGATTGAGGGTGGCGTCCGACCGGCCGTAGATGACCATCCCGCCGTGACGCGTCAGGCGCACGAAATCGCCGTGGTGCCAGACACCGGGGAAGCGCGCGAAATAGGCCTGGTGGTACTTGCTGCCGTCGGCGTCGCCCCAGAAACAGAGCGGCTGAGACGGAAACGGCTTGACGCAGACCAGTTCGCCCTGCTGTTCCACCACTGGCCGCCCCTTTGCATCGAACACTTCCACCGCCATGCCCAGGCCGCGGCACTGGCTTTCGCCGGCGTAGACCGGCAGGATCGGGCAGCCGAGCACGAAGCAGGAGACAATGTCGGTACCGCCGGAGATGGAGGCCAGATCCAGATCCCGCTTGATCGCGTCATAAACATAGCCGAAACGCTCGGGGGCCAGAACCGAGCCGGTGGAACAGAGGGTGTTCAGTGATTTCAGCCGGTGGCTGTCGCGCGGGCGCAGGTCGGCCTTGGCCAGGGCATCGAGGTACTTGGCCGAGGTACCGAACAGGGTGAAATCCAGATCGTCACAATAGTCCCACAGGACCCGGCCATCCGGATGGAACGGCGAACCGTCGTAGAGCATGGCGGCCGCACCGGAGGCCAGCACCGAAACCAGCCAGTTCCACATCATCCAGCCGCAGGTGGTGAAGTAGAACACCCGGTCCCCTTCGTGGATGTCGCAGTGCAGCTGATGCTCCTTCAGGTGCTGCAGCAACACCCCACCGGCGCGGTGAGTGATGCACTTGGGCTTGCCGGTGGTACCGGAGGAATAGAGGATGTACAGCGGATGATCGAAGGGCAGCCGTTCGAAGTCGATTTGGCCGTCGTTCGGCGTGGCCAACACATGCTCCCAGGCAATGCCGGCCGATTCGCCGCCGATACCGGCCAGCGGCACCTCGACGGTTTCCACCAGGCTGGGCAGGCCATCGCGGATGGCCCGCGCCCGCTCCCGTACATCGATGAGCTTGCCGTTGTAGAAATAGCCGTCGCAGACCAGCAGCAGTTTCGGCTCCGTCTGGCCGAAGCGGTCGAGCACCGATTCGACACCAAAATCCGGCGAGGTGGAGGTCCAGACCGCGCCCAGGCTGGTCGCCGCCAGCATCGCCACCACGGTCTGCGGCATGTTCGGCAACACCGCCGCCACCCGGTCGCCGGGCTGCAGGCCAAGCCCGCGCATCCAGGCGGCCACCGCTGCCACCTGGGCGTGCAGCTCATCGAAACTCAGCGACTGCTCGACGCGGTCCTCGGCGCGGAAATGCAACGCGGTTTCCGGGCCGCGATGGCGCAACAGGTTTTCGGCGAAATTGAGCCGCGCGGCGCTGAACCAGCGCGCCCGTTCCATGTCATCCCCGTGTTCGAGAACCACCGCGCCCTTGTCGCCGATCACGCCGCAGAAGTCCCAGACCAATGACCAGAAGGCTTCCGGTTCCTCGATCGACCAGCGGTAGAGATCATGATACGCGTCGAAGGTCTGGCCGCTGCGCTGCTCGGCGGCCCGCATGAAGGCGGTGATACGGGCGTGGTTCCTGCGCTGCGCATCCGGCGTCCAGAGGGGTTGGTCGTTCATGTCGAGGCCCATCAAAAATTTCGATTGTGACAAAATACCGTTGGCGTCAATAATACTTTGGTCATCTAAAGGTAGAAGGAGCCCATGATGGAAATCGAGATCATCGTTGCCGATATTACGCAATGCGAAACCGACGCCATCGTCAACGCCGCCAACGAGAGCCTACTCGGCGGCGGCGGCGTGGACGGCGCCATCCACCGCGCCGCGGGTCCGGAACTGCTGCGCGAATGCCAGCGCATCGGCGGCTGCCCCACCGGACAGGCGCGGATCACCGGCGCCTACCGCCTGCCGGCGCGGCATGTGATCCATACCGTGGGTCCGGTATGGCGCGGCGGACAGGGCAACGAGGCCGAATTGCTCGCTTCCTGCTACCGCGAAAGCCTGCGCCTGGCCGACGAACACGGCTGCCGCAGCATCGCTTTCCCGGCCATCTCCTGCGGCGTCTACGGCTATCCGCTGGACCAGGCCTGCCGCATCGCGCTGGACACGGTGCGGCAGATCGGGGGCTTGCTGAGGCAGGTGGAGCGGGTGCAGTTCGTCTGCTTCAACGAAGACATTGCCGCGCTCTATCGCCAGTTGTTGGGCCGCAAGGCCGCCTGACCCCGTTTGCCCGACGGCCGCACGCTGATCCTGCAGTCGCAGCGCCTGCCGCTGCCCCAGCCTTGGCTGCGCGACTGCCTCGACTCGGTACGCCGCTGGGCCGCCTCAGCGGGCCACGACTACCGTTTCATCGGCGATGAACTCTTCGATCCGCTGGACGAGGAACTGCGCCACAAGACCCGCAAGCAACCGGTCGTCGCCTCCGATCTGGCGCGCCTGCGCTGGCTGCAGCGCTTCCGTTCACAGGGCGCGGTACGGGTTGTCTGGATCGATGCCGATGTACTGATCTTCGATCCGGAGCGCTTCTGCCTGCCCGACGGCTCCTGCGCGGTGGGCCGCGAGGTCTGGATCGACCGTGACCGCAAGGACCGACTCAAGGCCTGGCGCAAGCTGCACAACGCCTTTCTGTATTTCGGCCCGGGCGATTCCCTGCTCGATTTCTATGCCGACAGCGCCGAACGCCTGTTGCGCGCCGTCGACGGGCCTGTGTCGCCCCAGTTCATCGGCCCCAAGCTGCTCACCGCGCTGCACAGCCTGAGCCGCTTCCCGGTGCTGGAGGAGGCCGCGATGTTCAGCCCGATGCTGCTGCGCGACCTGCTCGGCGAGGAAAGCGCGCGGGGCGCACTCGAGCTGTTTCTGAAACACTGTGACGCCGCGCCGGCCGCCGCCAACCTGTGCAGTTCTTCGGTCCGCAGCGGCGCGCTGGACAACCGTCAGATGGCCCGCGCCATCGAACGGCTGCTGCTCGATCCCCGGCTCAAGCGCCGATGACGCCCCGGCGCAGCTGATCGCGCTCGATGGACTCGAACAGGGCCTTGAAATTGCCTTCGCCAAAGCCCTGATCCCGCTTGCGCTGAATGAACTCGAAGAACACGGGGCCGAGCAGGGTTTGTGAGAAGATCTGCAACAGCAGCCTCGGCTGTCCATTCTTCGTCTCGCCATCGATCAGAATCCCGCGCCGGCGCAGTTCGTCCACCGGCTCGCCGTGGCCCGGAAGCCGCTCCTCGAGCATCTCGTAATAGCTGTCGGGTGGCGGCGTCATGAACGGCAGACCACGGGCGGCCAGCGCATCCCAGCTGGCCAGGATATCGTCGGTATGCAATGCGATGTGTTGTATGCCTTCGCCGTTGAACTGCATCAGAAATTCCTCGATCTGGCCCGGCCCCTGGGAGGCTTCCTCGTTGAGCGGAATGCGTATTCGGTCATCGGGCGCCACCATCGCGCGTGAGTGCAGCCCCGTGTACTCGCCCTTGATGTCGAAGTGCCGCAACTCGCGGAAGCCGAACAGGCGCTCATAGAAGCCGGCCCAGTGCGCCATGCGCCCTCGGTAGACATTGTGGGTCAGGTGATCAATATGGGTGAAGCCGCATCCGGGCGGATGCCGATCGACACCGGGCAGGAATTCGAAATCGATGTCATAGATGGATGCACCTTCCTGATAGCGGTCGATCAGGTAGATCGGTGCACCGCCGATGCCCTTGATCGCCGGCAAGCGCAATTCCATCGGCCCGACCGGAATATCCAGTGGTTCAGCGCCCAGATCCATCGCCCGTTGCCAGGCCCGGTGGGCATTGCGCACGCGAAAGGCCATGCCACAGGCCGAAGGCCCGTGCTCGCGGGCGAAATACCAGGCCAGGCTGCGTGGCTCACGGTTGATGATGAAATTGATCCCACCCTGGCGGTAGAGGGACACATCCTTGGACCGGTGCCGAGCCACTTCGCAAAAGCCCAGCAGGTCGAACACCGGCTCCAACTGCCCGTTTTCGGGGGCTGCAAACTCGATGAATTCAAAACCGTCCAGACCCATCGGGTTGTCGCTGTCTGTTTGCATGGCGTTTTTCTCCTGCATGGAAAACACCACTTTATCGCGACAGGCCCGCATAATGTCTTTGAATGACACTTGTAAACCGGATTGATGCGAAGTATTTTTGCATTAACACAGTCAAGCGCGCAGGAATCATTCATGTTCGATCTGGACCGCCATGACCGCGCCCTTCTGCGCAGCCTGATGCGCGACGGCCGCGCCACCCTTACCGCCCTGTCCGAGGCGGTGGCCCTCTCTCCCACCCAGTGCGCACGGCGCATGGCGCGGCTGGAAGAAAGCGGGCTGATCGACGGCTATCAGGCGATACTGAACCGCCGGGCGGCCGGTTTCGGCGTGCTGGCGCTGGTGAATGTCTCGCTGGAACGGCAGGGAGAAAGCCTCTCCCAGGCGTTTCAGCAGGCCGTGGCGGAACTCCCGGAGGTGGTCGAATGCCTGCTGCTGACCGGCGACGCGGACTATCAGCTGCGGGTGCTGGAACGGGATCTGGACAGCTATGCCGAGTTCGTCACCCACCGCCTGATGCGCCTGCCCGGCGTCGCCCATATCCGCAGCAGCATCGCGCTCAAGGAAATCAAGAGCGAGTGCGGGCTACCGCTTTGAACGCCGCTTCTCGGCCTCGATGTAGATACGCCGTACCTGCGGATAGCGCTGCTTGATCAGACGGTCCATGGCCTCGATGCTGTTCTCGATTTCATCGGCGGTCTTGTCATCGGCAAAGTCCACGCTGATGGTGGCCAGCACATCGTCCGGCCCCAGGTGCATGGTCAATACCTCGTTGACATGCTCCACCGAAGGCACCGAACGCAGGATCTCGCGGATGCCCTGCACCGTGGCGCAACTGGCGCTCTCGCCGATCAGCAGGCTCTTGGTCTCGAAGGCCAGCCAGGATGCCGTGCCGAACAGGATCAGCCCGATCAGGATGGAGGCGATGGCGTCGAACTCCAGTATGCCGGTGTACTGGCTCAGGGCGATGCCGACCAGCGCTACCAGCAGGCCCAGCATCGCCGCACTGTCCTCGAACAGCACCACGAAGGTGGACGGGTCCTTGGCCTCGTGCACCGCTTCGAGGTAGCTCATGTGCCCCTTGCTGCGGCTGAACTCCTTCAGCGCAAACACCCAGGCCGCGCCCTCGAACAGGATCGCCAGGCCGAGCACGATGTAATTGACCATCGGGTCGGTGATCGGCTCCGGATGCTGAAGGTTCTTGATGCCTTCGTAGATGGAGATGCCGCCACCGAGCGCGAAGATCAGCATGGCCACCACGAAGCTCCAGAAATAGATCTCGCGGCCGTGGCCGAAGGGAAAATCATCGTCGGCCGGGCGCGAAGCGCGTTTCATGCCGTGCAGCAGCAGAAACTGGTTGCCGGTATCGACCAGCGAATGGATGCCCTCCGAGAGCATCGCCGAGGAGCCGGTAAAGGCAGCGGCGACGAACTTGGTGATCGCAATCAGCGTGTTGCCGGCCAGTGCGGCATAGATGACCTTTCGGGAGCCTGAAGCCATGGTGTCACAATCCGTTGGGTATGCGGTTCATCCGCGGGGCGCAAGGGCTGGATAGCCTGCCACGATTTTGTAGCCCTCGCAAACCGGCCTGGCCCTGTCATGCCTCGTCACCACCTTCTGCGCTGTCCTGATCATCGGCGCCAGTGCCTTCGGGGCGGGCGGCAGGCTTGCGGTTTTCCCAACAACGAAGCCGCCCGCAGGCGGCTCGTGGACTCCGGTGGTTTCGCGGCTCAGTCGTGTTTCGCGGCCAGTGCCAGCATCAGCAGGGTCCAGCCGTCGATGAACAGGCTGATGCCGATGAAGAAACCGACCATCCAGGCCGATGAGAACGGCCAGCCGATCAGGAACACCAGGCCCAGCGCCAGTGACAACAGGCCATTGAACATCAGCCAGCCCCAGCCCTTGTTGGGTTTCAGCTCCCAGGCCAGGGAGATGCCGGCAAAGCCGTCCATCAGAAAATAGATGGCCAGCACCAGGCCCAGCGCCGCGGCGCCGGCCAGCGGGTTGAACAGGATCAGCGCACCGGTGCCGACCAGCAGCAGCGCCTTGAGCCAGGTCGTCCAGCGCTTGCGGAAGCTGCGCCAGGTGAAATAGCCGACGGAAATGCCGGCAAACAGCATCAGCCAGCCGACAAAGGCGGCCACCACCACCGACATGATCTGCGGGGCGATGATGCCGGCCAGGCCGAGCAGCAGCAAGACGACGCTGGCGATGATCAGGCCCTTGCGCGTCTTGCGGTCGATGAAGAGTTCCAGTTGGGTTGTCATTGTTCTTTTCTCCGTTGGGTTGGATTGAGGAGCGGCGGCTTGCCGCTCGATCATGTAACCTTGCCACAGACTGCGGACCCGATATGTCACGGGAATGACAGTCCGCTCACGATCTCCACGCTGACACACATCATCCCCCGAATGCCGATGCGGTGATAGCATGGGAAGCTCTGATCCATTCGGGCATACCTCTGGCCCACAGGCGGATTCGCTGTCAAGGCGTGGCTGTGCACACAGGCTTGTTGCCTGGTGAACAGCCGCAACGCAGAGAGCGGATTCGCCTGTGAGTCCCGCAGAGGCATGCCCGAATCAATCAAAGCTACCCATGGATCGATGAACGAACTGGATCTGGCCCTGATCGCGGTGGTGGCCACCGTGGCCCTCTACGATTTTACCAACGGCTTCCACGATGCCGCCGACATGGTGGCGACAGCGATCGCCTCACACGCCATGCGGCCGCCCACGGCCATCGCCATCGTCAGCCTGTTCACCTTTATCGCGCCCTTCACTGTGGGCCTGGCCGTGGCCGATACCGTCGGCACCTTCGTCGACATCGATGGCCAGCCGAGGCAGATCGGCGAAGCGGTGGTGATCGCGGCCCTGCTGGCGGCGGTCAGCTACAACCTGGTGACCTGGCTGCTCGGTTACCCCTCTTCCTCCTCCAATTCCCTGGCGGGCGGACTGGTCGGCGCGGGCCTCCACACACTGGGTTCGGCACACATCAACATCGGTTGGCACGCGCTGCAGCAGGGCCACCTGGACGGACTGATGAAGGTGGTCGCCGGATTGCTGGTGTCTCCGTTTCTCGGCTTCATCGCCGGTTTTCTGCTGATCCGGCTGCTGGTCGCCGTGTTCCGCCACTTCAACGAGCGTATCGCACCGCTGTTCGTCGGCAGCCAGTATTTCAGTGTTGCCTTTCTCGGCTTTTCCCACGGCGCCAATGACGCCCAGAAGGGCATGGCGATCATCGGCATGATGCTGCTGGCCACCGGCCATGAACAACGCTTTACAATTCCCGACTGGGCCATCCTGCTGTGCGCTTCGGCAATCACCCTGGGCACGGTGTTTGGCGGCTGGAGCATCATCAAGACACTGGGGTTCGGTCTGTTCCGCATCAAGACGCCCCATGCCGTGGCCAACCAGGTGGGCGCGGCACTGGTCAACAGCCTGGCCACCCACATCGGCGCACCGACCTCGACCACCCAGGTGGTCACTGCCACGCTGCTCGGGGTGGGTGCTGCTGAAAAACCGCGTCATGTACGCTGGAAGACGGCGGCCGGCATCGTCACCGGATGGTGGCTCAACATCCCTGTATCGGTGCTGCTCGGCGCCGTCTACAGCTACCTTTATCTGCTGATCAGGAGCACGACATGATCGGATTCATCAAGCGCTACCTCCTGCCCCGTGAGGTCGACTTCAACGCCGCGCTGGAAGCCCAGGCGCGCATCGCCCGGAACATGGTGGAAACCCTCTACCAGGCCTGCATCAAGGACGACCGCAAGCTGATGCTGAGCATCGATGACCTGGCCGCCGACGCCCGCGAACAGAAGACGCACAACATGAAGGAATTGCTGAATGTGTTCATCACGCCCTACGACAAGGAATCCATCTACCGCATGATCATCCAGCTCGACTGGATCACGCTGAGCGTGAAGCACTTCCGGCTGGAAGCCGATGTCTATGACCTCGACTCGCTGGCGGAGTACGACAACATCCTGAAGGTGACACTGGAGATGGCCGATGCCCTGCAGCAGGGCATCTCGGTCCTGAAGAAGCGCAATATCGAACTCATCGACGCGCGCCTGGAGCAGATCCACGATCAGTACGACGATGTGGTGGCCCATTGCGCGCGCGCGACGGCCTTGCAGATGACCCGCGACGATCCGCTCAAGGTCATCCGCACCCAGTTGATGATGCGGCAACTCAAGGATCTGGCGATGCGCATCCATGTGGCCGCCAATACCCTGGAGGACATGGCCCTGAAAGTGAGCTGAGGTCAGCCCTCTGGCCGCCACGCGAGCATCAGGAAGATCGGGTAGTCCCGCTGCTTGCGCACCACATGAGCGGTTACCTTGTCGGACAGTTCCGGCTCGGCGTGCCGCAGGATGGCAGCGCCGACCGCTTGAGAAATGCCGCGGACGATTTCGTTCTGGTCCCAGTCACGGGACTTTTCTTCAAACAGGTCGGTCATGAAGGGTTCCCGGCCGCAAAACTCAAGGATCACTGCCCCATGAACACAGGTCAAGTACAAAACGCTGCATCCGTCAGCAATGACAAGCTCAGCCTCAAGGAAGTCATTGCCATGGGGGTGGGCGGCATGATCGGTGGCGGCATCTTCTCGGTGCTCGGCCTGTCCATCACCGAGGCCGGTCACGCGGCGCCCATTGCGTTCGCCATCGGCGGGTTGATCGCCCTGCTGACCGGGCTCAGCTATGCCCGCCTGGGGCTGCGTTTCCGTTCCAGCGGCGGCAGCTTCACCTATCTGGAGCGCGCTTTCGCCAACCCCAATATCGCGGCCATCGGCGGCTGGATCCTGCTGCTGGGTTATGTCGGCACCCTGTCGCTCTACGCTTACACCTTCGGCACCTACGGCAGCGCATTGCTCGGAGGCGGCGGTGGCGACAACAGCGCCATGCACCACCTGTTGCAGACGCTGGTGATTCTGAGCTTTATGGGCATCAACCTGTATGGGGTCAAGGCCAGCGGCAGCAGCGAGCTGATCATCGTCACCATCAAGGTACTTATCCTGGCACTGTTTGCGATCATTGGCCTGTTCCATATCCAGCCGGACCATCTGCAGCCCCTGCTCAACAAGGGTTATGGCGGTGTACTGATGGGCGCGGCACTGATCTTCGTCGCCTACGAGGGTTTCGAGCTGATCCCCAATGCCATCAACGACATGGAAGACCCCGAACGCAACCTGACCCGCGGCATCATTGCCTCGATCCTGATCACCATCGCGGTCTATGTGCTGGTTTCCCTGGTGGCGGTGGGCAACCTGACCGCCGAGCAAATCAACCGCTACGGGGAGTATGCGCTGGCCGTAGCAGCCAGGCCCTTTCTTGGCGAGGCCGGGTTCGTGCTGATCGGCATCGCGGCGCTGTTTTCCACCTCTTCGGCCATCAATGCCACGCTGTTTGGCACCGCGCGCCTGGGCATGATCATGGCCACCGAGCGGGTATTGCCCCGGGCCTTCGGCTTCCGCCGGCAGACCAGCAACATCCCCTGGGTGAGCCTGGTGGTGATCAGCGCGGCCACCCTGGCATTCATCAACCTGGCCAACCTGGAAATCATCTCCAGCTTCGCCAGCGCCACCTTCCTGCTGGTGTTGGCGCTGATCAACCTGTCGGCCTGGCGGCTGCGCGACCGCATTGGCATCCGCGCCTGGATTCCATTGACCGGGCTGCTGTTGTCGACGGGCTCACTGCTGGCGCTGGCGGGATACCTGTACCGCAGCGAGCCGCGCCATCTGTTGTGGATCGGGCTGATCTATGCCGCGGCCACCGTCATCGAACTGATGATTCCGCGCGAAGCACCCCCGGATGCGGACTGACGCGGCTCACTGCGCCCGGGTATTACGCGCCCTTGACCACGATCACATCGCAATGGGCCTTGTGCAGGATGTTGCTGCTGACCGAACCCAGCAAGCGGTCGAGGCCGCCGTGTCCGTGTGTGCCCACAACAATGGCATCCACCGCCTTTTCCCGTGCCAGTGACAGGATCGCCCATTTGGGCGCGCCCCAGACAATCTCCAGACCCGCATCTTCCGGAAGCATCAGATCGCGGGCGAACACCCGCAGCTTTTCCATGGCTTCGGCCTCCATTTCCTCGTTCACGGCCGGCTCGATCACCAGCGGATCGTATTCGCCGGTCCAGATCCTGGGATCCTCCAGCGCGTGGGCGACGACGAGACGGGCGCCGTAGCGCTCGGCCAGCTCCTTTGCACGCAGACCCGCGCGCCGGGCGAAAGGGCTGAAGTCGGTGGCAAGCAGGATCTTGCGGTAGGGTTCAACGGGCTTGACGGCCTTCGGTTCCGCTGCGGTTTCCAACCAGTCCCAGGCCTGGTCGATATCTTCCCGGCGGAAAAACCGCATGCGGGTGCGCGTGACCAGATTGGCCAGCGCCACCATGGCCTTTTCCCAACTCGTGTCGCCGACGATGGCGATGCGCTCGAAATCGCGGTCGTGGCCGAGGCCGAATCGAAAATCCTCCCAGGCAGCCTTCGGATCCCAGCCTTCAAAATCCACCAGTTCCACCAGCAGTGAAATACGGCCGTGCTTGCGGATCAGCTCCTCCAGTTCGGGAAGGAAACGGTCATAGTCCTCGGCCGTCAGCTTGCCGATGGCCTGAAAAGCGAAAATGTTCTTGTCTTCCACGGGTATGCGTTTGATCATGATCTGTCTCCCTTGAATTGAGCCGCCGGCGGCAGCATTTGATGTTCAGTATCAAACAAGTAGGCGTTACATGCCTTGATCTGGGTTCATGACAGGGATTCATCAAGGCGGTAATCTGCCCCCATTCACCGGAGACACGACATGATCAAGCACGAAGACAAAGACCCCATCGATATTCTCGGCGCCATCTACGAACGCCTGTACGAAAAAGCCGAGAAAGAGGTCCGGGAACTGGAGAAGGTCAGCGAGCCGGCCTTGCACCGGATCATCGAAAAGGCCAAGGAGAAGCTTGAAGACATCGAAGGCGCCACCCGCGAAGACATCGACAAGGTGGCGGAATGGGTCAAGCGCGACCTGCATGATGTGGCGCACTACCTCAGCGAAACCGGCAAGGAACTCAGGGACTGGCTGGGTTTCGAGACTGCGCTGGTCGAGAGTTCGCTGCTGTACCGTCTGTTCAGCGCCGCTGACCCGACGACCCTGGAGCTGCTGAAGCTCAAGGAACAGGCGGAGCAGGCGGAATGGCATACCGGCGAAATCACCGGTCCCGGTACTCTGGTCTGCGTCAACTGCGGCGAAAAGCTGCACTTCTACAAGGTCGGTCACATACCGCCCTGCCCCAAGTGCCACGGCACCGTGTTCCGTCGCGAGCACGACTGACGGACTCCCGGCAGCCCGCGGAAGCAGGCTGCCGACACCGCTTCACAGGCGGTAGCGATCGCCCATCCTGGGCATGCGCACACGCTGGCCGCCCAGTTTGCGGCTGAAGGCCTGCATGCTTTCTGGCTCACCGTGGACCAGGATCGTGGTCTTCGGCGCGGCATGACGGTGCCATTCGAGCAGAAAGTCCTGGTCGCCATGGGCGGAAAAGCCGCCGATGGTGTACACCCGGGCCTTGACCTGGATCTCCTCTCCGAAGATGCGCACCGTTTTCGCTCCGTCGATGATCTCCCGCGCCAGCGTACCCCTGGCCGCATAGCCGACAAACACCACACTGCTGTTCCTCTTCCACAGGTTGTGTTTCAGGTGGTGCCGCACCCGGCCACCGGTACACATGCCCGATCCGGCCATGATCACCGCGCCGCCGTCGATGGCATTGATCGCCATCGAGTCGGCGGTTTGACGGGTGAAATGCAAGCCCGGTAATTTGAACGGATCCTTGCCCCGCTGCAGCACCTCGTGCATGGCCTTGTCGTAGCATTCGGGATGGCGGGCAAAGATCTCGGTGGCCGAGATCGCCATCGGTGAATCGAGAAACACCGTGGTGTAGTGCTTGAGCCGCCCGTTCTCGACGCCTTCACGCAGGTAGTAGAGCACTTCCTGCGCCCGTTCCAGCGCGAAGGTGGGGATGACGACATTGCCGCCCCGGCCCAGGGTTTCGTTGATGGCATCGTAGAGCTCCTCGATCGATGGCTCGAGTTGCTTGTGCCGGCGGTCGCCATAGGTGGTTTCCATCACCACCGTATCCACTTGCGGCGGCATCGCTGGATCACGCAGTATGGCACGCCCGGGAAAGCCCAGATCGCCCGAAAACAGCAGGCGGTGCTGCTGGCCCTGATCCTCCAGCTGCAGCAGCACACTGGCCGACCCGAGGATGTGTCCGGCGTTGATGAACACCGCGCGCACACCCGGCGCCAGATCCAGCGGTTCATGAAAGCGGACCCTGCGCCCAAACAGGTCCATGCAGTCGAGCACATCGAGCGTGGTGTAGAGCGGTTCCATCGACGGATCGGGCTTGCGGCCCTTGCGACGAGCGCGGCGCTGCCTGTAGAGCGCTTCCTCTTCCTGCAGTCCTGCGGCATCGAGCATCACCAGCCGCGCCAGCTCGCGGGTGGCCGAGGTGCAGATGATCTCCCCGCGGAACCCGCGCTTGACCAGCAGAGGGATGCGCCCGCAGTGATCCAGATGGGCATGGGTAAGCAACAGAATATCGACCGAGGCCGGGTCGAAGCCGAAATCGCGCGCGTTTTCCTCGTTGAGTTCATGGCCTCCCTGGAACATCCCGCAATCGACGAGAATGCGCTTGCCGGCGACCTCCAGCAGGTGGCAGGAACCGGTCACGCCCTGGTCGGCGCCGTGGAAGCTCAATTCCATCGTCATGGCTCAAATCCGTATCGGCAGTTCGATCACCGGATCCGCACCCGCCCATTTCATGCGCGTGAGGCAGGCCTGGTGATCCGTATCCGGGTCCAGGTGCAGGATCACCACCACCCGGCCCTGCTCGATCCATTGATGCAGCTGGCGCACCTGTTCCTCGGGGATGCCGATGTGGTGCAGGGCTGTGGCCAGCTGCGTCAGCGCCGCCGCGCCGGCCATGGCACCACTGCCCAGCAGCGTACCGGCCACAGCGCCACCGATCATCTCCACCACCGGACCGGCCGCCAGCAACGGCCCCAGACCAGGCAGCACAAACAGGCCGCTGGCCCCGGCCAGCAAACCCAACAGGCCACCCCAGAGCGCGCCCTGTTCGGTCCAGGTCCGCACCCGTTCGCCGCCGGAGTCGAAACTGATGCCCAGCATGTCATCGCCCTGGCCGCCGCCCTTGTGCAGCACCGAAACCCGGTCCGCGGGGAAATCGTCGCCAATCAACCGCTCCACCAGCGCCTCGGCCTGTTGCTCCCGCTCGAACACCCCGATCAGAAGGTCGAGGCGCGGTGTGTCGTTACGGGCATCATTCATTTCCATCTCCGGTAGCGGGGTTGTCCTCCATTTTGTCACCCTGGCCGGCTATACGCCAGACGAATCCTCGTCAGACCGGTCGGCTCTCCACTACCGCCCGCCCGGACGCTGCCACACTCGGCATCGTACTGAGTGATTCTGCGCTACAATCGATGACACGACCAGGGACTGAATCGAGGAGATCCCCATGCTGCACCGCCTCCTGCTGGGGCTGCTGCTTCTGCTGCCGCCGACACTCCAGGCCAAAACCGTTCACCTCACGATGCCGGGCGACCGGGTCGCCAGTGCCGAACTGTTGCCGGGCGACACCGACAAACCGTTGTTGCTGTTCGTTCACGCGTTCCTGCAGACGCGCAATTTCCCCACCGGAAAACGGCTGGCCGAATCGCTCAACGAAGAAGGCTACCCGACCCTTTCACCGACCCTGACCCTGGGCATCTCCGACCGCCAGAGCAGCCTGCCCTGCGAATCCCTGCAGCTGCATTCGATCGATCAGGAAGCGGAGGAGATTCAACTCTGGGTGGACTGGGCCGTGCAGCACGGATACCGCAGGATTCAGCTCATCGGCCACAGCGCCGGCAGTGTTTCCGTGGTGGCCTACCTCGACCGGTACGCCGACAGCCTCCCTGATGCCGTCACCCGGGCCATCCTGATCAGCCTCACCCATTTCGGCCCGAATCGACCGGCCGCTTTCGAAACCGCCGAGTTGGTCACCCGAGCACGCCAGCTGCTCGAGCAGGGCCGGAACGAGCCGGTGGAACTCGCACTGGCATTCTGCGAGAAATATCCGGCACGGCCCAGTGACTACCTGAGCTATCTGAACTACAGCGCAGAGCGCATCCAGACAATCCTCGCCGAGTCGCCCGTGGAAACCCATGTGGTACTGGGCAGCAAGGATTTCCGCATCGGCCAACACTGGATCGAGCGGCTCAAAACCCACAGTGCCCGCGTCCGAGTCATCGAAGGTGCCAATCATTTCTTCGATCAGTCCCACGAGTTTGACCTGCTGGATACCGTAAGCGAGATCATCGAAGCCCCCTGAACTCGCCATGGCCTTCCGACCCCTTTCCATCAACCATTACACGCTCGGCTTTCTGCTGCTGATCGCGCTGATGTTTACCGGAACGGCCTGGCTCGGCTTCCGCAGTATCGAGGATGCGGGCAAAAGCCTGGAACAGCACCGGTATCAGGCCGGCCGCCTGGAGCTCAAGGAGTCGCTCGAAGCCCTGATTGCCGACCTGAACCGGCTGGCCGGTCAGCTTTCCGAATGGGACGAACTGTTTCAGCAGATCGATCAGCCGACCTATTACAGCTACTGGCGGCAACACCGCCTGCTTTCAGCCGGCAAGCTGCCGATC
>Ga0256839_1003372_pt1 | contig 16527 bp, 13 predicted proteins | sample 354166metaG_FD_185968 | JGI IMG/M metagenome (GOLD analysis project Ga0256839, IMG submission 185968) | Hydrothermal vent microbial communities from Mid Atlantic Ridge, Atlantic Ocean - 354-166 | ecosystem: Environmental > Aquatic > Marine > Hydrothermal vents | place: Atlantic Ocean: Mid... | reverse complement strand
CATTTGGTGTGGTATGAGTTCATTCACCCTTCCACGAAGCAGAGCCTTGAGGCCTTCTTCGTCGTGTACGTTCCGGGCTTCCTCAATGACCGTCAATACGCGTTCCTTTGCGGCGTCCCCGAGTCTTACTGGCTCATTGACGATGTTGCCAGTACGCCGTGTGGCTGAGCGTGAGTCGGCGGATGATTCAGCGCACAGGTACATCATGCTCACCGCTCCCTGATGCTTTCATCGGTATATTTCAACAGCGGACTGAGGAAGTATTCGATCAGCCGCCGCTTGCCGGTCTTGACCTCGACGGTGACGGCCATGCCGGGGGAGAGATCGACCCACTTGTCCCTGACCAGGATCTTCGATGCCTTCAGCAGCACCTGGGCGCGGTAGACGAGGCCCATTTTCTCGTCGCTGATGGCGTTGGGGGAGATGGCGGTCAGCTCGGCGTCGATGACACCGTACTTGGTGAAGGGGAAGGCCTCGATCTTGACCTCGGCGGTCTGGCCCGGGTTGACGAAGCCGATGTCCTTGTTGGCGATCCAGGCTTCGACTTCCAGGGTATCTTCCTGCGGCACGATGACCATGAGGGCCTGGGCGGGTGTGACCACGCCGCCTTCGGTGTGGATCGCCAGTTGCTGCACGGTACCGGCGATGGGTGAGCGCAGGCGTTGCTGGCGGCGGCGTTGTTCGGCCTTCTTGAGTTCGTTCACCAGGGCGTTGATGCGGCTTTCGCGTTCGGCGAGCTGAGTGAGGGTGTCGCGCGCATGTTCGGCCTGGTAGCTGGCGAGCTGTTGCCGGGCGGCATCGATGGTGGCAGCAATTTCTTGCAGACGGGTTTGCTGGGTGGCGATGTCGTGTTGTTGTTCCAGCCGTTGCTGTTCGATTTCCAGGTATTGCTGCCGGGGGCCGAGGTTGGCCTCGGCCATTTCCTTCAGGGCCTCGGCACGCTCGCTGACCAGGGGCAGGGTGGCCTGCAGCTTGGCGAGGATGCCTTGCGTGACGGACCGCTCGGCTTCCAGCTTGCGGATCTCGTGTTCCATGGCCGCCTGGCGGGCGGCGTGCTCGCGCCGTTCGCTCTGCAGCAGGCGGTACTGCATGACGTACAGGTCCGGGTCGGTTGGCTTCAGGGCCGTCAGTTCGCCGGCATCGTCCGGGCGGGTGGGCTCTTCCAGCAGGGTGCGCAGTCGGGCCGCTTCGAATCGGGTGAGGATGAACTCGTGGCGCATGCGTGCCTCGTCTGCGCCGCTGGCGGTGGTGTCCAGCTCCACCAGCAGGTCACCTTTTTCGACGTACTGGCCTTCTTGCACGTGGATCTTGCGCACCACGCCGATCTCCAGTGGCTGGATGGTCTTGTCGCGGCCGCCGGGGATGATCTTGCCCTGGGCGGTGGCGACGATGTCCACCTGGCCGAGGATGGCCCAGGCGATGGCGATGACGGTGAGCGCCAGCAGCGACCAGATGATGAGCCGGCCGATGGGCGACGGCGGGGTCTCCTGCACTTCCAGGGCGGCGGGGAGGAATTCGTATTCGTGGCGGTGTTTCATATCGCCCCCTCGCTCTGTCCTTCTTTTCCAGAGGGAGATAGCTCGGCTGATTCGGCGCTTTGATAACTGTGAAGTCTGGCGTAAATACCTTGCTGTGCGAGCAATTGCTGATGACTGCCCGTTTCGACGATCTGCCCCTTGTCCATGACGATGATCTTGTCGCAGCCGCGCACGGTGCTGAGGCGGTGGGCGATGATAAACACGGTGCGATCTTTGCAGATGGCGCGCATGTTCTGCTGGATGATGCGCTCGGACTCGTAGTCCAGGGCGCTGGTGGCCTCGTCGAGGATGAGGATGCGGGGGTTGGTGAGCAGGGTGCGGGCGATGGCGATGCGCTGGCGCTGGCCGCCGGAGAGATTGCTGCCGCGCTCGCCCACGAGGGTGTCGTAGCCTTCCTTGAGTTCGACGATGAATTCGTGCGCGCCAGCCAATCTGGAGGCCCGCACCACGGCATCCATGCTGGCCGCCGGATCACCGAGGGCGATGTTGTCGCGGATGCTGCGGTTGAAGAGGAAGTTTTCCTGCATCACCACACCGATGCTGCGCCGCAGCCAGGCGGGCTCGACCAGCGCCAGATCGACGCCGTCGATGAGCACGCGGCCGCTCTCGGGGACGTGCATGCGCTGGATGAGTTTGGTGAGGGTGCTCTTGCCGGAGCCGGAGCGGCCGACGATGCCGATCACCTGGCCGGGCGCCACATCCAGGGAGACACGGCGCAGGACTTCCGGGGCGTCCGGCTGGTAGCGGAAGGTGACCTGGTCGAAGGTGACCCGGCCCTGCAGGCTCGGCAGGGAGGCGCGGTTGGGGTTGTAGCCCGGCTCGGGCTTGGCATTGAGGATGTCGCCCAGGCGCTGCACGGAGATGCCGGCCTGCTGGAAGTCCTGCCACAGCTGCACCAGGCGCAGGATCGGCCCGCTGACCCGGCCGGCCAGCATGGTGAAGGCGACCAGCTGGCCGACGCTGAGGCCGCCCTCGATGACCAGCCGTGCGCCGAACCACAGCAACAGCGCGTAGGTGATCTTGTTGATCAAGCCGGCAGTCTGGCTGGCGATGTTGCTCGTACTCCGTCCAGGCATTATTGGCGGATGCAGAGCCCCCCAAACGCGCCCAGGCAAGGCGCCGTTCGCAGCAAATGGTGGTTCCATTGGCAAGAACGGCAACACCGCATGGGTGCGTTTGGGGGGCTCCCTCCGGGCGGGCCGGAAAGGGGTCATCCACGGCGTTGCATCTCTTGGCAATGGAACCACCATTACCTGCGAGATGCGCCTTGTGGCTAACCCCTTTCCGGTCCGCTGCATTCGCCAATAATGCCTGGACGGAGTACCGGGTTGTCGGCGCGGAAAGCGGCGCGCACGTAGCCGGCGAGCTGTTCCTCCCACTGGCGGCGCATCTGCGGCTCCACGGCCATGGACTTGAGGGTTTCCACGCCGTTGACGGATTCCACCAGAAAGGCCTGGTTCTCCGCGCCGCGGTTGAATTTCTCGTCGAGACGCGCGCGCAGGATGGGTGTGACGATGACGGACAACAGAATATAGAGTGGCAGCGCGCCAAGGACGATCCAGGTCAGGGTCGGGCTGAGGGTGTACATCACGGCGAAGAACACGAAGGTGAACAGCAGGTCCACCGTCAGGGTGAGGGCCGAACCGGTAATGAACTGGCGGATGCTCTCCAGCTCGCGCACCCGGGCCACGGTCTGCCCCACCTGGCGCGCCTCGAAGTAGCCGATGGGCAGGGCCAGCAGGTGCCGGAACAGGTTGGCACCCAGCTTGACGTCGATGCGGTGGGTGGTGTGGGAGAACAAATAGGTGCGCAGGCCGCCGAGCACGACCTCGAACACCGCCACCACGATGAGGCCGAACACCAGCACATCGAGCGTATTGAGCCCCTTGTGCACCAGCACCTTGTCGATGATGACCTGAAAGAACAGCGGCGTGGCCAGGGCCAGCAACTGGATGAAGAAGGAGGCCAGCAGGACCTCGCCGATCAGCTTCTTGTGCTTGAGGATTTCCGGGATGAACCAGCTGAAATCGAACTTGCGCAGCTCGTCGAGCAGCCCGGCGCGGCGGGTGAACAGGATCAGTTCACCGGACCAGGCCTGCTCGAAGAGTTCGCGCGGCAGGGACAGGGGGCGCTGTTCCTGCGGATCCTGGATGAGCACGTGGTCGTCGTCCACCTTGCCCAGCACGAAATAGTGACCATCCTTGTGGCGGGCGATGGCGGGCAGCGTCAGTCTGGACAGACGATCCCAGCGGCTGGTCACCGCCCGCGCCTTAAGGCCCAGCAATTTGGCGGCGCGGAGAATCTCACGGTTTTCAAAGGCTTCGCCGGAGACGGCGAATTCGTGGCGTAACTGCTGGGGATCGGCGGGAATGCCATGCACCCCGGCGAGAATGACGGTACAGGCCAGGCCAGTATCCATATCGGCGTCTTGCGTGGCCGAGTGAGGCATGATGTGACTGTCGCTCCCTGCGAATGACTAGTATTCCAAATACCCGGACATCCCGTGCCCACACGGGTCATTAACTGCGTTAATACCCCATAGAATACAGAACAGACTCAGGGTTATCGACAGGGGGAAAGCGGTAATATTCAACAAAAATGGCCAGCGGCCACCCTAGAGGCTGACATCCACCCCCCCGCCCGTTTTCAACTGCAACAGCACCTCCATGGTGACCCTGATGGCCGCTTTCGGTATCCTCATGTCCATCCATACCCATCGCAAGCTGCTGCCGAGGTAGCACAGGCTAGAGGACGTCCAAGATGGCAAGCGCGAAAGACACCATGCTGGAAATCATCCGCCAGCAACCGGCGGATTCCTCCCGCGAGGAGATCATGCGGGAACTCGCCTTCGGGCGCATGGTCAACCGGGGACTGAGGGATGCGCGGAACGGCCGCACCATCGACAACGAAAACATGAAAAAACGCATCCACTCATGGCAACGCTGAGATGGACTTCGACCGCTACCTGAAATAAGCACGAGAAACCCAACAGGAACCCTACTTCAAGCCATGCTGAAACGATCACTCCGCGCCACCCTGCAATCCGTCACGCTGGCCGCCGGGCTATTCGCCAACGGCGCCAGCCTCGCCGCCCTCGATGACGAGATCCCCACCCAGCGCCCCGAGGTGCAGGCATTCATCACGGAAATGGCCGACAAGCACGGCTTCGACCGCGACGAGCTGGGCGCCGTCTTCGAACAGGTGCGCATGAAGCAGAAGATCATCGACGCCATTACCCGTCCGGCGGAGAGCAAGCCCTGGCACCAGTACCGGCCCATCTTCGTCACCAAGACACGCATCAGCGAGGGGGTGGACTTCTGGAACGCAAACGAGGCCGACCTGAGGCGCGCCGAGGAGGTCTATGGCGTGCCCGCGGAAATCATCGTTGCCATCATTGGCGTGGAGACACGCTACGGCCGCCACAAGGGCAGCTGGCGGGTAATGGACTCCCTCAGCACCCTGGCCTTCGCCTATCCCAAACGCGCCAAATTCTTCCGCAGCGAGTTGGAGCAGTACCTGCTGCTTACGCGCGAGGAAGCCCTCGACCCGCTGACCATCAAGGGCTCCTACGCCGGCGCCATGGGCAAGCCGCAATTCATCTCCAGCAGTTACCGCCACTACGCGGTGGATTTCGACGGCGACGGCAAACGCGACCTGTGGAACAACACCACGGACGCCATCGGCAGCGTGGCCAACTACTTCAAGCGCCACAAGTGGCAGCCGGGCGAGCCCGTGGGCAGCTACGCCATGGTCGGCAGCAACCGCATCTCGCGCCTGCTCAAGGCTGGCATCAAGCCGCATCTGCCGGTGCAGGAATTCCGCAAGCAGGGCGTCACCGCGCTGACCCCCTTGCCCCCCGAGGCCCTGGCCGCGCTCATCGCCTTCGAGCAAAAGGTCGGCCGCCCCGACTACTGGCTGGGGCTGAACAACTTCTACACCATCACCCGCTACAACCACAGCCCGCTGTACGCCATGGCGGTCTATCAATTGAGTCAGGCCATCAGCAAGCAACGCAATGGCTGACCCACGCGCCATCGCCCGTGGCGGCACCTCCCCGGCCCGCCTGCTGCTCGGCCTCGCCGTCGCCCTGCTGCTCAGCGCCTGTGGCAGCTTCGAGCCGCGTGACGGCGCGCCGGACCGCCACATCGACCCCAGCACCCTCCGCGACGCGGTGCCCAAGCACGAGCCCTACAGCAAGTATGGCAATCCGCGCTCCTATCAGGTGGGCGGCAAGACCTACTATGTGCTGGACGATCACAGCGGCTATCACGAACGCGGCCTGGCCTCCTGGTACGGCACCAAATTCCACGGCCGGCGCACCTCCAGCGGCGAGCCCTATGACATGTACGCCATGACCGCCGCGCACAAGACCCTGCCCATCCCCTCCTATGTGGAAGTCACCAACCTGGACAATGACCGCAAGGCCATCCTGCGGGTCAACGACCGCGGCCCCTTCATCGACGGCCGCATCATCGACCTGTCCTACGCGGCGGCGAAGAAACTGGGGGTGTACGACACCGGCACCGCGCGGGTGGAGGTGCGCGCCATCGATGTGCTCAAACCCGCCTCAACCCGGCCCGCAGACGACGGTGTCAGCGCCGGCGGCCGGATCTATCTGCAAGTAGGCGCCTTCAGCGACCGCCTCAACGCCGAGCAGATGCTTTCACGCCTCATCGGCCTGACCGAAAAGAACGTGCTCATCAACAGCCGGCAGCAAATCTACCGCGTGCGCATCGGCCCACTGGCCTCCGAACAGGACGCCCGGCAACTCGCCGCGCGGCTGTCGCCACACGGCATCGACGCTGCCCACGTGGTCACGGAATAGACCGCCCGCAAGGCCGCTGAATCGCCGCCGGCGCTAGTCATTGTGCGCGAAAGCGGCTATTCTGGCGGCCATTTTCCCGTCCCCGAATTCAATAGCCACCGTGAAGAACACCACCACCATGCGTCGACTGATTTCCGCTTTCCTCTGCCTGTTTTTCCTTCCACTCACCAGCGCCGTCCACAGTGCCACGCTGATTCCCGCGGTGCCCAAGGTCCAGGCCAAGGGCTATCTGCTGATCGACTTCCACAGCGGCCAGGTGCTGGCGGAGAAAAACGCCGACATGCGCCTGGAGCCCGCCAGCCTGACCAAGATACTCAGCGCCTACGTGGTCGACTACGAACTGGCGCAGGGCAACATCCATCTCGACGACGAAGTCGTCATCAGCAAGAAAGCCTGGCGCATGCCCGGCTCGCGCATGTTCGTGGAGGTGGGCAAGAAGGTCAGCGTCGAGGATCTGCTCAAGGGCGTCATCATCCAGTCCGGCAACGACGCCACCGTGGCGCTGGCCGAACACGTGGCCGGCAGTGAAGAGGCCTTCGCCTCGCTGATGAACCAGCACGCCGCCAAGCTGGGCATGACCAACAGCCACTTCGTCAACGCCACCGGCCTGCCGCACAAGGAGCACTACACCACCGCGCGCGACCTCGCCACCCTGGCCCAGGCACTGATCCGAGACTTTCCCGGTAACTATGCCCTGCATGGGGAGAAGGAATTCACCTTCAACGGCATCAAGCAATACAACCGCAACAAACTGCTGTGGCGCAACAAATACGTCGACGGCATCAAGACCGGCCACACCGAGGCCGCCGGCTACTGCCTGGTGGCCTCCATGGCGCGTGACGGCATGCGCCTGATCTCGGTGGTGCTCGGCGCCCGCAGTGAAGAAGCGCGTACCGCCGAGACCCAGAAACTGCTCACCTACGGCTTCCGCTTCTTCGAGACCCACCGCCTGTACGCCGCCAACGAACCGCTGACCACCGCGCGCATCTGGAAGGGCGAGACCGAGGAGCTGCCCCTGGGCCTGGCCGAGGACCTCTACATCACCATCCCCCGTGGCCAGTACAAGAAGCTCAAGGCCAACATGAGCATCGACAAACGCATCATCGCCCCCGTGCACGCGGGGCAGGCCTTCGGCACCGTCAACGTCAGCCTCGACGGCACCCAGTACGCGCAACGTGACCTGGTCTCGCTCACCGAGGTCGCCGAAGGCGGGCTGTTCGGCAACCTGGTGGACGAAGTGCGCCTGATGTTCGAATAGCGCCACGGACAGGCCCATGCCCATCGTCCATCTCAACGGCAAAAACCTGCCCGCCGAGGAGGCCTGCGTGCCGGTGCTCGACCGCGGCTTCATCTTCGGTGACGGCGTCTACGAAGTGATCCCGGTGTTCGGCGGCCGCCCCTTCCGCCTCAGTGAGCACCTGCAAAGGCTGGAAAACAGCCTCGACGAGGTGCGCATCCCCAACCCGCACAGCCGCGCACAATGGGCGGCGCTGATCCAGGACCTGATCGACGCCAACGGCGGCGGCGACCAGTCCCTGTACCTGCAGGTCACCCGCGGCCAGGCCCCGCGCGACCACGCCCTGCCGGAAAACCCCGCCCCCACCGTATTCGCCATGAGCAACCCGCTCAAGCCGCCAGCGGACGAGATCCTCGAACAGGGCATCAAGGCCATCACCCTCGACGACATCCGCTGGACCCGCTGCCACATCAAGGCCACCAGCCTGCTGCCCAACATCCTGCTGCGCCAGACCGCGCTGGACGCCGGCGCCGCCGAGGCCATCCTGATCCGCGACGGCTACGCCACCGAGGGCGCCGCCAGCAACCTGTTCGTGGTGCTCGACGGCCAACTGACCACCCCCCCCAAGGGCCCGCGCCTGCTGCCCGGCATCACCCGCGACGTGATCCTCGAACTGGCCGCGGCCCACGGCATCCCCCACCGCGAGGCCGATGTCCGGCGCGAGGATCTGGCCGCAGCCGACGAGATCTGGGTCACCAGCTCGACAAAGGAGATCCTGCCAGTGACAACACTGGACGACGCTGCCGTGGGCAATGGCAAGCCCGGCCCCGTATTCAAAAAAATGTACGCGCTGTATCAGGCCAACAAGGCGGCGCTGCGCGCAGGCTGAACAGCCAAGGTATTGCGTGCATGGCAGGGTTTTGCCCGTATTGTGGGAGACGTCAGTCGCGAATAGCGCCAACCGTTATTCGCGCCTGAAGTCGCTCCTACAGATCCATGGCCTGTCCTCCCCCCGACGACTTGAAAACACCACCACAGCCTCCATAACCACACCATGAAAACGCCAACCACCCCTCAAGACAGCATCATCGACTTCCCCTGCGACTTCCCCATCAAGGCCATGGGCCTGGCCGGCGACGAGCTGCACGCCACGGTATTGGAGATCATCCGCCGGCACGCCCCGGACACCCGCGACGAGGCCATCAAGAGCCGCCCCAGCAGCGGCGGCAAATACCTCTCCATCACCGTCGTCGTGCACGCCACCAGCCAGGCGCAGCTGGACGCCATCTATACCGAACTCAGCGCCCACGAACAAATACTGATGGCCCTGTAACCACCCAATGGACAGCCCCGTCATCCGCCGCCTCGGCCTGCGCGACTACCAACGCGTGTGGCGCGAGATGCAGGCCTTCACCGCCACGCGCACGGCGGACAGCACCGACGAAATCTGGCTGCTGGAACACCCGCCGGTCTTCACCCTCGGCCTCAACGGCAAGCGTGAACACCTGCTGGCCCCCGGCGACATCCCCGTGGTCGCCTGCGACCGCGGTGGCCAGGTCACCTATCACGGCCCCGGCCAGATCATCGCCTACTTGATGTTAGACCTGAAGCGCCGCGGACTGGGCGTAAAGGAAATGGTACGACGCATGGAGCAAACGGTGATCGACCTGCTGGCCGCACACGGCATCGACGGCGAACGCCGCGCGGGCGCGCCCGGCATCTACGTCGACGGCAAAAAGATCGCCGCCCTCGGCCTGCGCATAAAACGCGGCTGCAGCTACCACGGCCTCAGCCTCAACGTCGACATGGACCTGGAGCCCTTCTCGCGCATCAACCCCTGCGGCTACCGGGGACTGGAGACCACCCAACTCCGCGAACTTCGTCCCGACATCGACCCGGCGCAGATAGCCGACCAACTCCTGCAACAACTCCTCGCCCAGCTGCCTGGTGGCAGTGAAGACATGATCGAGTCCGGGTAAATCCAACGCAAAGACACAAAGGCCGCAAAGCCTCACGCGGCAGGGGCGGGCCACGCCCACGATATGTTGTGCCGTTCCTCAAACGCAGGGCCATTGAAACTGAAATTGTAGGAGCGGCTTCAGCCGCGAACAAAAGCCCCCCTCTATTCGCGGCTGAAGCCACTTCCACAAGTGTATTTGTTGGATCTTTCGTTGGCTTGATTCCCCGCCGCTCGCCGCAAGCGCCAGGAAAACACCTCGGCGACGCCCCGTGGCGCAACACGGCAAACCCCATGCTCATCCCGACCATGTGTGGCGCAGAGCGCCACGCAATGCGTGACACCGCGGAGCGGTGTCACGATAAAGGAAACCGATACCCCGATAGAAGCCAGGATACAGACATAAAAAACACGTATCTATTCACCACAGAGGCACAGAGAACACAGAGAATGCATCAGTGGGAGGCAATGCCTCGGGTGGCGATGTGGCCTGCCCCGACGACCTGGCATTTCATTTCTTAGTGAACACCGTGTCTCTGTGGTGAATCAGGGGACGTTGACACCGGAGGCCGGGCCACGATATCCAGCGCAAAGGGCGCAAAGGTTTTCTGACAGGATTTCCTTTGCGCCCTCTGCGCCTTTGCGGCCTCTGCGTTTCATTCCATTTCCGGCATGAACCTGAAGAGCCTTTCTCTGTGCCTCCATGTCTCTGTGGTGAGCTGAATAGTTACAAAAACACATGGATTCCGGCCAAAAACAGGCAGGAATGACGTCTTGCTAACTTTCTTTGCGATCTTCCTTTGCGATCTTCGCGCCTTTGCGCCTTTGCGTTGGATATTCCTGTGCAAGGCCGGCCGGCGCGGCGCCTGCTCCACACCCCTAGGGGTTTTTCATTTTCCGCACCCGGTAATTGGGCTCGGCGAATTCCACCTCCGGTTGCGCCGCGTACCATTCGATGACACGCAGGGTGTCGGCGTCCTCGGGCAGGCGCAGGTAATAGAGGTCGGAGGCGCTGTGGCGGATGATCTCGGCCTGGCGTTCGGCGAGCAGGGCCTGGCGGCGCGCCTGGCTGACGCCGGCGCGGAATTTCAGTAACAGTTCGCCCGCCACGAAGTCCGCCGTGGTCGCCGGTGGCGGGACGGGGGCTGACGTATCGGCGTCGCCCGGCTGCCCCGACAGCGCCAGCAGCCATTCGGCGGAGGCCACCACGGGCGTCAGCACACTGACGGCCACGGCGCGCAGGCCGGGGCTGCGACGAATGAGGTCGGCCAGCGGCGGACTGTAGCGGTAGTAGAGAGCCACCAGCGCACGACCCAGCGGGTTGCCCATCAGATAGCGGTCGCGGAACTCGCGCAGCACCCGCACGCGCGGGTGCAGGCTGGAGCCCCAGGCGGCGGTGGCGATGAAACAGCGGCTGTCGGCGGAGGACGACGGCGGCACGGTGAGGTCGACCAGACGCTCGGCGCTGGCGGTATAACCACAATTGTCGGTCACGCGCACGCGCACCCGATAACTTCCGGGCATGGCAAAGTCGACGACGATGCTGCTGTCGGCCTGCGGGGCGCCGTAGCCGCCGCCATCCGTGTCCCACTCGTACTGCACCACCTCGCCACCGGGGTCGGAGGCCTGTGCGGTCAGGCGCACCGCGTAGGGCGCGCCGGCGACGCCGACGGGCGGTGCGATGCTGACCGTCGGCTGTTGTTGCAGCTGGAGGGGAAAGCCACTGCCGGCGCCATTGACCCGCAGCCGCCCGCTGACGCCACAGCGTGGCGTCTCGACCTCGATCAGGCGGCCGTCGGGGTCCCAGCGGGGCACCACCGTCAGCAGGGTGTCGCCCAGGGTCACGCTGCCCGTGGTGGCGCCGAAGTTGAGGCCGCGAAGGGTCACGGTGCCGCCGGCGGGCAGCGTGGCCGGCGTGACGTCGAAGATGGCCGGCAGGTCGGGGAGACTCAGTGTCTCGTAGGCATCGACACGCCCGCCGCTGGCGATGCGGTCGTCGAGTTCCGCCAGCGCGGTGACGCCATTGAGGATGCGCGCCTTCACCGCGTGGTGGTCGAGGCCGGGGAAGGCGGCCCACACCAGCGCCGCCAGCCCGGCCACCTGCGGCGCGGCCATGGAGGTGCCGGCGGCGGTGGCGTACAGCCCCTGGCCGGCGATGGGGCTCATGGTGCTGAGGATGGCACCGTTGGCGGTGAGGTAGCTGCCACCGGGGGCGGCCACGTCGATGACGGCGCGCCCGTAGTTGGAATAGCCCGCCAGGCGTTCATAGCGGGTGGTGGCGGCCACGGCAATGTTGTTGGGCAGACGCAGGGTGGCGGGCATTTCCGTCTGACCGCTGAGGTCGATGCCGTCGTTGCCGGCGGCGGAGATCACCAGCACGCCCTTGTCGTCCGCATAGGCAATGGCGTCGGCAAGGGTCTGGCTGTAGCCGATGAAGCCGAGACTGAGGTTGATCACGGCGGCGCCCCTGTCCACCGCGTAGCGGATGCCGGTGGCGATGTCGAGGGCGGTGCCTTCGCCCTGCGGGCCATGCAGCACCTTCACCGCCATCAGCCGCGCCGACCAGTTGATGCCGGTGATGCCGGTGTTGTTGTTGCCGACGGCGGCGGCGATGCCGGCGACGTGGGTGCCGTGGGAATCGGCGGTATCGTCATCCATGGGGTCGCCGCTTGTCCGGCCGCCATCGAGCAGGATGCCGTGGATGTCATCGACATAGCCGTTGCCGTCGTTGTCCTGCCCGTCGTCCGGCACTTCGCCGGGGTTGACCCACATGTTGGCGGCCAGGTCGGGGTGGCCGTAGTCGATGCCGGTATCGAGGATGGCGATGATGACGTCGGTGCCGGTGGTGGTGGCCTCCCAGGCCCGCGGCAGTTGCATCAGCGGCAGCGCCCATTGCTCGGTATAGCGGGTGTCGTCGGGCACCACGGTCTTGCGCGCGATGTAGTTGGGTTCGGCATAGAGCACCGCCGGATCGTGGCGGTAACGCGCCGCCGCCTCGGCCACCGGCATTCCGGCGGGCAGTTGCACCCGCCGCAGGCCGGGGGCGGCCGCCGGGCGGATCACCGCGCCGGCCACCATCGTCTTCGCCGGGCCGGCGGCGTCGCGGTACTTCACCAGCAGTTCGCCCTCGCGCCAGGGCGCGTTGCCCGCCATTACCGGCAGGGCCACGATAAGCAGAAGGAGGGAAGCGAGGCGTGTTTTCATGGGCACAGGGGGAGGCGGTTCAGTGGACACCTTGCCCGCTGCGGCAGCAAACGGCAAGGGGTGGCCTCAACGCGCATTGATGGCGACACTCAGCCAAAACGTGCGCAGCTCGCCGAGGCGGACGCCGTCCAACGTGACGCCCACATCGAACCGGCCGCGGCGAACGGACAGTCCCAGCGCGGACACGGTCGGCCAGACCCGCGCGGCCATGACGCCTTGCCGCCATGGCGTGCTGGCGCCGAGGCCCAGCAGACTCTGGCCGTACTGGTAGCGGTAGTGGAGGCTGGCCGTGAGCCTGTCGCTGACGGCGGATTCGAGGGCCAGGTGCAGGCGCGGTTCGAGGCGTTGCAGGTAGCGTGAATGGTAGCCCTCGACGCCGCTGATGGCCGGCTTGACGATGATGTAGCCCGCGTCGTCGAAGCCCTGCCGGTCGGAGACGGCCGTGGCGCGCGTATAGGGCGCATCCCGCCAGCGGATGGCGCCCAGCAGGTCGATGACCTTGGCGCGCAGGGTCAGGCGCGGCGAGGGTGAGTAGACCGCGCGCAGGTCCAGGCTGAGGCCCTGGCCGCCGGGCGCCGCGGCCTGGCGCTCGAACAGCCGGTCCCGGTCGTAGGCGTAGTCGACGGACACGTCATAGGCGTAGTCGTTGGCGGCCAGGGCCGTGGCCTGGCCATGCAGGCGGCCATCCAGCAGCTCGCCGGCATTGAACAGGCTCAGCCCCCAGGCGAGCGACAGGCCGGGCAGGGGCCGCTGCCGCCAGCCGCCGCGCACGCCGCGGGCGGAAAAGCCATAGGCCCTGATGTCCACGGCATAGCGGCGCCCGGCCTGCAGGGGCAGGCGCTGCCCGGTGCGGTAGTAGAGTTCGGCGCTGTCGCGGCTGAAGTCCAGCCAGTAGTCGCGGCGATAGAGGGCCGACAGGCTCCAGTCGTGGCGGCGATAACCGGCCTCCAGCCACTGGCTGCTCCATTGGCGCTCGCCGCCCCGGAAGCGGCCCTGCCAGCCGTTCAGCGCATCATCGAGGCTCACGGGTTCGCTGTAGTTGAAGCTCTCCAGGCGGGCGAAGAAGCCCGCCGCGCCCCAGGCCGGCGCCACGCCGCCGAGGGCGAGAAGCAGTGCCACAAGGTGCGGCAACACAAAAGAAAGGGGCGGCCCGTGCCGCCCCTCTCCCGCGCACGAGATGCGCATGGCCGCCCTATTGCAGGGTCTCGAAGGTGCCATCGCTGTAACGCACGATGATCAGGCCGCTGCTGGTCTCCTCCACCGTGCCGACGGTGGTATTACCCACCTTCAGCGTGCCGCTGGTGTCGCCCTCGCTGGCGGTCACCGCGAGCTTGACGCCGTCCGGGGTGGTGACGGTGAGGGTGCCCTCGCCCGGGGTGGCGCCATCGGCCTTGCTCACCACGAAGGTGATGTTCTGGCCGGCGTGGCTGAAGGTCGCCGTGAGGTCACCACCTTGGTAGGCCGTGCGATTGGCGGTGAGCACGGCGGTGGTGCCGGGATGGCCGGTGAGGGTCAGATCCATGGTGAGGGTGAGGGTCAGATCGGCGAAGTTGCTCGCGCTCTCGAGGGGTGGGAAAACGAGCGTGCCACTGATCATGGTGAACGGCGTTGGGTAAGCCCAGTAGGAGAAACTCGCATCCTGTACGGTGGGTGTCAGGCGACAATCCGAATAATACGACAGCGATTCGAGGCGGGCAGTAACGCCGACCGCATCACCTGGAGCCGATGCACTGACTTGCTGACTGCTGGCATCCAGCCCGACGAATGTGGTCTCGCCGCTCCATGCGTCGTAATAGGCGTAGTCCAAGGACACTATGCCGTTCGCTGCGGCGGCGGCCGAGGCATTCAACTCATCACCGTTGTAATTGACGCCCACATACTCATCCGTGCCGCAGGCCAGAGCGCCCAGCGTATCGAAGTCCGCCGCATTGTTCACCGTCAGGCTGGCGCTGGTGTCGAAGCTGTTGCCGTCGCCATCAGTGATGGTTCCATTGAGCGAGACCTTCCTCAAGCTGACCTTGCTCAGCACGACATCGTCAACTGCGTTCGGCGCATTGGTCAGGGACACGAACTCGAAGCTGGCATCGCCGGTGAAACTGGCACCACCGGCCTGCAGCGTCAGGCCACCATCGAGGCTGGCGCTGGTGAGCACCGGCTCCGGTGGCGTGGGTGCAGTGGGATCGAGGGTGATGGGCGCATCGAAGGTGGAGCTGAAGACCATCTGGTCGAGGCTCATGCTCGCCTGGGCATTGGATACCGAGCCGGTGAAGCTGAGGTCGAGGCCGCTCAGGGTCATGGTGGCAGTGCCGGTATTGATGAGATTCAGCGCGTCACCGGCCGGCAGGTTGCTGCTGGCGGTCAGGGTCACGTCCACTCCATCCAGATCGGTCCCCGCGATGGCCATGTTCAGCCCATTGTTGTCGCTGAGGGTGACGGTCGCGGTGCCCAGGTTGGCGGGCGGCACGACGGCGTTGTCGATGACGTTCACCGTGTAGGTGGTCAAGGCGAGGGAGCCTGCCGCAGCCTGCGCATCCAGCTCGGCCCCCACCGCGTCGAGGACCAGGCCCAGCGTGGCGCCCAGCTGCTGGCTATTGGCATCCAGCACATTGCCCGCCACATCCATGTTGGTGCCGAAGGCATCCATGGGGGTTTCCAGCCCGTCCAGGGTGGTTCCCCAAGCGCGCGTCTGGGCGACCACGGCGCGGGCCTTTTCGACGGCCGTCTGGGTGGCCGTGTCCGCAGGTTCGGGATTGTAGCTGCAACTGCCGGTCGCACAATCACCGCTGATGTTGCCCTGCAGGGCCGCTAGCACCTGCGACAACACCTGGTCGGTAGCAATGCCGCCCGCCGCGGCCTCGTTCTCGACCGCCGCCAGCAGCGCGGCGGGATCGACCGCATCGGTATCGGTCAGCTCGCCATCCTCGAATGACTGGGCGAGATCATCCAGACCTGTCTGCAGATCGCCTCCGGCCAGGGCCACTTCTCCGGCGCCGGCGACGAAGGCCGCATAGGTCAGGGCCTCGGAGGAAGCACCCGCGATCTGCGCCGGATCGGTGATATCCACCGGCGGCACTTCAAGGATGTTGACACCCACCATCTGGTTGACCTCGGAGATGGCGTTGTTCACCGCATTGGCATCGACCGTGGCGGCGGCCAGGGCGCGCCGCGCGGCCATGTGGCTGTAAGGGGTGATCTGGGCGCTGATGCTCGCCCCGCTGGCCACCGGCGGCACGATGGCGGTCATGGTGAACGTCGTGTCCAGGGTCATTGTTTGACCGAAGCTGACGCCGGTGCCGCAGCCGGCGGACACATCGCATTTCATCTGCGTGCTGCCGTCGGACTTGCCACTGATGGTGAGAAGAATGGGGCCGCCGGTGTAATTGCTGCCGATGCTGAGGGAATAGGCGCCCGTGGCATCCGTTTCGGCGGTGCCGACGGTGGCGATCACGTTGCCACTGCTGTTCAGTTCCTCCGCAGTGATGGCACCGTACTGGATGATGCCCTTGGCGGCGACGCCCGTAGAAGTGGCGCCAAAGGTCTCCGGTTCTTCCGTACCGCCACCACCACCGGAGGCGACGATACTGAGCAGGCCAAAAAGCAGCAACCCGGATAATCCCAGGGCCCGAATCTGTCTGTCTACCGTAAGCGGTTAACAAACGCCGGTATTGCTCACCCGACCTTGATCTGATCCGTGCTGAGGTTTCCGGGCAGCAGCGTTTCAATGGCCTCAACCGTTTCCGCCTTCGGCAGCTCCGTGAACAGATGG
>Ga0256839_1003371_pt1 | contig 16540 bp, 21 predicted proteins | sample 354166metaG_FD_185968 | JGI IMG/M metagenome (GOLD analysis project Ga0256839, IMG submission 185968) | Hydrothermal vent microbial communities from Mid Atlantic Ridge, Atlantic Ocean - 354-166 | ecosystem: Environmental > Aquatic > Marine > Hydrothermal vents | place: Atlantic Ocean: Mid... | reverse complement strand
CCCTCGGCCAGACGCCGAACAGGCGTTTCCAGGTTGCGATAGCGCGGCGGTATCGCTCAAACGGCAGTGTATTGAGCCACCGCCAGTGTCTCCAATGTCGTCTCGATTCTTCGGACATTATCGTGTCCTCCTCATGTCGGCAGCTATGGCGGCAGTGATCATGATCGCAACAGCCGCGATGCCGAGGATAAGGTCTGTCTGCATTGTCCATCACTCGCTCATCTTCCGCGCGGCATTTTCGATGCGCGCGAACTGTTTGTGGGTGAGCAGTCGTCTGGCGGCACGGTAGAATGCCTGCCAGTCGGTGCCGTTGTACTTGATGCCGGCGAGTCTCTTGAGCCGCCGGATTTCTTCGCGCAGGGCGTTGGCGTGCTTTCGCATGGATTTCGCCCTTATGCATGCAATCCTGTAGTCTACGGACAGGATACGGTCTTGCGATCGCATGCGGTCGATCTCGGCTTGCAGCTCAGCGAGCGTTTCGAGGACGCCCTTGAGCTGCTGCTCCCTTCTGTCGATTGCTTCTTTCGTCATGCTCCACCTCCGATCTGCTGGCGGCACAGTCTCACCCCCTCGCACCCAGCCGCCCATGGTGCGAGGGTTTCCCGCGGACGGCGCGGGCCATCGGGGCGCCTGCGGCGCCCCTCAGGCTCGGGCCGGCTACGCCGGGATGACGATCTCCAGCCGGCGCGTCCCTGGCTCGCCTGCTGGCATCCAGCCTGCGAGCCATCCGCATCATCAGATCTCCCATCCCCGCTCGATCGCGAGGTTGAGCAGGGTCTCCTCTGCCTCTGCCCGCGTGCCACCTGCGGGGATTGCGCTGCGGCACACCTCGGTGGACACGACGGCCAGATAGTCCGGCCATTCGTCGTACGGCCGGATGATCTCGTAGTTCCGGTCATCCGTCTTGCGGCGGGCGATCCGCCGCACGCATCCGGTCGGTCGATCCGGCTCGGGCTCTGCCCAGACGTAGATGTCGCCTACGCCCGGGCCACCAGGCCAGCGGTACGCGCGCCTATAGACGAGCGTTTCATCAAAGCCTGCCAGCCTTGTCGAGAGGCCGTCATTGGACTCGATCGTGTGTGATCGAGTCCCCCAGTATGGTAGCTCAACGATACGCGTGCTGCGGTCGTCGGAACGATCCCCTACCGGCACACGGCGTTGGCCGGTCCATACTGGCCTGCGACCGAATCCGGGAACGTACTCAGACCGCAGGCCGCGGTCTGGGCACTCCACGTTCGGCGGGATGGCGTAGTACTCGTCTCCCGCCAGGACTATTTTTGCTTTCGTCATGCTCCATCCTCCGATAGCTGGCGGCACTAGATCAACCCTCGCACCCGCCGCCGAGGATGCGAGGGTGTCCCGCGAGACGGCGCGGGCCGTCGTGGCGCCTGCGGCGCCCCTCAGGCTCGAGCCGGCTAGCTGGCGGTGGCCAGCCGCTCGCGGACATCGGCTGGCACCTCGTCCGTCGGGATCTCCTCCATGTGCTCCCAGTCTCTCGTGGTGGGCGGTCCGACGAACCCCACGATGTCACGCGGTCGCGTGCCATCTGGCCGCATGCCCACCCCGCGGACGTACCACCACCATACGCCGCGCTCGTCGCAGTGGATGTATCCTCGGTGCCCCCACGCGAAGGTGTACGCTCCTCGCGGCACGGAGTCGATGCGATACCACTTGCGCCTCTGGCGCAGGTGGCACAGATAGTCCGGTCGCCTGCCCATCGCTGGATCGTACGCGCCGCGCATCTTGCGCGGCCACCGTCTGCTCGCGCCGACTAGTCCGCAGATCTCGCAGCGGACCATGGCGGCACGGTCCGAGTACTTAGCGGCGGTCACATGACCGCCGCAGCGTGGGCATGTGCCACTGCTCATACTGGCCATGATGGTTTCATATTTCATGGCATCCTCCAATCATACTGGCGGCACTAGATCCCCCCTCGCACCCAGCCGCCCTGGGTGCGAGGGTTCCCGCAGACGGCGCGGGCCGTCGGGGCGCCTGCGGCGCCCCTCAGGCTCGAGCCGGCTAGTATGTGCGCGCGAGGCGCACTGCCTCTCGCAGGATCGCCCTCTCGGTGTCGTCCTGCGTCCGGACGACCGGGGCATGTCCTGGCGCGGCGAGAGACTCAGCGGCGGCGCGCAATCGCGTCCACTGGTCGTCATCCAGCCGGCTGAGGCGCGGTCGATCTGCTGGCGGCACATCGCCGTCTCGGATGGCGACGGCCAGCCAGGATGCGGCCTCGCGCGCGGTCTCGCACATATCTGGATCTGCCAGCTCGGCGAGATCTTGCACGGCTTGCGGAAGCACATCGCCTGCGTGTTCCCCTGGCGAGTACGCCACGGCCGTCAGCCCCTGGGCGCCGCAGGACGAGCAGTGCGCCCACGTATCGGTGGTGCGTCCGCACCCGCATCGGGTGCAGACCTCTCGGATGATCACGCCACCGCCGTGCCCAGTCACGCCGGGGTTTTCGCGGCACCCCCCCACGATCTCATGGGGGGATGCCCACTCGTGCTCTCCGCCGTCTATGCACGGCGGCTCTGGTGGGGCCATCGCGACGTGGTCGCCCACCAGGTCGACCTGTACATCGTCGCCGCGGGCGTCGATGCCGCGGCGGAACGCGGCGACGTGCAGCCACCAGGTCCGCGGCTCGGTCGGCCAGTCGCAGCCCTCCGCGTACTCGCGGAGGGCCTCATCGGCCGAGTCCCACGGTCCGTCCGTGGGGTACCCATCTGACTCCGCCCACCACTGTCCTGGCTCTGGCACCAGGACGGTCCCATGCCAGGGATCGTCCTGGATCTCTCCGTGGCCAGCCGCGGCCAGCCGACGGAGCAGTCTTTCGGCCGCGATTTCGCCGCGGCGGTCGCGTACTCGCGCGATGACGCGCGCGAGTCTGTCGGTGGTGGTGGTCATCATCATCACGTCCTCCGATCGCTGGCGGCACCAGATCCCCCCTCGCACCCAGCCGCCCTGGGTGCGAGGGTGTCCGCGGACGGCGCGTCCGCATCACCCATCTGGCCGTCTGGCAGCACATCCCGCGCGATGCGTCGCCACATGGGCGACCGCACCGCGTGGGGGTGTCGCATGACGGCGCGGGCCGTCGGGGCGCCTCAGGCGCCCCTCAGGCTCGAGCCGGCTAGTCGTCGCGGTGGACCCACGCCCGACGGCGCGGCAGCGGACGTCCGCACGGACGCCCGGGCGCCCACACCGGGCGCGGGTGCCACCGTCTGCATTCCTCGCAGTATTCGCAGGCGCACTCCTTGCGCCTGCACTCGTCGCATCGGTCTTTGTCTTTTTCTGTCATCTCACATCCTCCCACGAAAAAACCCGCACCCCCGCTGAGCGCGCGGGAGCGCGGGCACAAGGCTATTCGTCCCAGGGCGGCAGCGCCCCAGCGTCGGGGCACTGCCGAACATACGCGGCGTACGCCTCTTCGTCGGCGCGCCGCGCATGTCGGCGCGCCTCTGCGATCGTGGCGTACTTGCCGTGGTCGGCGGGCACGATCACGTCGCACCCGCCGACCGACCCGGTCGAGCACGGGCCAATGCCAGTGTCGCCGGTCCTGACGATATCATATCTCATCTCACATCCTCCCCCCCCGGAACCCGCCGGGTCGGTGCGGGCTCATGCCCGCGTGTCATCCTCAATCCTAATATATATATCGTCGCGGGCAACCCGAGCATGACACATTTTTTGAAATTTTTCCGAAATGTCCAAAACGAACACAACCACCTGTGCGATCGCACATCCCGCAGGCACATTCGCACACCGCCGCATACGCCGATCACCCCACCCTCACAGGATCCTCACACACACCAGCACCAACGCAGCACCAGCACACGCGGTGGTGCCGCACACGACAGCGGTGACGCGCATGCACGACACACACACGCCAGCGGTGGCGTGGCGCATACACGGTGTCGCATGAGGCGAGGGGGCGGTGGTGGTGATGCACTCGCGGATGGCCGTGGCCACGTCCGGTCGGTCTCGCGTGCCGCATCCCGCCCCCGGTCGCGTTCGGCCCGGAAAGTCCATTGCCCGATCTGTCTGCAACGCAAACACAAGAGCTGCCACGTCATTTATTACCATCAGATGCTGGTCGTGGCGATGGCCCATCCCGACAGGCGGCTTGTCATTCCGTTCGCCCCTGAACCGATCGTGCAACAGGACGGTCAGACGAAGAACGATTGCGACCGCAATGCTTCCAAGCGTCTGTTGGAGAAGATCCGCCTGGAACATCCCCAGTTGAAGCTGCCGATCGTGGAAGCCGGCTTGGCCAGCTGGCACGCCGCACATTCGGTTGCTGAAGCAGTTGCAGTTCCGTTTTATCCTCGGCGCCAAGCCTAACGATCGCCAGCATCATCCGGGCGGCCCTGGTCGAGGTTAGGCAGTTGCGTTGCGATGGTTTTTGGGCGGCAAACGGAGCGGCGCGGCCGTCGGGAGCGCTCGAACACTCTGCCGCGTTCCGACGGCGCTGAGGGCGGCGGCAGATCCTCTCGTCGTCGCGGTCAGCAGCCGGGGCGGCGAGGGCCGGGACGTCGGGACTACCCGCACGTGTCGGTGGTGGAAGAGTGGCACGAGCTTCCGGAACAGGAGCGTGTATGTCCTCGCTGTAGACAGCCTCGGCGTGCTTTGCCCGAAACGGAGGACTCGGAACAGCTCGAAGTGGAGGTCCGGGCCCATCGTCGGGTGATCCGTCGTCGTCGGTATGTGTCCACATGCGTCTGTCCGGACCAGCCGCGCACGGTGACGGCGCCGTTGGCGCCGAAGCTGATCCCGAAGAGCCGGTACGGGATATCGGTGTGGGTCCATCTGTTGATCGAGAAGTACTGGCTTCAGCGTCCTCTGGAACGGACGTTGGGGGCTCTGGAGCTTCAGGGATTGTCGCTGCCCGCGGGGACGGTCACTGGCGGTGAGGAACGCCCGTCCGGCGTGGCGATGGGTGTGCAGGATCGGCCGTCGTCGCCAGGCGTGGCGGGGGGGCGGTCGGTAGCACGCGGTGCGGGGGGGGGGGGGGGGGTAGGCCCCCAACGCGGATCTCACATATTGTATATTCCCTCCCTAGAATCCATCCCCATTTTCCCTTCATACACGTTCGACGGTAGCGGATTTTCCCTATAATTTTCGGGTTATTTTTTGGTGCATGAGACGAGCTTAAGTTGTTTTGTTGCAAGGGTTTACGGGAATTTGCGTGATAGGTATTTGGTACCCCGCCGATCGATGGTTTCACGCATGAAACCTTTGTTTGGGGGGCATGTTAGAAGGCGAGGTATTTGAGAGTTGAGGCGGTAGGTTTTTTTGGTGTTTTTGCTTTGCTGAGCACATGTTCTGGTGGCATGAGTTTTGGTTCGAATTCTTGCGGGGTTGTGACGTTTAGTATTCTGTATGCTTTTTCGTGCAGGTATGCATATTTAGCGGATTTATGGCATTTGATTCTTGGGTGATTGATGATTTTAGCGATTTGTCTGAATGTCAGATTTTGTTCATCTCTGAGTTTAACGATTTTGTCCATTGCATTTCTGAGTTCGCGGTCCCACTTCATGCTAGTGGGTGTGTTTACTGCCCCGTATGGTGGTTTTTTTAGTTTTTTGTATACTTTGTTGTTTCCTTTGAGTCCATCGATCCAGATTTCGAGGTTTTCTGAGGGTTTGTTATTGATGATGGAGCAGTTTCCCCAGCAGCAGACGATATTGAATTGTACTTCGAGAATAGGTTTGTAGTCTTTGACTGCGTTGATGATGATTCTTGGGTGTTGGACGTACAGGGTATCCCCTTGCACGAGTGTTTTTGCGAGTTTTTTGAAGACGGTTCTTTTCAGTGCGGGTTTTCTCCATGCGTTATCGATGATTTCGGAGAATTCGCCGAACCAGATCCCTTCGTAATTTGCGTGTTTTCGGTTATGTCGGTGTTGCGATGCGATTGACGGGAATGCTTGGACGGGGCATGCGTATGATGCGGAGCATGGTATTCCGGTCCAGTTTCGTTTTGGCCAGTTTTCGTAGATCATTCGTTCAGTTCCTTTTTGAACTTTTCGATATCGGCCTTTGCGATGACGACGTACATACCTTCACGTTGCGCGTTGAGCCTGACAGTACGTCCTGACTTGCTTTTGATTCCCTTCGAGATCCACCTTCGGATGGTGTCTACCGATGGCGTCCAGGTGAACATGTGCCGCGCTTGCGATAGAAGAAGTTTTTCATCGTCCATTGGCAACTCCGTGCAGTTAGGGGCATTTACATAATCTTACCAGATGATGGGTGTTCTTGTCTATGTGTGAAACGTCTTGCACATAGCACAATGCGGGCAGGAACCAATCTTTTCAAAGGAGATTTCGATATGCCCGCAACTGAACAGCAGACGGGTCTGGACGATCTGTTCGCGGACTTGGTGAAGGGGGACGATCCGCAGGGCACGGCACAGGAACCGGAACAGCAGTTGGAGCCGACGCAGGATCAGCCGACGCAGCAGCAGGTGGACGATGCGTTGGCCGCTGCGAAGGAGCTTGGGATCGACACATCCGGGTTTCAGAGCTCGGCGGAGCTAGTCAAGGCGATGCATCAGCGGCTCACGTCGTTGCAGCAGGAGCGTGAGAAGCTGACGCCCTATGCCGAGATGGGCAAACGGTTTGCGCCGCATTACGACAAGCTTCAGGAGCTTCTATCGAAGCAGGATCCGGAGCGTGTGGACGAGGACACCGGCGAGTGGAACGAGGAGAAGTACTGGGAGAGCGTCTGGCAAGCGCCGAAATGGGACGATTCGTGGACGCAGTTGATCAAGGCAGGGATCCTGCAAGAGGACCAGGGCGGGCTTGTCAAAGCCGCGGATCCGCGGTTCGAGCCGGAGGCTGCACAGGTCAACAAGTACCTCATGTCGCTTCGGCAGTTCGAGCAGCAGCGGCTGGCGTCCAACCCGTACAAGGACACATGGGACAAGATCCGCCCGGTCATCGACCGGATCCTGGACGAGAAGCTGGGGCAGTTTCGGGACGAGCTGATCGGGCAGATTTCGACAGAGAAGACGTTCGATCGGTACAGGAGCGAGCTTGGCGACTACCTCTGGCAGAAGGACCCCGTCACAGGCGAGTACCAGCAGACGGAGTACGGCCAGAAGTTCTTCAACTACATCGACCGCCTCGAGAAGATGGGCATCCAGGCGTCCGAGGACGCAATGATCCAGCTCGCATTGGATGCGGTCGGACGCCCGGAACAGAAGGACGAGGAGCCGGAGAGAGCGAACGAAGAAAGGAAACAGGCGTTTCTGGACAAAGCGAAGAAGCGGTCGGCACACTCGACGCAGGTCGAGGTCTCCGACAAAGAGCCTGCGAGCGAAGCCGACATCGCCAACTTCATCGAAAAGGATCTGACAGAACGCCTCAAGCTGAAATGAACCCGTTGTGAAGTGCGCGGGCAAACACTGACCGGCGCGTAGTCAGGAATCTAAACAATGGCTGACATCCCTCTCCATATCACAGACCTAGCCAAAGAACTTGCGGTGACCACCATCCCCAAGTGGCTGAAAAAGGTCGAAGATCAGACCCTCCGCGGAAGCTATTTCTTCAACAAGCTCTTGGATGGCGGACGTGTCGTCAAGGGCGAATCCGGTTCTGAGCTCGTGTGGAACATGAAGGTCAGGCTGCCCGAAGTGACGCCGTTTGCAAACCACGGGAACATCGAGTATGCCCCGACTGAAAAGCATGAGATCATGCGGCTTCCGTGGCGAGCTTACGTCGCCACCGAGAGCATGTCCATGCTCGACCAGGAGATCAACAAAGGCCCGCAAGCCATCGTTCGACTCTTCAACGACAAGGCGAACGACCTGCGGAACGCCATGCAGCAGAACCTGCAAGGCGAATGCTACAAGTCCGGCTCTTCCTCGGGAAGGACCGATCGGTACCACGGGCTCGAAACCGGGCTCGATGAAGGAACGGTCACATCTGCCGACAGGGTGGCCGCGCCGAACGGCTCCTACGCCCAGCAGAGCACCGTTCTGCAAGCGAACGGCGGGTTCTGGTCGAGCGACATGGGCACGCCCAACAACGTGTCCATCGGTACCGACTGGCCAGACGGGAACGGCGACCCCGACTACGATTGCAACTCGCCGATCCTGATCAACACCAGTTCGACCAACTGGGGCACTGGCTCCACGGACCATCGGACGAACCTGTTCCGGGCCATCTCGCAAGCGCAGATCTGGCTCAAGCTGCTCGGGAGCATCAACGCACCGAAGGGGCTCTGCGTCCTCGACGGCTGGAGCTTCCAGGGGTTGCGCGAGAGCCAGGAAGCCAAGCTGCGGATGATCCAGCCAGCGAAGAGCAACACGGACATCGGGCTGGTCGGATCCCAGGGCGCCGTCTATCTCGACGGTCTGGAGATTCAGCCGGACTTCTGGTGCCCGCACTCGACCGGGTACATCTTCTCGATGGACCGCGTGTCGCTGCACTCGCTGTTCTCAGAGGGCGTGTTCCGGAGCAAGGGGCCTATCGAGCTGGCGACCATGGCGTTCAGCACGATCTGGGCTCTGTTCACGACCGGAAACATCCGGTTCCGCTCCATGAAAGGCTTCGCGAAACTCTACCCCTATGCGTAGGGCTGAACTGAAAACGATCTCACAAGGAGAGAGCAATGGACGCGATTATGACCATGCTTCGGCAAGGCACAACCTACTTCGGCGGAGACGTGCCCAGCAGCCAATACTGGGCCGAAAGCGTCTTCCTGGAGGGGACAGAGACCAAAGGCGCTGTCTTCGATCCCAAGAGCGAAGCCGGCGTGCAGGGCAGGACGAGGAACTGGCAGCGGAAAGTCATGGCCGTTCGGAACTCCGGCGCCACGACGCTCCAGGCTGGCGATGCCGTCAAGTGGACCACGCGACACGCGAGGGTTGCCAAGAACGATGTGGACGATGGCGAAATCGCCGGCATCGTTATCGACAACCTCAACTCCAACGGATGCGTGCAGAACGATATCTGCCTCATCGTCAGGGACGGACCCTGCTACGCCAACAAGAGCACGTCCGAAGCTATGTCGGCCGGCGATGTGGTCAAGGGCGACAACGCAGGGAAGGTCACGGCGATTGGAGCGCCTGCCGACGCCACTGCGGCTAGGAACCAGGCGATCAACAACGCCGGCAAGGTGCTTGTGGACACTGCCGCAAGCGCAAGCCAAGTTCTGATCAACGTACGCGAGCGCTAAATGTGGCGGTTACGGAACGATCCCTCAAGGCGTGGTTCGGAGACCATTGGCTGCGCGGCCTGCCACCTGCCGTGCGCAAGCAGGTCACCGAACCCCTTGAGGCGATCCGTTCCGCCGCATACGCCATACTCGAAAACACCCCGGCCGGACCGGAGCAAAGCCGGGCCATCACAAGACTGAGGGACCAGCTCGATCTGGCCATGTTAGATGCATGGGAGCAGCACCTGCCGGCGTGGCAGGACGCCTGGTTCGGGGAACATTGGTTGCGCGGCTTCAAGCCGGAAGACAAGCCGCGGGCAGAAGCCATCCTCCGTGCCGTGCAGAGGGGCGCCGATTCGCTTGACGGCGATCGGCGCTCACTGCGCGGTGCGTGGCTGGCAGCTATGCGTGCGTTGAGGTGTATCTAATGGTCGATGTCGTCAAATACGTCAAACACCCGATCGACGAAACCGAGCTGCTCGAACTGCTCAAGTCGAAGTCCGTAGACAGCGTTACCGTCTACGTCATCAAGGACGTGAAGGACGACGAGCCGGAGGCGAAGGACGAGCCCCCGACCGTCGCAAGGAACGTCGGCGGGTACCCAGTCTACTTCCCTATCGGTATGGATGTCGATGTCGATGCCGTCAGGGACTTCTTCTACGACGGGACGTTCGGGCGGGTGGCTGTCCTGGAGCCGGCGAACGGATGCCTGGCCGCGATCGTTGCGATCGTAACCAAAGGCACTGTCTACGCCGTTACAGACGGAGAACTCGACGAGCGGAACTTCCAAGACCTCGACGTGAGACACATCAAAGGCGACCCCATGCACGTCGGCGATATCCTCGACCCGCAAGAACTCGATGCCGTCGTCATCGGGCCTAGCGAACGGCAGGATGCACTGGAGGAGATATGGCGGAAACACTCGACGAAAATCTACAAGGTGCCCTGACAACGACCTGCTACATGTGCGGAAAGGTCGTGAAGGAAGGCGAAGTCGAAAGGGGACCGTTCGGGTACCGATGCAAGGAATGCAACCGTGAAGCAACGAGCGAGGAAAGACAAAGGAAGCTGAGGAGGTACATAAAGGACCTGATCGCAGCGCAGGTCGATACGGCACTCGAATCAAGGGAAGCCGTGCCAAGCCTGTCAGACGTGCTCATCGCAGCATACGACGAGTTCGGCGGGCCAACACAGCTCGGCACGCAGTGGGCAAGGGTCATCCAAGCCATGATCGATGAATGCCTCGTGACCGGCAATAAAGCGGACAAGGCACATCGGGCGATCCTGGAGTTCACCAAGCTCGCACACGCATACGAAGAGGCGGAAGACGCAAAGAACTACGACGAAATGACCCCCGAAGAACTCGAAGAGAACCGAAAAACCGCCCTGCTGCAAATGTTCGCCGATATGCTCAAACACGATACGTCCGATAAACTGCTTGAAGCCGCACGGGTCCTTGCCGATGCTGACGATTAACCCGGCAAACGCGAAGGTCGTCTACGACAAAACCACGCGCATGCTGTCCATCGCGCAACGCGAGTTCATGCGCGTCTATCGGCCGTTCGGCGAACAGATCAAGGTCCATCAGTGCAAAGCGCGGGAAGTGCTCATCTACGGCGGAAAACGGGCAGGTAAAAGCGTCTGCACAACCGCAGAGTTTGTAAGCCGCGTGCTCGGACTGCCGATCTTCCTGCCGGACGGAGGAAGGATCGAACCCAAATATCCCGTGTCCACGCCGGATAACCCGCTGACATACTGGATCATCGGGCTGGATATGCGGCATATCGGTAAGACCATCTACCGTCTGCTGTTCTCAAGAGGCATGCGCAATAGCGTCCGGGCAATCAGGGATGAAAATACAGGGAAATGGCGGATCTATAACGAAAACGACCCGCGGGACAGGAAACGGAAAAAGGAAAGCCGACTGTGCGGGCCGGCGATCCCGCCGAGGTATATCGAAAAAGGAAGCTTCGTATGGGAAAGCGTCAAGGCAAGAGAGTTCCGGGCGCTCAGACTCATCAACGGAGCACTGATCTACGCCTTCCCGTCAACAGCAGATCATCCAGGCATGGGCGATGCCGTAGACGGACTGTGGATCAATGAGGATATCGCTAAGCCCGATCACCTCTACGAATGGCAAGACAGGCTCATCGACCGCGACGGATGGCTGCTATGGGACGCATACCCGCAAATGCAGAACCATGCCATCGTCGAAATGTACGACAGGGCGGAAGCACAGAAAGACGACGAAAACCCCGATGTCGCATCGTTCCAGCTCGTCAGTACCGATAACCCGTTCGCCAGCAAGGAAGGAAGGGAACGCGGGCTGAGACGTATGGGCGATGAAGAAGCCATCGCAAGACGGAACCGCGGAGACCTGCTGCGCGGAAGGTACCTCATGTACGACTTCGTGCCGGCAATGCATGTCATCAAAAAGTACACGCCGGACGAAGTGCCAAGCGAAAACCCCATACGAAACCTCCTGGAAAGAATCTACTCGATCAACGGACGAATGCCGAAAGAATGGGTGCGGTTCCTCTCAATCGACCCAAGCCATACAAGGACCGCCGTGCTGTCCGGCGTCATACCGCCGCTTGAGTACAAAAACGTCCGCATCGGACGCAGACTGATCATCGAATGGGAGTTCGTTGCAAAGAAGTTCACGCCGGATGTGCTCGCAGAAGCGCTCAAGCCGCTCATGGCAGGCGTCAGCTATACGTCGTTCATCATCGACAAGAACCAGGGCAGGCAGCATACCGTCGGGTCGGACGGGCGCGCGGTCGTGCAAGTCTATGCCGACGCATTCAGCAGGTTCGGAATCCTGAGCAAAAGGACAAGGAGCGGATTCGAGTACGGAACCAACGCAACCTCGTTCCGAAGGAACGTCGTAAGGGAAATGCTCGCAACCGTCGAAGACGGATTGCCTATGCTCCTGTTCTGCGAACAGACAACATTCGAAACACAACGCGAGTTCAATCGGTACATGAAGCGGATCATCCGGGTTAACGGAGTCGATGAAATCGTCGATGAACCGTCGAACCCGAGAACCTGCGACTGTATGCAAGCGCTGGAATACCTGTGCGCACACGTGCGGCCGGAAATCGAAACAGGAGATGTCTATCGGTATAGCAATCGCGAAGATAAAGCCGAAATGCCGGAATGGATCAAGAAGCTTCTCAAAGAAACGGACCCCAATAGGTTCTCGAAAGGTTCGATACACCTTGGGCCGGGTATGGTAGCGTAACCTCAACTGAACATCAGTAGGAGAAAGACGAAATGACACAAGCGAAAGCTGAAGTGCAAGAGATGTCGGATATCTGTAAGCAGGTGCTCGCACGCATCGACCGCGATCGGCAGAACCCGCTCCCGACACCGCCCAAAGGGAAAATGGTCGGATGGATCGATCGGCCGCAGAGGTACCGGCAGAAAGGCGGACTCGTCGGCGTCGTGACTGCACAAGTGGCGCCGGGAAGGATCGATGTCGAAATCTTCGGCGAGAATCAGAAGATGGTGCGAAGGGGGGCGATCTATATCGAACACCCGGATCTGATCAACCGCGCAAGCACGCAGATGGGGCCGGGCGGGTGCTGGTACTACATCGAGGTCGAGGGAAACCCGCGGTTCAAACCGCCGAAAGCGGACTACGAATGGCACCTGAAACAGCTCGATCAGCAAGAGGAGCGAGCGCTCGAGGACGAGAAGATTCGGCAGAAACAGGAAGAGGAGCGAAAGCTGCTTGATGAGCGAGTCAACCAGGGGACGTAACCTATGGACTGGACGGACACCGAGTTCCTGAGACCGCTTGTGTCGGCATGGCTCGGCAAGATAGAGACCGCGTACAAGAACGAGCACCGGAAGCACTTCGTCGAAGTCGCCGAAGAGTGCAAGATGTTCTACGCGCGGTCGTGCGCCGCGCTATGGAACTCGAAATGGGCGTCCAGGTTCCTGAACAACGTCATATCCAGACCGCGGTTCCCCATCTCGGTCAACAAGGCGTTCGAGCTCGTCGCCGTGATCGGGCCGAACGTGCTGTGGGATATCCCGTTCCGAAAGGTCATGCCGAAACAGCGGCTCGCCATCGACGACGACACGATCGAACAGCTCATGCGCAACCCGGAGATCGCCGGCGAGCTGCAAATGCGCATGCAGCACGATCAGTACAACGTCGCTATGGCGGATGTCGTTGCGGAGCTGCTTGAGAAGTGGCTGAACTACACGTCGCGCGAGATGCCGGGCGGCGGGATGACGCAGCATTCGCAGGCAATGGCGATCGACGCCATGCTGACCGGGCGCGGCGTGCGGTTCATCGAGACCTATCAGTATCCAGGCTCGGATCGGAGTATCGTCGGATCGTTCCGCAGCGATCCGCTCGACCTGCTAATCGACCCCGACGTGAAGGATATCAACGAAGCCAAATGGATCATGCGCACGCACCGCGAGCCGTACTGGGAGGTCGAGAAGCGGTTCGGGCTGCCAAGCGAATCGCTCAAGGACAAGTCCAGCCTGGAGTCGGCGTGGAACTACTCGGAGAGCGTGTTCGGCACGTACGATTCGACGGCCCAGCCGCGGCTCGAAGAGGAGCGCGATATCGTGGTGTGGCACGAGATATGGTCCAAGATGGGGCCGGGCTCGCGCATGGTGCGGCATATGGACACTGGGCTTCGCGAGCACCTCGAGCGCGTAGTCGGTGACTACGCCTACATCGCAATCGCGTCGAACGTGCCATGGCCGCTCAACTGCCCGTCCGAGAAGATGCGCGGCGGTATGACGGACGAGGAGGTTAGACAGGCGTTCTCGTGGCCGACGCCGCTATGGGCGGACGACCGATGGCCGTGCGAGGTCTGCGACTTCTACCCCAACCCGGACTCCGCCTACCCGGTCGCACCGCTTGAGCCTGGCATGGGATACCTGAAGTTCCTTAACCTCATGCTCCCGTTCCTGGCACAAAGAACCTGGTCGTCCAGCCGCGACTTCTGGGCTGTGCTCGGCTCGCACATGGAGCGGTACGAAGAGTACATCAACAACGGCAAGGATCAGTGCATCATCCCGGTTGATCCGACAAGCGACGACGTGCGCAAGGCGATCAGCATTATCCAGCAACCGCCGGTCAACATCGACGCATGGAAGATCACGGACGTTATGGCCGAGTGGTTCGAGCGTGCAACCGGGCTGAGCGCCTTTCAGTACGGCATGAAGGCCGGCGAGGCGAACGACCGATCGGCGGCGGAGACGCAGGCGCGGGCGCGTGCGGCGGGCGTGCGGCCGCAGTACATGCAGAAGCGGATCGCAGAGACGGAATCGCGCATCGCGTCTACAGAAGCGTTCCTGAGCCGATGGTTCATCGACGGGCGAGATGTCGAACCGCTCGGCGGGATGACGTTTCGGTTCTTATGGGAAAAGTTCGTGATGAGCGCCGATGTCGAGCTGGTCGTTCGGCAGATGGCGTATACGATCTCGTCCAGCAGTTTGCAGCGTCCGGACCGCGAGCGGGACATGATGATCTGGGATCGGATGATCCAGGTGCTTGGCCCGCAGTATTTCCAATACGCGATGGCGACCGGCGAGTTCACGGGCTGGAACACGCTGGTCGAGGCATGGGCAGAGAACCTGGACGCTGCCCGCGACCGGATCGACGGGCTGTTGCTGAGCCCGCCGCAGCCTGACCCGGAGGCGCAGCAGGCGCAGCAGCAGCAGGTCGCCCTGGAGCAGCAGAAGGCGCAGATGGAGCTTGCCGCGAAGCAGATGGACCTGCAAGGCAAGCAGCTTGACATACAGGGCAAGCAGGTATCCGTCGAGGGCGAGGTTGCCAAGACGCTGTTGGAGCAGCGTGTAGCGGCGATGGAAGCCGCGGCAGCGGAACGCAAGGCTGAGATTGAGATCGCCAAGGCGAGCGCTGCGCTCGATGCCGCATCAAGGAAGCACGCAATGGATCTTTTGTCAAAGCAAACGTCGGCGAAGATCGACATAGCCAAGAAACTATCGGAGTGAGACATGGACGAGCGCATAGCCGAAGCGATTTCTCTCTACAAGCAGGCGTTGGAGCAGGGGGACATGGAGACGGCGCAGGCGATTAAGCAGATGCTCGAACAGATGGGCATCGACGTTGACGACCTTCTCGGCGAAGGGGCGCCCATGATGGGCGGAATGGCGAGTTCCATCCAGGAAAGGTTGAGACCGGAAGCGATGCGATGAGCGATGAAAAATGGATTGCCGAAGCGACGGCGAAGAACAAGGGCGCGTTCCGCAGGCAGGCGGCTAGGCGCGGGATGACCACAAGGCAGTTCATCGAGTACGTGCTGCGTCCGGACAGCAAGTTCGATGCGCGGACTCGGCGAAGGGCGACCCTCGCGAAAACGCTGATACGGATCAACAAGAAGAAGAAGAAGGGTTGAGCGATGGACCGTGCGATCTACGAAGCGGCGATCAAGAACGGGTGCACGCCGCGCATGGCGGAGATGCTCGCCGCGCGCAAGGGGCCTGGTCTGAACACGGACACGGCTTGGTGGGCTGGCAACACGCATTTTGCCGAGGAGCACGGCGAGGAGTACGCGGAACGCACTCGCCGGCTTGTGGAGAAGAACGGCGGGCGCATGGGACCGCACGACGATTACATACCGTGGCTCGCACGGTTCCCGGGCGACCCGCAGGCGGTTGTGAGCGGCATGGATGCGAGATCGGAGATCAAGCGGGCTGCCAACACGCATCAAGCGGAGATCGTGCGCAGGGAGACGGCGCCGAATCCACCGCTTGCTCCGGGTCTGGTCGAAGAGAAGATCGCCCAGATCGTGCCCGAGAAAGAGAAACTTCCTAAGAAGGAAAAGCGGAAACTCCAGCAGGAGATTATCGAGAAGCACGCCTACAAACCAGAAGGAGAATAGACATGGCGATTTCAGACAGACTGGCACAGGCACTTCGCGTTGCACTGGCGGACAACACGCTTGGCAGCGAGATGGAAGGGTATCTCGAAAACATCTCCGTGCTTTCCAGCGCGGAAGCGGCGTACATCGACGGCATCACCGAGGGCACGGTGACTGCCCAGAAGGCGGTTGTCGTCGATGCGAACAAGGACATTGACGGGTTCCGCAACATCGGGCTGACCGGCGAGGTGAGTTCTTCGAGCGGGGCGGGCACCGCCGCGGGCACCGGCGTCTCGGCGACCGAGAAGGGCGACGGCATCATCCATAAGACGGTGCTGACGTTCACGAACGTTGCGGTCCCGCTGACCGACGAGCCGACGGTGGTCGCCTACGGCGGTGTGAAGGTGTACGACTTCCCGGAGGGCGCCATTCGGATCTTCGGCGCCGTCTCGGACGTTGACCTGACCAAGAGTTCCGCCGGCGTGATCGACACATGGAACGGGGATATGTCGGTCGGCACGGCGA
>Ga0256839_1003370_pt1 | contig 16541 bp, 13 predicted proteins | sample 354166metaG_FD_185968 | JGI IMG/M metagenome (GOLD analysis project Ga0256839, IMG submission 185968) | Hydrothermal vent microbial communities from Mid Atlantic Ridge, Atlantic Ocean - 354-166 | ecosystem: Environmental > Aquatic > Marine > Hydrothermal vents | place: Atlantic Ocean: Mid... | reverse complement strand
CCGCCGACTGGGGAAATGCTGGTTGAAAGGACAGTCTGCGGGTAAGCGTGTTTATAAACAGCCGTTACTCACGTAGTCACCAACTCAATCACGTTCATTTTTTTATCGCTTCATTCTGTTTTCCGGTTGCCCAGATAGGCGGGGCAGGGTTCCTGTTGCCTAAAATCCGGAAGAGCCGTTTTTTTGCTGAAAAACCTCCGGCTTGCAGTCTGATTTGGCTAAAAAACAAACTTCTAGCCACGTTAACATTAACAAAAATCTTTCCGGGATGATTTTTGAGTCGGCTTTCTATTTCATGGATGTCTCATTTTTTTCGCATAGGAATGATTCGCAAACGCGCCAGGGGAATCAGTGATACTGAATATTTCAAACTAAAAATCAGGCAGTCATCAATACCTGACGATCACTCTATGTTCTATTTTCCAGCTTAAATTCACTCAACAAAGCGGAGAAGAGCCCGATACTCCAAAAAACTTGCCAGATAATCAATGACTTGTTATCGAAATGAGTCCTACTATGAACGCGCCACCCATTATGCCTGTGGGATAGTGATCCTTCACTTTTTTATTCGATTCCGCAGTAAAATATGATGCTAGTCTTTTCCTGGGAGTGCATCCACCTGCCCCCATTTCCAGTCACGAATTTTCGGCAGGTCTTGTCCATGCTCAACAATGTATGCTTTGTGTTCCATTAATTCGTCGCGCATTTTCTGTTTGAGATAAACGGCCCGGGTTGCCAGCCCGGGTACGCGGTCGATAACATCTTCCACTAAATGAAAACGGTCCATGTCATTCAGTACTACCATGTCAAACGGTGTGGTGGTGGTGCCTTCTTCTTTGTAACCCCGCACATGTATATGGTGATGACAGGTGCGTCGATAGGTCAGGCGATGAATCAGCCAGGGGTAACCGTGATAGGCAAAAATTACCGGGGTGTTGGCCGGAAACAGGGCATCAAAATCTTTGTCGGCCAGTCCGTGCGGGTGTTCGCTTTGCGGTTGCAGTGTCATTAGGTCTACGACGTTAATCATTCTGATTTTTAATGCCGGCAGGTGTTGTCGTAACAAGTCCACAGCGGCCAGGGTTTCCAGTGTGGGCACATCGCCGGCACAGGCCATGATGACATCGGGTTCGCTGCCTTGGTCATTGCTGGCCCAGTCCCAGATACCGATGCCCGCACTGCAATGTTTAATGGCTGCCTCCATGGTGAGCCATTGCAGTTGCGGTTGTTTGCCCGCGACAATCACGTTGATGAGGTTTTTTGAGCGCAGGCAGGTGTCGGTGACGTGCAGCAGGGTGTTGGCATCCGGCGGCAGGTAAACACGAATGATGTCAGCCTTTTTGTTCATCACATGGTCAATGAATCCAGGATCTTGATGCGAAAACCCGTTGTGGTCCTGACGCCAGACGTGGGAGGTTAATAAATAGTTGAGCGATGCAATGGGGCGTCGCCAAGGAATTTCCTTACTGGTAACTTTGAGCCATTTGGCATGTTGGTTAAACATGGAGTCAACAATGTGAATAAAGGCTTCATAACAGGAGAAGAGGCCGTGCCTACCGGTGAGCAGGTAACCTTCCAGCCAGCCCTGGCAGGTGTGTTCGCTGAGGATTTCCATCACCCGGCCATCCGTTGCAAGGTGGTCGTCTTCCGGCAAGGTTTCAGCCTGCCATGCCCGATTTGTTACGTCAAATAATGCGCCCAGGCGATTGGAGGCGGTTTCGTCCGGGCCGAAGATACGAAAGTTTTTTGCGGCGGCATTGAGCTTCATCACATCACGTAACAGTTCACCCATGGTGCGCGTTGCTTCGCCCACACTCTGCCCCGGCTGTGTGACGTCCAGTGCATAATCCCGAAAGTCGGGCATGATCAGGTCTTTCAGTAGCAGGCCGCCATTGGCATGTGGAATGGCTCCCATGCGCCGTTCGCCTTCCGGTGCCAGTGCGGCAAGTTCTTCGCGCAAGGTGCCGTTATCGTCAAACAGTTCTTCCGGTTTATAACTTTTCATCCATTGTTCCAGTAATTCAAGATGTCCCGGTTCTGTCGCAAGATGGCCAAATGGTACTTGATGAGAGCGCCAGTAGCCTTCGGCTTTTTTGCCATCCACTTCTTTTGGGCCTGTCCATCCTTTGGGCGAGCGTAATACGATCATGGGCCAGCGCGCCCGTGTTTGCTTTCCTTGCGTTCTGGCATTTTTCTGGATGGCTTTGATTTCAGCCATAACGGTATCCAGCGTTGCTGCCATTTTTTGATGCATAACATCAGGGTCAGCACCTTCAACAAAATACGGTTGATAGCCGTAGCCGATAAAGAGTTTCTCCAGTTCATCGTGACTGATGCGCGCAAGCACGGTGGGGTTGGCAATTTTGTAGCCGTTCAGGTGCAATATCGGTAACACTGCGCCGTCGGTAGCGGGGTTCAGAAATTTATTGGAATGCCAGGCGGTGGCCAGTGGCCCGGTTTCTGCTTCACCATCGCCGACCACACAGGCGGCGATTAAATCAGGATTGTCCAATACGGCTCCATAGGCATGAGACAGCACGTAACCCAGCTCACCCCCTTCATGAATGGAGCCGGGCGTTTCCGGCGCGACATGACTGGGAATGCCGCCGGGAAACGAGAATTGTTTGAACAGTTTTTTTATCCCTTCGGCATCCTGACTGATGCTGGGATAAAATTCGCTATAGGTGCCTTCAAGGTAAGTATTAGCCACCAGGCCAGGACCACCATGTCCCGGCCCGGCAAGATAGATCACACTCAGATCATCGCGTTTGATCACACGGTTCAAGTGAGCATAGATAAAGTTCAGCCCCGGTGTTGTGCCCCAATGGCCGAGTAATCTTGCCTTGACATGTTCAAGTGTCAGCGGTTTTTTCAGCAGAGGGTTGTCCAGCAAATAAATTTGCCCTACCGAAAGGTAATTGGCAGCTCTCCAATAAGCGTTGATTCGTGTCAGCTCGCTGGTGGAAAGCGGTTGCGTTAACACATCAGTGTTGATCGTCTCGTTCATAACGAATCTCCCCTGCTTTTCATTGTATGTCCAAACAATTGGTGTTCAGACCGCGACACTTCTTGTTTATTTCATGGCAACATCATATACCTTGCAGCGAGTAATTCCTGACAGTGCGCAGAAACGGGAATCAGAATATCCTGTTGACATACTCGTGAACTGTGTAAAACCCGAGCCCATTCGATTCTGTCGGTATTGACCGGAAAGCACTTTAAATCAAGAGCCAGCTCCGGTCGATCAACGCCGGTTTTCATGAGTCTCGCAAGGTTCACTTGTCCTTACGCAGGGCTTCACGGACAACTTCACTCACAGAGTTATGCATACCTACTTCAACCTTTTGTTTTATATAGGATTCTAGTTGGCCAGCAAAGGATATGGTCATTACGGTAACCTCGGTGTTCAGATTTCCTGATAACATCACAAATTATAGTAATCTTTGTTAATCTTTGTTATTTTTGCTCAGAAGTCCTCCTACCTATACCAAAGTCAGTTTATCCTGAAATCCGTAGTTGAACGGCCTGTAGAGTGCGTTGGATTTTGTGGCTGGCAAGGCGCGCTGAGAAACGGTAGCTGGCTACATACGGTGACACAACGCGGCCAGATACAAAAAGCAACGCGCTATCAAAAACACAATAACCATTCTGTGTCATTTTTTAACAATAAAACAAGGAAGCCAATATTATGACAACAGGCATGTATTACGAATACAAAATAAAAAACGGCGATACCTTCTCTGGCATCATATACCATATGTTTGGTCTCGTCCTGAACGACACCCGTTATGCGGAAACGGTCGCTTATCTACAGGCGCTTAATCCCCAGATCAGCAACCCGGATCGCATCCGGGCAGGCGACATGCTCCGCCTGGGCGTGTTGCCAGTCACTCCCCAACGAAAACCCCCAACCACACTCTCACCGCCGGTTTTTATGGCACATCCCACCCACCCCGGTGACATGGAAGGCTTTTGGGCACTCTCCTGGCTGGAACACAATACCAATTATCTTGTCATTCCGGGAAGCATTGCGGCAGGAGCCGCAGGCAACCTGCTCAGTCCCGGCAATGTCAGCCTCATCAATGAAATCAGCGACCATTACGCCGACTATAAAACAGACAAAATCACCAAAGGACAATATGACGCCCGGCGTAAAAAGGCACTGGATCAACTCAAGGAAAACATCGGGCCGATGGAAAAACTGCTGTTCGGCAAACATACACCCCATGAACGTATTCGCATTGTCCGGTCGGGCGGTATTCCTGCTACCGCACACATCACCCAGCATGCTGACAGACTGAAACACCTGGGCGCGATGAGCAAATATGGCGGTATTGTCCTTGCAGGCGTTGGTGTGACCGCCGCCTGTATGCAGATTGCCAGTACCACCGATACCAAAGAGAAAAATGAGATTTTTGTGGAGACTATTACCAGTACCAGTGTGGGATTACTCGCAGGCTCCGGTATTGGCCTGTTTTTGGCCTTCAATCCCATTGGTTGGGGAGCCGCGATTGTGCTGGCGGTGGGGAGTGTGGCGACGAGTTATGGGCTGGGGGTAGGTGCACGAGTTGCCTATGATACATTTGGGAAGGGGATTGATCTTGTCGAGGGTACCGGTATTGACAGGATATGCCAATAACATGAAGTTATCTGATGCGCCTTTATTTGAGCAGATACTCATCATCACTTTCGTCACAACATTACTCGCGGGTATGTTAAGTCTGATCTTCATTTTAATCATGCATATTTTAATGCCACGAAAGGTGCTGAAAACCTATTTTAAAGAACCCTATTTCAACGCTGGTGAAATTGCGATGTTTACCGGATTTCCTTTTGGTTATATAAGAACTTCAATGTTTATGGGAATCTTGGCTTTTCCTGCCAAGGGAAAAAAAAGGGGGGTTGAAAACGCTTATAAACTGGCACCCGTGTGGTATTGCAAAGTATCCCGGTATTTTCTTTATTTTTTTGTACCCAATCTGGCGTTGCTGCTATTAGCGGGTGCAATTGTATTTATATACTATGAAGCGTGGAAGCAATGACAAACGTGGAGCCAAGTCTTTCGTTTTCATATTCTTAACCTGAGTACCCGTAACGAAGCTTTTTTGCGAGTACCCGGCAATGTCCGTCTCACCAATGAAATCAGCGACCACTACGCCGATGAAAAAACTGCTGCTCGGCAAACATACACCCCATAAAAGCCTTCGCATTGCCCGGGCTGGCGGTATTCCTGCCACTGCACACATCAACCAACATGCTGACAAACTGAAACACCTGGGCACGATGAGGCCTAATAGTCCACTATCACGTCGATTCGCAACGCGGCCAGATACGAAAAGGCAACGTGCTATCAAAAACACAATCACCACTTTTTGTCATTTTGACTTGTCTACAACAACGCGGGTAATGACACACAATCACGCGCCATCATCTGCGCTTCATCTACCGGTATCACCCACACGTCAATTTGGCTGTCCATAGTGCTGACACACATCTCTTTTCCAGTTGCGCTGTCATTATCAGACAGATTCAATTGCACGCCTGCCCACTCCATGCCTTGAAGAATTTTCGCTCTGATCTGTGGGCTGTTTTCACCCACACCGCCACCGAACAAAATGACATCGGCACCGCCCAATACTGAAAAATAAGCACCGATGTATTTACGCACACGGTAACAATACAGGTTAATCGCCCGTTCAGCATCAGGGTTGTTGGAATTTAACAGTACGCGCATGTCATTGCTTTCACCGGAGACACCCAGTAAACCACTTTGTTTATTCAGCAGCTGTTCTATTGCTTCAATGTTCAAGCCTGCCTGCCGTTGTAAATACACAATCACTGCCGGATCAATATCACCCGAACGGGTTGCCATCAACAAACCTTCCAGTGGTGAAAAACCCATGGACGTATCTACCGGCACATCATGATCAATGGCGGTAATGGAACAACCCGAGCCAAGTTGTAGGGATATCACCCGGCCACCTTTTCTGATTTCCGGTTTGATTTCCTGCCAACGGGTTAACATTGCGCGATGAGCAATACCATGAAAGCCATAACGACGAATACCCTGCTCCCGGCAGAGTTCGCGCGGCAGTGCGTAAGTGGTCGCAACCTCTGGCAACGTGGCATAAAACGCGGTATCGAAGACGGCAATCTGAGGTATCTGTTCGCCCAACAGGCGGCGGGCAAGCTGAATCCATTCAAGCGCCGGAGGATTATGCAGTGGTGCCAGTGGTATCAAACGCCTGATTTCCGCTTCCACGGTAGCATTAATCAAACAAGGTGTAACAAGCTGTGCCCCACCATGCACTACCCGATGCACAACCCGGGTAATTTCTGTGGCATCCGCCGACGCCATAAAATTTTCCAGTAGCGATGAATCTGGCCTATTGATACCTGTGTGATGCGCTTCGGCCAACTGCTCCAGACTATCTCCCCTTTCTACAAACAAACTCAAACGTAAAGAAGAGCTACCAGCATTGATGGTGAGAATAGTCACGGCAGCACTTAATCCTGAATTAGTCTGCAATCCGGTGTTTTGCAGTATTGATATAATACTCCGGGTGTTTTTCAACACGAGGGGCATGGGTTAACATCAAGACTACGGGTACTACCGCCCCCCTGCCACATCAACAAGCGCACCGGTTATATATGATGCGTCATCCGACATTAACCATACTACGGTATTGGCAACTTCCAAAGCACTGCCAGCCCTTTTCAGGGGAATACCTTCTTTTAATTTTTGTGGCCGGTCAATATCACCGGCATCACGATGCATCTCCGTTTCTATTAACCCTGGCCTTACCGCGTTGACGCGGACACCTTCCTCGGCAACTTCTTTCGAAAGGCCTATCGTCATTGTATCTATTGCACCCTTTGACGCAGCATAGTCAATAAACTCATGTGGCGATCCAATTCTCGACGCCGCCGAAGACAAATTTATGATGGAGCCACCGGACCCGCCCCGACTCGTTGACATTCGCTTGATCGCTTCACGGGCACATAAAAAACTGCCTACGATATTAATATCAAATATTTTTCGGAGCCGGTCTGCATTAATATCAACCAATTGAGATTGCGGCGCAATGATACCCGCATTGTTGACTAACGCATGAAGCATCCCGAAGTCATCATCTATCGTGTTAAACAGAGAAACAACCTCTTCTTCCTTGCTGATATCCGCCTGAACAGCGATGGCCATACCACCGGATGTCTTTATTTCATCCACCAGTTTTCCGGCTGCATCATTTCTGTCGCGATAATTGATACAAACCGACCACCCTCTTTGACTGGCCAGCCTTGCCGTGGCAGCCCCGATACCCCGACTACCGCCCGTAACAAGCACCACTTTTTTCTCCGGGGTCACAAGATTATCAGGTTTCATTAATCAGCCCCAACTCAAACGCCCGGGTCTCATGTTCAAAAATAGCCATGGCTGTATTCATATGTTTAAACCCCAGGTTTTTGTAAAAGGGTTCTTTCCCAGGGTTTGCATATAAAATAATTTTTTTATGGCCTTTTGATAACCTGACAAGCGTGGAGACGATTTTTTTACCGATACCTGTTCCTTGATAATCCGGCAAAACAGCGACATCACAAATATATGAACAATCAACCCCGTCCGCGAGAGCACGGCCAACTCCCATCAGTTTTCCGGCATCAAAAACAAAACACATAAACATGCTGTTTGAAAATGCCTTTTCCAGATCTTCCGGTTTTTTATTGCCAAGCGGGGCCGCTTTATATAAATCAGACAATTCCTTCCAATCAATGCCATCCTGTGAATACAACCACTCAAAGCTCAACATTTTCTCCTTCTGTGCAATTAGAATAGATACACCCGTTACGCTGGAGGTTTACATACTTCACGATATAATATCAGTCAATTTATCCACGATATAATTCCAGCCACTTTTATGATTTTACCGGCTTTCTTCATCGAAAAATTTAACATGGATTAGCTCAACATTTGTTTCGTTTTCTTTTAGCTTGTTAAATATTAGCGTAACGGTACTGTCATCCATTGAACTCAAGTTTCGGGGTTCAAATCCTGAGCTTTCGAATAAAATCGCTCACGACTCAAACTCCATTTTCAACGTAAACGCATCAAGCTGGAGTGCCTGAACAAAGAACACATCAATTCGATCATCAATGGCCTGCATAACGGTCTCAGCCATTTTTCCAAGCTTTTCTTTGAGTCCGTCTATCGTGCCATTGATGAGCGCTCTGAATAGTTGCCACAAGCGCTGAGCAAAATCGAGCGTGGTCAGTTGGTCCTTCACCCGGGAACGAACATCACAAACACGAAGTTCATCATCCCCATGCCTGGCATATACCAACATGAGGTAACGTATCGCGGTGAGGTGAATCGATGCCGTGTGAGAGGCGAATGTCCACGTCTGTTCTTGTAGAAACCCCAGGTGTTGTTTGGCTTCTTTGAAATAGACTTCTATCCCCCAGCGTAGTGCGTATACTTCCAGTATCTTTGTCATGCTCATTTCAGGATCAGTCGTGAGAAACAGCGCCCAGTCTTTCTTCCCGACGCAGGGCTTACTCTGCTCTGTTGCACCACGCACAAAGAGCAATCGAACATGGGTGTAATTCGGTGCTTCGTTTTTACCCAATGCGATATCCAGTTCAACATCCATCGCCACCGCCCGGTAGGGCATGCCACGCACTTTTTTCCACTCGCCTTTCACCGCTTTATGATAGAGCGCGTTGGCATCAAGCCATTCAACCTGACCTTTTGATCCCACAACGCGGTATTTCATCTTGTTTTTCTTCATTCTGAAAATACCCGTCACTGCCAATGATCGCGCTGTGTTTATCATCGGCCTGGTACCAAACCAGGCATCGGCAACCAGGTAGTCGGCGTTGATACCCAGGCGTTTGGCTCGGCCCAGCATGCTTTTGGCGATGTCGGGCTTGCTTTGATCGACCGCTTCATCAAAGCGCCTGGCAACGATGCTGCGCTTATCTTTAAACGCTCGAATGAGTCCCTGTACCTTTGAGCCACTCACGTATACCTGAGAATCAAGCGGCATAAACAACGCCTCGGTCACCAGCCCTAACGTCAATACTTGCTGCCCCATGACGTGACGCCCTTCGGTATGATCAAAATGGCAGGAGACCCCTTCCATCTTCTTTCCGCGACGTTTCTTGATTGAGTCATCTAAGACGTAAGCCCTTATACGGCTTGATGAGACTTTTTGTTGGCTATAGATTGCCTTGGCAAGCGTGGTATTCAACCCTCGCCAATCAACGTCTTCACGTTTAAGCAGCTCATACATGACGTCCTTTTTAGCCTCAGAAAACACCTTCAATGACTGCTTGGCGAAAACGGCGATAGAGGAAGTATCTATCCATTTCCACAGAACCAACAAAAAAACAGCGTCAACAACCGGGACACCTGATCGTTTCTTGAAGCCTGCGCGGTGGATGAGACGACTGAAATTCAAGGCTTTCCATACGCTGGCAAAAACGTTATCAACGCAATGGCCAGGATCTTTGAGCACGTCGTCAATCAAGCTTGGAAATAGGCGGGGCTTCGTGTCATTATTCATGCGGGCTTCCGGTTGGTTTTGATGTTGGGCGTTGAACACCTACATTATAACCTCCCGTGAAGCCTGCTTCCTTTATCTATCAGTTAGTTGTGGAATATTTCTGGGTGATTTTGAACCCCGAAACTTGAGCATTGAAAATGGAGACAGCCAGGTAAAAACCCGTTTATTTGGACGACTAATCTCCAGGTATTTTCCAGTGTGGGGAATTTTATCATCCCCTACTTGCATGATTATTGTGAAACTCCCTCCTTCACAGGTATCGGTTACTGTTTGCGGCATGCCCGGCATCGGCAGAATAAATTGAGATCATATTTCCGGGTTTAACCATGCATCAAATACTTTCTCAACCGATGCATGAATTATCTTTGTTACATTTACGGTTAGTTCAGTCATTTTTTGGCATCGCCATTAGTCAATATCTCATTCAGCTTTTCCCGACGTAACGCCCAGATCGAATTGAGTTCTTTGAGCCATTCTTCAATGACATCAACCTGCTCCAGATTTGCTTCAACCCAGTGGGTTCTGCCGATTGTTTTACGTGTCACAAGCCCGGCTTTTTCAAGAATTTTTATATGCTTGGATACGGCATTGAGCGACATCTCATAATAATTCGCCAAATCGGTTACCCGGCTGGCTCCTTGCTGGCAAAGCTTGGTCAACAGAGAACGGCGAGTCACATCACTGACGGCTCTCAATAATTCAGAAAGAATGTTGTCACTCGAATATTCAACCATACGGTTAAGTATGATGAAAAAACCCAAACAGTCAACCAATTGGTTGAATTTATGCTCACAGGAAACACGTAAAATACTGGCATCATAAGCCCCACACATCGAATTCCACCTTACTTTTGGATTTACTGATACAATTCCGCATCACCTTGCAATGCATATATACTCGTGGCGATTGATATTTAGGAGCCACTGCACGCCCTCTTTATCTCATGGCTGCGTTGAAATTCCTCGCAATAGAACGACTATTACTTGTCATTTCGCCTTGCCATGAAATAAATATGACGCACATTGACACCTAAATCTCAAACGCCACGAGTATATTCACACACTTAATACTGAAAAATCATGATCGTTCACACAAGTAGATTTACCCGTACTGACATCAAAAACGAAACGGATCCCGGTACCTATAGCCGTGGCTGGAGTTATTTTCAACAAGACATGCTGAAAGATCTGCGTGTTGACAAAATCGATGATGACCTCGTCGTTTTATATGCATCCGTCAACGGCAGTGGTCGTGAGGTTTACACGCAGGAAATCAGTATCAATGGACTTGATAAAGGTGGAATAAATATCGAAGGTGAATGCAGTTGCCCGGTTGGCTATAACTGTAAACATGTGGTGGCAGCCTGTCTGACATTTCAGTCTGCCCCCGATACGATCAATAATAATCCGGCAGATATCAGCCTTTCCTGGCTGAATCAATTCATCGACAGCGGGCACACATCCCGAAAACCGGATGCCGGGGGAAGTGAATTTATAGCCTATATTTTACAGCCCTCATCGCAACCTGCAACATTGTCTGTGCAATTGATGATTCATCGTTCTTTGAAAAAAGGAGGGATCGGTAAAGGACGGCGAGTAGAACTGCTGCACCTTATTAATGAATATTCATCTCCCGCTTATGTCCAGGATATTGATCTGGAGATTGGTCGGCTGATCAATACGCAAAACAAGCAGGCCTGGGGTCATAATCCACTCGTATTATCCGGTGAGCTGGGTTTTCTGGCGGTATCGAAAATGCTCGATACCGGACGCTGCTTTTGGCGAGAGCCCCATAATCAACCCCTCCAGTCTGGTGAGCCTCGCGAATTACAATTTCACTGGCGTAAAGAAAAAAATGGTGACCGTCGCTTGGAAGTCACCGTCATCCCGGCGGCAATCGTGCTCAATACCCAGCCTCCATTATATGTTGATCCCGAAACAAACGTTATCGGGCAAGTACAAGAAAGTGATGCGACGACCGCACCTTTCAATACCAAACAATGGGATATGCTGCTCACCGCCCCGGTGGTACCGGCCAAAGCCTGCGCTGAATTCAGTCAACAGTTGCTAACATTATTGCCAGATCTGCCTCTGCCTCCACCACAGTCCATGGACACCGTTCATATTGAATCACAGGTGCCCGTTCCCCGTTTGTATTTACACAATGAACCCGTCACGAATAACGGACAGCGGACTCACATCATGCGCCTGCGCTTTGCGTATGCAAACCACGAACTGACGATAAGGCCCCCCACTCCCCTGCGCAATCTGGTGAAAAAAAACCAGATCCTTCGTATTCAGCGAGATTTGTCGGCAGAACAAGCCGAAATGGAAAAACTTTTTGCCGCCGGTTTTAAAGCTTCTTTTCAAGATGAACAAATCAGTGATGTTCATTTTTCAAGTCCTGATGAAAACGACTCGATGGCATCAGTGGAACGCTGGCAAACATTTCTGCATGACACGCTTCCCCTGCTCGAAGCCGAAGGCTGGGAAATAGAACGCAGCACCGATTTCCAGTTACAGTTTTTGCACGTTGATGACTGGGATGTGGACATCGAAACAGACAACGACTGGTTTGACCTGCGTTTTGACCTCGACATTCAGGGGCGCAAACTACCGCTACTCCCTCTGATTGCAGAAATCCTCGACCGTTATGACCTGAAAAACCTGCCTGACACACTGACCTTGCCAATTGGTGACAGCCAATACCTTCAGTTACCCTCTGAACGGATCCGTCCCATTTGCCAGATTCTCTATGAGCTTTATGATACCGATGCACTGGGCAGCGATGGCAGCCTGCGCTTAAACCGCTTCGATGCCATACGCCTGGCGGAACTGGAAGAGCATTGCAGTAGCGAACTGCGCTGGCGTGGTGGCAAGGCCATGCGCACACTGGGACGCAAACTTAAAAATTTCAAAGGAATTAAAAACGTCGCCGTGCCACGCGGACTAAAAGCCACTCTGCGGGATTATCAGCAACAGGGACTGAACTGGCTGCAATTCCTCCGCAGCTATGAATTCAACGGTATTCTTGCTGATGACATGGGGCTGGGCAAGACTGTACAAACACTGGCACACCTGCTGCTGGAAAAAGAACGAAAACGCATGAACAAACCCTGTTTGATCATCGCCCCGACCAGCCTGATGAGTAACTGGCGACGCGAAGCAGAACAGTTTACCCCCAGGCTCAGCGTGCTGATACTGCAAGGCCCGGATCGTCGGCAACACTTTGCTGATATTAATAACTATGATCTTGTCCTCACCACTTATCCATTACTGGTGCGTGACGAAGAAACCCTGCTGGCACAGGACTATCATTATTTAATTCTTGATGAAGCCCAGGTGATTAAAAACCCGCGCGCCAAGGCAGCCCGTATCGCTCGCGACATCAAGGCCCGTCATCGCCTGTGCCTGACTGGCACGCCCATGGAAAATCATCTGGGTGAGCTTTGGGCCTTGTTTGATTTTCTCATGCCCGGATTCCTTGGCGAGAACAAACAGTTTACACAGCGCTTTCGCACCCCTATCGAAAAACACAGCGACACCGAACAGAGCCAGCGCCTAGCACGTCGGGTTGCGCCCTTTATGCTGCGTCGTAGCAAAACGGAAGTGGTCAAAGAGTTACCTGTAAAAACAGAAATACTGCGTTCCGTTGCTTTGGACAGTAAACAGGCGGCGCTTTATGAAAGCATCCGTTTATCCATGGAAAAAAAGGTACGTGATGCCATTGCGAAAAAAGGACTGGCCCGTAGTCATATCACCATTCTTGATGCCTTGCTAAAATTACGCCAGACCTGTTGTGATCCACAACTACTGTCACTACCGCAGGCCAAAAAAGTTAAAACGTCCGCCAAACTTGAAATGCTGATGGAAATGTTACCGGAAATGCTGGAAGAAGGTCGTCGCATTCTGATTTTTTCCCAATTTACTAAAATGCTGGCGATCATCGAACAGCGATTAAACGATAGCGAAATAAACTACACCAAACTCACGGGTCAAACCCGCAAACGCGACGAAGTCATTGAACGTTTTCGTCAAGGCCACGTTAATGTTTTCCTTATCAGCCTCAAAGCGGGTGGTGTGGGTCTCAATCTCACCGAAGCCGATACCGTCATCCACTACGACCCCTGGTGGAATCCCGCCGTCGAAAATCAAGCCACCGACCGCGCCCATCGTATCGGCCAGAATAAAGCCGTTTTCGTCTACAAACTGATTACCGAAAATACCCTTGAAGAAAAAATCATGGATATGCAAGCCAGGAAACAGGCATTGGCCGATGGTGTTTATAAGGAAGGGGCTCAGGGAAAAGACCTGAAACTCAACGCGGATGACTTGCAGGAATTGTTTGCACCATTGGCGGGATGAGTATGACGATGACAATGACGTCGGGATACTTTACACCCCTGGCATTCCGGCTGATCACTAATTGACCAACCTTATGAAATTAAAGGTAATAATGTTTATGGCACGCAAAGTGCGTCACCTTCTATGTTGTCTTGATAGGCTGACAAAAGGAAGACTGACATGCGTACTTTTACCTTACTTTTACCCGCTTGGGTTCTTGCGATTGCCATGAGTCTACTGATGGCTGGCCATGCCCAAGCCTATATGGTGAACTACACTGACAGGAGTGCATGGGAAGCAGCTTTACCAACCGGCATTGGCTTCGAAGAAGAGTTCTTCGAAGATACGATGCTGAATCCTGGCGTTACTTTTTTCTCTCAGGCTGGGGGAACAATTGGCGGAGGAGTGTTTAACGATAGCGTGACTGAATACGATGGTTTTTTCGTATCCGATACTTGGTGGAACTTCACTTCCCCGATTTACGGTTTCGGCGGCTATTGGGATCTTGGTGCAACAACCTCGGGAATCCGCATTGTTGGCCAAGGTATCAATTTTTCTGTAGTTGCAGGCGATATTCCTGGTACCTATGACGGCGGGTTCTGGGGCTTTGTATCATCTGCGCCGATATCCACAATCCATGTGATCCTTGCTGGAGTCGATACAACGGTGTCATATACACTGGATAATATGGTTTACACTGTTACTGAGGTGCCCGAACCAGCAAGTATCGTTTTAATGAGCCTTGGCCTTACGGGACTCGGGTTCTTGCGCAGGAAAAAACAATCACAGACCGTGAAAGTAGACACGCTGACAGGCCGACTCGCCTAGTACATCAACCACCTTATATTGTCGGGTCAATTGGCCTGTTAGTTCCCATGGCTAGGCACGCTTCGCAGAGAATGGTCGCTCCCTTATCAAGAAGCGCTGGCCCGTCAATATTAAGGTAGTGATGTATAGTGATAGAAAACAATAGCAAAAATCATTTACCGTTAGTACGCTGCCGCAGGCCAAAAAAGTCAAAACGTCTACTAAACTTGAAATATTGATGGGCGTGTTACCGAAAATGCTGGAAGGAAGGTTGCCGTATTCTGATTTTTCCCAGTTCACCAAAATGCTGGCGAACAACGCTTAAACGATAACAAAATAAGCTACACCAAACTCATTGAAGCCGATATCATCCTACTATGCCCCCTCTGGTGGAGTCCGGCGGTGGAAAAGGCCACCGACCGCGCTCATTGCATTGGCCAAAACAAAGCCGTATTCGTCTACAAATTGATTACGAAAAATACCCTGGAAAGAGAAAACCATGGATATGCAAGCCCGGAAAAGCACTGACTAATGGTGTTTATAAGGGCGGCTGCTCAGGGGAAAAACCTAAAACACAACGCCAATGACTTGCAGGAATTATTTGCGCCATTGGCAGAATAATAATGTCGGTATATTTTACACTTTCAATATTTTAACAATGACCTCATCGATTAACCATGTTAGAACTAAAGCAATGGCTGTTATGGCACGCAAAGTGCTGTCCTTTGTATTCTGTTTTGATAGACTAACAAAAGGAAGATTGACATGCCTATTATTACCTTACTTTTACCTACTTGGATTCTCGCAGTTTTTATAAGCTTATTGACGGCCAGCCATGCTCAAGCTTCTGCGATTACGGTGCAATATACCGACAGGAACGCATGGGAAGCTGCTTTACCAACCGGCATTGGCTTCGAGGAAGAGTTCTTCGATGATGCGGCCCTGAATCCTGGCGTTACTTTTTTCTCTCAGGCTGGCGGAACAATTGGCGGAGGAGTGTTTAACGATAGCGTGGCTGAAGACGGTGGTTTTTTCGTATCCGATACCGCGTGGTACTTCACTTCCCCAATTTACGGTTTCGGCGGCTATTGGGATCTTGGCACAACCTCGGGAATCAATATTACGGGTCATGGCATCAATTCTGTCTCTGGTGGCGTCATTCCTGGTACCTATGACGGCGGCTTCTGGGGCTTTGTTTCATCTACACCAATATCCGTAATCCAGGTGTTCCTTAATGGGAGCAATACAACGGTGTCATATACACTGGATAATATGGTTTACGCGGTAGCAGAGGTGCCTGAACCAGCAAGTATCGTTTTAATGAGCCTTGGCCTTGTGGGGCTGGGATTCTTGCGCAAGAAAAAACAACGGCGAGTGAAAATGAGCATTCTGACTAGCAGCTCGCCTGTTGATGAAAAAGCTGTTTTTATACATAACGGATAAAATATGGATTAACCGCAAAGGATGCAAAGAACCCTCAAAAGAAATAACCCTCTGTCTTTGCGTACCTTTGCGGTAAAAAATTATTTACTGTTGGCGCGTTGTCATATCAAGGCATCGCGGCCAATGACTTAACCCGCCATACCCTCCTGAAATATCACCCTTTTCGCCAGCACGTAACTAGCGTAAAATTCGCGCCCCTTTTCCCTGCGCCTTCCCAAGGAATGTTCGCCCATGTTTGAGCCCCACGCTGCGCCCACTCGCAACATCAAAAATGATGTGTTGTCCGGCCTCACTGTCGCCTTGGCGCTGGTACCCGAGGCTGTGGCTTTCGCCTTTGTGGCCGGGGTTGAACCACTGGTGGGGCTGTACGCGGCCTTTATGGTAG
>Ga0256839_1003369_pt1 | contig 16544 bp, 12 predicted proteins | sample 354166metaG_FD_185968 | JGI IMG/M metagenome (GOLD analysis project Ga0256839, IMG submission 185968) | Hydrothermal vent microbial communities from Mid Atlantic Ridge, Atlantic Ocean - 354-166 | ecosystem: Environmental > Aquatic > Marine > Hydrothermal vents | place: Atlantic Ocean: Mid... | reverse complement strand
GAGTTTCCAGATTTATTTTCATGGCTATTAGATGAAATGGGCGAATTACCATTGCCCCGAAAGGGACGAGAGCGAGTCATTTCTAACCCACTGAAATTGCTGGGTGTCCCGTCTTAAGTTGGTAGCCCTCTGCTCTTCTTTAATGTCGTTGCATTGCGGTAAAAACAGACATTTAAGCTTCTGGCTGATGTAATAGAGGGGATGAAATTTACTGATAAAGCCTTATAAACCCCATTATTTACTACCCGTTATTTAAATTATTTAGGCATATTAAAACAAATGGGGTTAAATAAATGCTTAACTTTTTCTTAAAAAGTGTGAACTATCTATCGGCTATTTATTACGTGAACTTCTACGCGGTTTTTTATTCGGCTTTCCACGACGTGTAGAGGATTTTTCTTGACGTGGCGGGTTATTATCACCTTCCTGTACAGCGGTCATACGTAACTGCTGTCCTGCAACGCGAGTATTCTGTAATTCTTGCAATACTTCTTTTGGCATCCCTTTGGGTAAATCAACAATACTAAAAGTACCGTGCATATCAATTTGACCAATGGCTTTACCATCTAAACCGGCTTCATTGGCAATGGCACCAACGATATTCCCCGGTTTTGCACCATGCTCTTTACCGACTTCAATACGAAAACGCTCCATATCACCACCTGAAGGCGCACTTTTGCGTTTTCTATCGCGGTCATTACGATCACGCCCGCGCTCAGAACGCTCTTTAACTTTAGCAGGTTTTTTCAATAGTAACGGCTCGTCGCCTTGTACTAATTTAGCTAAGGCCGCCGCAATTTCTATTGCAGGGATATCATGCTCCGTTTCATATTGTGCAATGATTTTATTATAAAATTCAAGCTCTTCTGTTGCCAACGTATCGGTAATTTTTTGTTTAAAACGACTAACGCGTTTATCATTAATGACTTCAGTTGATGGCATTTCCATCAAGTCTATGCGTTGCTTAGTCGCACGTTCAATCGCATGCAACATACGTTTTTCACGAGGTGCAACAAATAAAATGGCATCACCGGCTCGCCCTGCTCGACCAGTACGGCCGATACGATGCACATAGGCTTCGGTATCGTAAGGGATATCATAGTTAATAACATGACTGATGCGCTGTACATCTAAACCACGCGCGGCCACATCAGTTGCAATAAGAATATCTAGCTTACCATTTTTTAATTTTTGAATGGTTTTTTCACGCTGGTTTTGTGCCAAGTCGCCATTAATGGCGGCAGCTGAAAAACCACGCGCTTCTAACTTTTCTGCCAATTCGATGGTCGCATTCTTAGTGCGCACAAAAATAATCATGCCATCAAATGTTTCGGCCTCTAAAATGCGCGTTAAGGCATCAAGCTTATGCATTCCACTGACTGTCCAGTAACGCTGACGAATGGTTTCAGCAGTCGTTGTTTTGACTTTGATGGTCACATGCTCAGGGTCACGCAAATAATTATTAGCAATACGACGGATAGCAGTGGGCATTGTTGCAGAAAATAAAGCGCGTTGACTATCTTCCGGCAGTTGTTCGAGTACCCACTCAACATCATCAATAAAGCCCATGCGTAACATTTCATCTGCCTCATCTAATACTAAGCAGTTTAAATTGTTTAGTTTTAAGGTTCCTTTACGCATATGATCCATAACTCGGCCAGGCGTTCCGACTACGACATGCGCACCACGGCGCAACATGCGTAATTGTCCGGAATAATCCTGTCCGCCATAAATAGGTGCAACATGAAAACCTTTTATGTATTTTGCGTATTTTTGAAACGCTTCGGCAACTTGAATGGCCAATTCACGCGTGGGCGCCAAAACGAGAACTTGTGGGTCTTTTTGCGATAAATCTATTTTAGACAATAAGGGTAAAGCAAAGGCAGCCGTTTTTCCTGTACCTGTTTGTGCTTGGCCGAGTACATCTTTGCCTGCGAGTACAAGTGGAATCATTTGTGCTTGAATAGGGGATGGCGTTTCGTAGCCTACTTCATCAAGCCCTTTTAAGAGTGGTTCTATAAGATTTAATTCTGAAAATTTTGGAAGTGTTGATACTTCGGTGGTCATTAAGCGTTCCTACTGACTTGGCAGAGTTTGATAAAACGCTGCCTGATTTTAAAAAAATGTATACACTATAATACCCTACCTGCCTTTTTAATGCGCGAGTTATTGTCGCAATAGCCTTTAGGTTCCGTATTATTCTGCTTGCGTGTCGGTTTTTGCGGCCTTATCTTGCGCGGGCTCTTTTTGTGGGGCATCGGCTTCTTTTTTTGCTGTCTCACGCACTTGCTCCTTTGCGCCTGCGCTTTGCAAAAGTTTTTGCAATTGTTTGCGGCCTATTTTTTTTGCGATTTCTAACGCGCCATCGCCTTGTGCATTTGCCGCATTGACCTCTGCACCTGCCGTTACCAGTAGCTTAACAATGCGCTGGTCACCAAAAATAATGGCATCCATTAAGGCGGTAGTGCCTTGTTTATCGCTCAAATTGACATTAGCACCATACGTTAATAATAATTTTGCAATACGGAAATTGCCGCTGTAGGCAGCCGCCATCAAGGCAGTACGCCCACTGGCAATAGGCGTATTGACGTCAATGCCTTGCATTAATATATTTTGCACCCGTTGCTGCTTGCCCTGAATAACGGCAATAAATAAATCTTGGGGCGTTTCGGCAAATAATGCCGTGTTATACAGCATAGTTTGCAATAAAACGATAAAAATAAAGACGCTCTTCACTGCTCTAAACCTAATTTTTTTAAGCGATAACGTAGCGACCTAAAACTCATCCCTAATTGCTTTGCGGTCGCCGTACGGTTCCATTTATTTTTTTCTAATGCTTCACTGATGGCATGTTTTTCAATTTCTTCCAAATAATCCTCAAGCGACTCCATCTCAGGCACATAAGCACTTGCATCAGGTAATTGCAAACTGCCTTTTTCTAGGTGTAAATCACTTTCGGTAATCAATTTGCCTTCGTATAAAGTGACAGCCCGCTCAAGAATATTTTCTAATTCACGCACATTACCGGGAAATTGATAATTTTGTAGTGCTTTTACCGCGCCTGCGGATAATTTTGCCTCAGGCATTTGATTAGCATGCGCAATTTTATTTAAAAATAACTCGCATAACTGTGGAATATCTTCACGGCGATGCCGCAAGCTTGGTACAAGCAATTCGATAACATTAATACGATAATATAAATCTTGTCTGAACTTGCCATCTTGTACCAATTGCGCTAAATCTTTATGAGTGGCACTTAATAGCCTTATATCGACACTTTCTTCTTGTTGACTACCAATGGCACGCACTTTTTTTTCTTGAATGGCACGCAATAGTTTTACTTGCAAATCGAGGGGTAAATCAGCGACTTCATCTAAAAATAAAGTCCCCCCCGTTGCTGCTTGAAATAAGCCCACCTTGTCTGTTGTTGCCCCGGTAAAACTTCCCTTTTTATGCCCAAAAAATTCACTTTCCATCAACTCATGCGGGATAGCGCCGCAATTGACGGCAATAAAAGGCTCTGCACTACGCGCACTTTGTTTATGTACTAAACGTGCAACCAATTCTTTTCCCGATCCTGATTCGCCTCGGATATACACAGGGGCTTGGCTACGCGCAATTTTACTTATTTTGGCACGAATATCACGCATGGCAGTAGAATCACCTAATAACAAGTGGCGCGAACGCCTGTCTTGTTTTAGAACCGCATTGGATTTGAGTGCATTACGCACGATTTGACGCAAGTCTTTTAGCTCAACAGGCTTAGATATAAAGTCAAATGCGCCTTGTTTCATTGCTTTGACGGCCACATCCATATTGCCATGCGCGGTAATGACAATAACAGGTAATCTAGGGTATAGAATTTGCATTTCCTGCAATAAATCCAAGCCATCACCGTCAGGTAGGCGCATATCCGTCAAGCACACATCAAATGTTTTTTCTTTTAATAATCGCTTGGCACTTTGTAAATTTTCAGCAGCAAAAGTGTTAATATCCATGCGACTGAGCGTAATATCTAACAGCTCACGAATATCGGCTTCATCATCAATAACTAGGGCTTGTACTGTACTCATAATTCAATTATTTTTTGTTCCGCATCTGCTAGGCATAACCGAAAACAGTTTCCCTGTTCAAAAGGCAGGTAACTGAGTTTTGCCTGATTTAACTCGGCGAGTTCTCGCGAAATATACAAGCCTAACCCCGTACCAAAACTGGAGGTAGTATAAAAAGGCTCAAATAAATGTTCAATGACTTCCGGCGGTATATTTTTTCCAAAATCAATGATTTCTATGCAAGTTTGATTATAAATAGTCGTCAGCTTAAGGATTATTCTTTTATCGGTTACATAACTGTATTTTAGAGCGTTTTCACAAAGATTATTTAAAATTTGTGTTAAATGATGCGGGTCAACCAAAATATCAGCAACCTGCCTATCCATAGAGAGCTGGAATTGCCCTTGATGGCCACTATTTTCCGACTCAAACGTAGCTAAATACGTCGGTAGCCAGTTCTGCAATTGAATCCGCTCTTGCCGAGAGTGCTTACGTCGAGAGAGCTGTAGGATATCCTCAATAATGGAATTGACACGATAAGCATGTGTTTTAATGATTTCAGTCAAACGACGGTCTTGTGCCGATAAATCAGGACATTCTGCCAATAACTCACCTGCATGACTAATCGCACCTAATGGATTACGAATCTCATGAGCAATATTAGCCGTTAAAAACCCCAATGAAGCGAGTTTACTTTGTTGAACCCGTTGATTATATAAGGCCGTATCTTCCAGCGTAATCATAAAGTACATATCATGCTGTGTTGGTAAAGAAGCAAAATGGACATTAACGCCTTCTTTTCCAGGTATTGCAATATTAATAAACTCTTTATTAAAAGTATTTTCTCTCCAAGCATCGAAGGCACTTGCCAGTTTAATCGTAATATCTGTTAAATTATCAGGCAAACTATCAATGCCTAATAAACGCGGGCAAGCTTCATTATAGCTAGTAATCATCTTATGCTGATTACATATAATGATGCCTGATTTCATATTTTGAATAATATACTGATTCAACTCTTCCAAAGAAATAATGGTTTCTTTTTGTTGCGTTGAAATCAGTTCCGTTTGCTCAGTACGTTTTGCCAGCAAATAGGATAACAAGGCCAACGAAAAAAAACCGGCACCTAGTATGCCCGCATAAGAATAGGAAAGACTATTAAAATCACCGACACGATAGGTATAGGCTTGTTCAGCAAAAACAAATAAACTAGCAATCGCAGCAAACAACATGGCGCAACGACCACCAACCAGTAAGCCCCCTGCACCGGTCGTGACTAACATTAATGCCCCTACACCACTGCCTAAACCACCGCAAGCATGCATAATGAGGGTCAGCATAAAAATATCGCTAAAAATCTGTATTTGCGCTTGTGTAGAATAACTGGTACGCCGCCAATAAATACAAAACCCACTCAACAAGACCATCAATAAATAAGTAAAACTACTGAAGCGGTATAAGCTTAAGTACTGTGCTTTAATAAAGGGGATATCTTGTGGCAAATAATAAATCAGCACAAAAAGGCTGGCGAGAATCACACGATAAGCGGCAAAACTTTTCAAGTAAAACCACGCCTGTGTCACCGGAATTTTATAGCCCTTAGAGAAAGGACAAGGCGAAATAGACTGTGATTCAGCACGCATAAACTGTCCTTATAGAATGAATAGGGGATTTATTATACGATATTGTTCATTATGCGGCGGCAAGTTCAATTAAGGTTGCAACATCTTTCAGTTTTTACGACAATCAAGACCTAGGATATTTTGCAACACAAGCACTCCAATATATGGATATTAGCATTATTTATATTATCAAAACCTTATTATTGCCTTTAGCCAGTTTGCTAATCATCAGCCTATCAGGGGTGATGCTAATACAATGCCACCCCTGCATTGCCACGCGCTTACTTTATTTTGCACTGGGTACTTTATTGTTGCTGAGCCTGCCTATCGTCAGCCAATACTTAGCGGCAACGCATGAGGTCTACCCGCCCTTAAACAAGGCTGCCCAAAAAGACTTTAATGCCCAAGCTATTGTCGTATTAGGGGGTGGCTTGCGTGAACCTGCTCCCGAATACCAACAAATTGCTACGCTAAAAAGTCGCACTTTAGAGCGCATTCGTTATGCAGCCAAACTCGCTAAGCAAACCCAATTACCCGTGCTGGTTTCAGGGGGCAAGGTATTCCATGCAGAATTTCCCTCTGAAGCGGAACTCATGGCGCAAGCATTAATAAATGAATTTCAGCAGCCGGTACGTTGGCAAGAAACCAAGAGCCGCAATACGGCAGAAAATGCTCGCTATACCCAAGCCATTTTAATTCCCCAAGACATTAATCGCATTCTATTGGTCACTCATGCCTATCATATGCAAAGAGCCGTGACACAATTTCAGCAACAAGGCTTGCAGGTACTACCTGCCCCCACTGCTTTTTTATCCTATACCAAAAAGCTCAATATATTTAGCTTTTTACCATCGGTAGCGGCTCTGCAAAAAAGTACCTTAATCATTCATGAGATGATGGGTTGCATTTGGTATGGCATGCGCTATTAACTCGCTTTATGCCACGCTCTGACTAGCCAAGTATTCTTCATAAGTGCCACGAAAATCAATAATCCCAGTGGCGGTCATATCCAGTACGCGCGTGGCCAAAGAGGAGACAAATTCACGGTCATGGCTGACAAAAAATAAAGTGCCGGGATAATTTTCCAATGCTAAATTTAATGCCTCAATGGACTCCATATCCAGGTGATTAGTCGGCTCATCCATTAATAAAATATTATCACGTTGTAGCATTAATTTACCGAACATCATTCGCCCTTGCTCACCCCCCGATAACACGCCCACCGTTTTATCAATATCATTTTGTGAAAATAATAAACGTCCTAAAATACCCCGAATAGCTTGGTCATCATCACTGGGCTTACCCCATTGCTCCATCCACTCAAACAGTTTTTCATTGCCCTCAAAATCTGCTGCATGATCTTGCGGATAATAGCCTAGCTGTGCATTTTCAGACCATTTAACCGTTCCCGCCGTCGGCTCTGTTTCGCCAACTAAGCATTTTAATAAGGTGGTTTTACCAATACCATTAGGGCCAATAATTGCCACACGCTCCCCAACTTCCACCATTAAATTAAAATCGGCAAAAACCTGTTCATCATAAGTCTTACCTAAACCTTCAATTTCAATCGCTAAACGATGCAATTTTTTATCTTGCTGGAAACGAATAAAAGGGTTGCGGCGACTAGACGGTTTAATATCAGCCAGCTCAATTTTATCAATCTGTTTAGCGCGCGAAGTCGCTTGTTTGGATTTCGATGCATTGGCGGAAAAGCGACTGACAAATGCATTAAGTTCTGCAATTTTGGCTTTTTTCTTAGCATTATCGGCCTGCAACTGTTCCGTTATCAACGTAGAGGCACGCATATAATCATCATAATTACCTGGGTACAAACGTAATTCACCATAATCCAAATCGGCCATATGACTACAAACGCTATTTAAGAAGTGACGATCATGCGAAATAATCACCATCGTGCAATGACGCTCGTTTAAAATGCCTTCCAGCCAGCGAATGGCATTAATATCTAAGTTATTGGTTGGCTCATCCAATAACATAATATCCGGCTCAGAAAACAATACCTGCGCCAATAATACCCGCAATTTCCAACCTGGTGCGACCTCACTCATTAAACCATAGTGCTGTTCTGTTGGAATACCGACACCGGCTAACAATTCGCCTGCACGCGCCTCTGCAGTATAACCATCCATTTCTGCGAATTCAGATTCAAGTTCCGCCGCCCGCATGCCATCGGCTTCCGTCATATTCGGATTGGCATAAATGGCATCCCGTTCAGATTTAACGCGCCATAAGTCTTCATGCCCCATAATAACGGTATCTAGCACCATATATTCTTCATAAGCGAACTGGTCTTGCCTCAATTTACCAATACGCTCATTCGGGTCTTTAGAAACATTACCGGCGGTAGCTTCTAAGTCACCGGCTAAAATTTTCATAAAAGTTGATTTACCACAACCATTAGCACCGATAAGCCCATAACGATTACCGTTACCAAACTTAACAGAGACATCTTCAAATAATGGCTTAGCACCAAATTGCATGGTGATATTGGCAGTTGCAAGCATATTGTCGTTTTCCAAATAAAGTGTGTTGACTAGCAATTTAGGTTCGCTTGCCAAGTAAAATAAGATTCGATAAAGGGGGCGTATTCTACGCTATTTTCAGCGGCTTGCGTTAAGGAAAACAGAGCTTTTGTTAGCAAGCGTGGGGCTAGCCGGCAACGGTTTTTCTATTATCAAACATCTGCCTAAAAACAGTTTGCATGCTGGCGGCATTAGTCGTTTTTCTATTTTGCAAATCAAACTCCGGAAAAGGCGCGAAAATATCGACCTCCTCTTCAGAATGACCTGTAAAATTTTCTTGGCTACCGTGTTGAATCATATCAATTTTGATACGCCCATTCACAAACGCTTCAAATTGATTCCAGTAAATGCCATGCGTATGTTTTTCGCCATCAAACAAAGCTTGCATTGCAGTGCGATGACTTAAAGCATCTTTGTGTACCAGCGCATATAAATCATAGTCACCATGAATATAAGCACAACCGGGCGGTAAACTGTTGACGGCATCTTGGTCTATAAACGTATTCGTTGCCGAGGGTAGCATATTGACTGTCTTGACCGCATCAACACCTTGTTGTGTTCTATTATGCGGGTAGACACGCGTTACCGCACCGCCATTTGTGCGCATAATACAACCATAATATGAACTATGCATATCATTCTGAATCAAAAATCCCTCTGGCACATTCTCAGGACTCCCCCAATACTTACGCCAGGTATCCATTGCATTTTTACACTTTTCCCAAGTGCTAAAAGCCGCTTGCCCCAACATAAAAGGGTTCACAACTAAACCAGCACAGTTGATTTGACGATAGCACCCTTCTACCCGCCACTCTATATTTCTATCCGCTGTTTTAGGCTTGCAGAGCAATGGCTTAGGCACAAAGCCAGGATAATTAATAAATTTTAATGACTCAGGGTTAGTGCGGCGCACCAAGATAAACAAGCCCAGCTTCCTACTCACATCTTTAAATACGTCAATATGTTGATAGTGAATATAATTTCTCAATTCAGCCACAGGCTCTGTCAGCCGCCTAAACCGACCGGCAAGCGTTTTATCATAAATTAACTGGCGATATTTCGCGTGTTGATTTGCATTAGACATCACTTTCCCCTCACATAAGACTGCAAAGCACAAAGCGTTACATTAAGGACTGATTTTAATCATGCATCTTATTAAGACCTATCATCAACCTTAACAGCATACCGACTGCATTACAAAAATCACCTTACTGTTGCACGGAAGTCCCTGTTCCCTGAGCATCTTTTGCACCTTTGATAAATTTCTCTTTTAATTTCTTAAACGCAGACCATAAAGTCGTATCCATAACCACTTGGTTGCCAATTGAGACGATAACCCGCGTTAATTCAGGTATTTTGGTTTTTGTCGAAATCATATAAATCGGCTGGACATATAAAACGGAATGCTTGCCCATCGGTAAAATGACCATACGCCCTTTCGCAACATTAGAGCCATGTTGATCCCATAAAGTGAACTGTTCTGAAATTTCAGGATTTTGGTCAATTAAGGCTTCAACTTGCGCAGGGCCATTCACTTGTACATCTTTAGCAAATTTATAAATGATAACATAAGGCTTGTAACTACCTCGTTCACAGCTCTCTGTATCTAAGGTACCCGCTAAACCAATCATGCTTAAATTACTACGATTAATGGGGGTCATTGGGTTAATCATGACAAATTCTTCTCTATCATCACAATGACCAAAATCCATCGTTTGATAGTAAGGCATAATAAATTCTTTATTTACTTTAGCAAACTGCCATGTTTCCGCCTGCTCATAAAATAATTCAGGCTGAGTTTGGTGGTATTTTGCATATAATTGCATTTGCATATAATAGAGTTCACGTGGATAACGCAAATGCTCACGCAATTGACGCGGCATTTTATTAAGTGCATGAAACACCCCAGGGTAAGCAGATTTAAAGGCATTAATAATAGGGTCTTTATCATCGGCAATATAATACTTTACCGTCCCATCATAAGCATCGACAACAATTTTGACGGCATTACGAATATAATTAAATTTTTGTGTACCCGATAAAAATTGATCACTCGCAAAGCGCGAAACAGGATACTTATCCGATAGAGTATACGCATCTTGAATCCAATAGAAACGCTCTTTTGTGACAACGAGATAAGGGTCTTTGTCTAAATGTAGGAAAGGCGTAATATGCTTGATTCTATCAACAATATTACGTCTTATTAATAATTTACTATTTTTGGAAATATTCGATGAGAAAAATATCTTTTCATCACCAAAATAAAAAGAAAACAATAATTTTCTAAAGAATGATGGAAACGGTATGCCACCCTTGCCTGTATAAGTATCATGCTCCGAGCCTGATAAGCCCATAACTTTTAAATCATTAGGGACAATGGCATAACTATATCGCTCTTGACCATAATATATGTCAGGTTTTTTAACCGAAAAACCAACATTTGACGACATATTCAAATCACGCAAATACCATAAAATAGGATTACCCGCATCTTGCGCAGCAGGCGTAATCACAGCACCATAGCCATTGGTATAGCGTAAATGTTTATTTTCCCAAGTCTTTGCTTCAAAGGGAAGTTTATCCGTATTCAGTTCACGCGCCGCTAAATTAACTTGCTGAATATGGTCATTTAAATAATAACGGTCTTCATCGACACTGTGAAAACTATAATAAGGGCGAATACCTTGTAATTCTTGATAACCATCAATCAAAAAACCTCTATCCCAAACGGGGATATTTTCAAAATGGCGTTTGCTACCCCACTCTACAATATCTTGAGTGGCATCTAAATTAATCTTATATTCAATGGTTTTAATATTATCTAAATCATAAGCATCCAATGTCGCCTTAATATTATTTCCCATAAACCGCCCTTCTGTTAAAACAGGGTTCGGCTGTACAATAAACGTATTGATTAAACTAGGAATAAACGCTACATTTTGTAAGCCCACTGCCATAAGAAAACCGGCAATGGCAATATAAATAGGCGTTGTCGTACGGTGCTCTTTTGAAAAAATATAAATCACAACCGAAACAAACAAGGTTATGATAGAAATGATACTAATCCAAATTAAAGGCAACTGATAACGTAATTCGACAAAGCCCGGACCAAAAAAGACCGGCTCATGCGAATCAACATAGAGCAGTGAAAAACGATCAAGAAAAAGTCCCCAAATAATAAAGAGAACCACAAAGCCTAATAATGTCGCCAAATGTATTTTGGCACCTAATGGGTATTCTTGGTTTTGATTAGGGACAAAAATATGTTCTAACCAATATAACACCGTCACAAGAAGCAATAAAATAATCGAGGTATAAAGCAACTCTTGCTGAATCAGCATATAAATTGGGTAGGAAAACATATAAAAGCTGACATCCTGCCCATAAACGGGTTCGGTAATGCCCGCCGAACTACCAAAAAAGAATAATAAGGCCGCTTCCCATTGATGATAAAAAGGGCTGGCAATAATAATGGCTAATACCAGTGAAACAGGCGTATAAATCTTAACGGAGCCGTGCATAAAAATATCGGCAAACGTTTGAAAATGCTGTCTTTTATCAGCACTGACCAATATTTCATCAGGCGGATTGAGGCCTAAATAGCGCGATGCAATCCAAAAATGGAAAAAGAAAATAGCAAAGAAGATAAGGGTTACACCGCCTGAAAAAATAAAGCGATACAACATTCTGAGCCAGAAATAGCCTTCAAAATTAAGCGAGCGAAACCACCATAAATCGACTAGGAAATCGACAAAGACAAAATAAAATAGAATATAGCAAAGAACAGCAAGTAGCGTCAGTCCTATTAAAACGGGTAGCAATTTCCAGTTCCGCATGAAAGCCTCTTAAAAATTATATGGGATATAAAAATATTATAACAATAATCACTCCACCACCCTATATCAAAACCTATCGCTAAAAATTAAATGGCCAGTTCATCATTATGTTTCTGTCCTTTTAAGCGTTGTTCCTGTTTCCAGGCTCGGTGTTCCAACATAATACTCAGCACTTCTTGCGGATCATCCGTTATTTTAATATAGTCCAAATCCTCTACCGAAATAACTTCATACTGTACTAAGGTGGTCTGAATCCATTCAAGCAAACCGCCCCAAAATTCACTGCCAAACAAAATCAAAGGCATCGGATATATTTTATGCGTTTGCATTAAGGTTAAAGACTCAAAAAATTCATCTAATGTACCAAAGCCCCCCGGCATACCTACATAGCCAATGGAGTAGCGGACAAACATGACCTTGCGCACAAAAAAATAACGAAAATCTAATGATACGCTTTGGTAAGGATTAGGCTCTTGCTCTTGTGGCAACTCAATATTAAGCCCGACTGTGGTTTTATTTTTTAAAGAAGCCCCTTTATTGGCCGCTTCCATTACACCTGGGCCACCGCCGGTAATAATCGTAAAATCATGCTCTGCCAATAACTTGGCAATTTCAATGGTTTTTAAATAATAAGGGTTACTCGACTTTAAACGTGCAGAGCCAAAGATGGAAATACCATCACAAATACCGGATAAACGATCAAAACCTTCCGTAAATTCACTAATAATCCGAAAAATACGCCAAGATTGATCGCCTTTCATATCGTCGATAATGCTAGCAGAATCATGATGTATATTGGCGCAATAATTCATTGTCGTTCCTATTTTCTAAGGCTGTGGCTGAGTACAAATTCACCTAACTGACGCATTTTAGCCCCCTTGATATTAGGGAAACTCGGCATAGTTAAGCTACCGGTATGCACTTTATGTGCAACATACGTTGCATTTGCATTTTTAACATCAATCGTCCAATACATGTCTGTTGTTCCCGGCTCGGCAGCATGACATGTTGCACACGCTTCCAAATAAATACGCTTCCCGGTCGCATTGGCTTTTGGAGTATAGTCATCTGAACAAGCCGCCAGACTAAAAGCCGCTAAACTTAACAGCGCTCTAATACTGATTTTCCACAACATATCGTTTCTCCTTATTTTTTATTTTTCAGCTCTCAGCACTAAAAAAGGCCCTAATATCAGGGCATCTAAACCTGCATTCATAAAGGCACTAATGGCCTCATCCGCCGTTCTAACAATTGGCTCCTCATGCATATTAAAGCTGGTATTGATAAGGCTAGGAATGCCGGTTAGCTCCCCATAGGCAAAAATAATATCAAAATACTTTGCATTCTGCTCTCTTTGCAAAACTTGTGGTCGCGCCGTCCCATCAATATGTATGGCAGCCGGAATATTGCGCTGTGCCAACGCGGAGGCTTTATAAGTCAGCGTCATAAACTGTGCCGCAATATGCGTTGCTTGCCAATCCGGAAAATAGGCTTGCGCCGCAGAGGCTAAAATAACAGGCGCAAAAGGCATAAACTCCGTACGTGCAAATTGCTGATTCAACCACTGGTTAATGCTCTTATCATTTGCCGCCGCCATCACACTACGGTTCCCTAATGCACGCGGACCATACTCCATTTTACCATCCGCACGCGCCACCACTTTTCCGGCTGCGAGCAATTTAGCCACTTGTGCAGGTAAATCTTGAGGCTCTGAATATGCTATACCCCGCGCATGTAAAGCCTGCAACGCATTATGGCGATTAATTTCCGTGCCCAAATACACTTGCTCATTAAACATGGGGTTAAGCTCGGCATGGCGAGCCGCCACCTCAAAAGCCGCACCGGTTGCCAGTCCGCCATCACCCATATTAGGGTGAACATAAATATTATCCACTTCAGGTAAGGCTAAAATCCGCTGATTCAATTTCACATTCGCAAAAACACCACCGGCTAAGGCCAACTGACTGACTTGCAATTGTCTCACTTGCGCCTGTATCCAATGGCAAATCACCTGCTCTGTATAAGCTTGTATGCCTGCTGCAATATCCTCTTTTGATAAACCTTTGCATAGTTCAGCTACTCCTGCCTGCCCTAACTCACGATGAAAATTCAAAGTAATACGTGCCAATTTAGCATGCAACAACTGCGTCCAATTATGGGGCTGAGTATGAGCCAATAATCGACTCAATAAAGGCTCCGGATTACCATAAGCGGCCAGCCCCAATACTTTGCCTTCATGTCTGCTAGGCTTAAAGCCCAAATAAATCGTAATGGCGGTATACAACAAACCAATGCTGTTCACATACGGGTAATGCGCAATCGGAGTCAACTTACCCTGCTCTCCTAAAAAAATGGCCGCCCAAGAAAAGTCACCCGCACCATCTAACGTGATAACCGCCACCCGCTCGTGTACAAAAGGCGACGGAAAATAAGCCGAAGCCGCATGTGCCAAATGGTGCTCTACGGTATCGCTTGGTTTTTGCGCCAAACCGGCATGAGGTATTTTTTTGTTGCGGCCGCGTAATCGCCGCCAATAGCGATCAAACTGATGTTTCCAAAAATATTTAAACAAAGCCGCATCATGTTTAGCTAAATGAGCTATTTGCTGATAAAACGCATCCGTATAAGGGGTTTGTTCATAACGCGCCAAATTAGCCAGCGCAAGATAATCCACCTCATCAAAAGAAACGCCGGCAAGTTCTAAAACCGCTTGTATCGCCTGTTTCGGATAAGCATTATCTATTTTTATGCGTGAAAAACGCTCTTCTTCTACCGCGGCCAATAACTCACCATCTCGCACGATAGCCGCACCGGTATTATGATGACTACTGCCATTTATCCCTAAAACAATCACTTTTTATGGCCTTTTTTAGTTTATTTAAATTCGCATAATGGCTCAAGCAGCACAGCCCCTTATATATTTTTGTTTGTTAACAAAAGACTACACACTAACAATTATTACCCTGTCAGGGAAGGAGAAAACCGTTATCTTAAATGCATTCAGGCCGAAAATATCACCTGACCGGCCATAATAGTATGCGTAACTTTACCCAGCATATTTTCTTGCCAGAAAGGCGTATTGCGCCCCTGGCTTTGCCATGTCTGTGCATTAATTTGCCACGCCTGTTTAGGGTCAAAGATACAAACATCCGCGCTCTGCCCTACGGCCAAGCACCCCGCCTGAATGCCTAAAATCTTAGCCGGCGCAGATGACAGTCGCGCAATGCCTTGTGCCATATCCAAATCACCCTGCGTCACCATACGTAACATTAAAGGCAAAATCGTTTCTAATGTCGCCATCCCCGGCTCTGTTTCCGGGAATGCGCCTAATTTAGCATCCAAATCATGTGGCTGATGGTCACTGCAAATACAATCCACCGTACCGGCTTGTACCCCTGCCAGCAAAGCCGCTCTATCCGTAGCACTTCGTAAAGGCGGCAACACATGATACTCACTGGCGTAAGGTAGCATCTGCTCATCAATTAAATGCAACTGATGCATGGCAACATCAGCACTAATGGGCAAAGCATCCGCTTTCGCCTGTGCAATTAAATCAACGGAACGCGCACAGCTCAAACCTTGAAAATGCACCCGACAACCTGTTTGCCGCACTAACTCTAAACATTGTAATAAAGCAATGGTTTCCGCAACAACCGGTATGCTCGGCAAACCATATTGGCTCGCCATCGCCCCTTCATGCGCACAGCCTTGATGACTCAATGCCTGCTCTTGTGGACAATAAATAAATAATAAATCATGAGTTGCCGCATACTCCATCGCACGGCGTAACACCAATAAGTCAGCAATCGCACGGCGTGCATGACTGACCGCAATACAACCTGCCTGTTTCAAGCTATACATCGAACTCAGTTCTTTGCCGGCCAAGCCCCGTGTTAAAGCAGCAATAGGGTATATATTGCCATAAGCACATTGCTCCGCCTTGTCATTAATCAACTCGACCACCGCCGCCGTATCAATCACAGGCTTGGTATCAGGCGGCACGCATAAACCGGTAAAACCAGCACTGGCGGCGGCACGGGTTTCTGATTGAATACTGGCTTTATGGGTTGCCCCCGGCTCACGTAAACGTGCACTCAAATCAACAAACCCTGGGCAAACTATCTGCCCCGATGCATCAATTTTTTTATCGGCATGAAAACCTTCAGGGGCAAGCCCTCTTCCTACAATGACACCCTCAGCAATATAAAGCGAGCCTTGCTGATCAAATTGCTCGGATGGGTCAATTATGCGCCCATTCACTATTTCAATCTGCATTATTGCGCTCCTGCATGATTTTGCATTGTCATCGACATCACCGCCATACGAATGGCGATGCCGTTACTGACTTGTTGCAAGATAACAGATTGCGAACCATCTGCAACGGCTGATTCTATTTCAACGCCTCTATTGATTGGCCCTGGGTGCATCACAATAGCATCTTTATTGGCAATGCTTAATTTATCAGCCGACAAACCAAAACATTTAAAATAT
>Ga0256839_1003368_pt1 | contig 16549 bp, 12 predicted proteins | sample 354166metaG_FD_185968 | JGI IMG/M metagenome (GOLD analysis project Ga0256839, IMG submission 185968) | Hydrothermal vent microbial communities from Mid Atlantic Ridge, Atlantic Ocean - 354-166 | ecosystem: Environmental > Aquatic > Marine > Hydrothermal vents | place: Atlantic Ocean: Mid... | reverse complement strand
TCCCGCCCTTGCATAGGCCGGAAGCTTCGGGGTGGAGGATGAAGAGAGAGCCTGCCCCGGGCGCCCTTGGTTTGCGAAAGTAAGAACACACTCCCGCCCTTGCATAGGCCGGAAGCTTCGGGGTGGAGGATGAAGAGAGAGCCTGCCCCGGGCGCCCTTGGTTTGCGAAAGTAAGAACACACTCCCGCCCTTGCATAGGCCGGAAGCTTCGGGGTGGAAGGATGAAGAGAGAGCCTGCCCTGGGCACCCTTGGTTTGCGAAAGTAAGAACACACGAAGTGTGTGGCAGGGAGGACACAGTTCGCGGGTTTTTGTGGGGTGGTCCGATTTCTGCCATTTTCCTTGCCAAATCGCCGCCGATAGAGGGACAGGCACGGCATTGGCTGTGCCGTGTCGTTGCTGATTCTGCCGGGTGCAGGCGGGGGTTTTGTGGTGCCGGGCAGGGAGATGTGATGGGCTGGATGCCAGTCGGGCCTCGTGAATGGGGCGGGTGGCGTCCTGTTGGTGGAAGAGCGTGTAATCGGCAGGAGGGCTGGGGTAGTCATGGATGCCAAGGTGAAGCCGGGAAAGATCGACAAGAGCAGGCTGCCGTCGCGGCATGTAACGGAAGGGCCGGAGCGCGCGCCGCACCGTTCGTATCTCTATGCCATGGGGCTGACGGACGAGGAGGTGCATCAGCCGCTGGTGGGCGTGGCGACCTGCTGGAACGAGGCCGCCCCGTGCAACATCTCGCTGATGCGCCAGGCGCAGGCGGTGAAGCAGGGCGTGGCAGCGGCACACGGCACGCCGCGCGAGTTCACCACCATCACGGTAACCGACGGCATTGCCATGGGGCACGAGGGTATGAAGTCCTCGCTGGTGTCGCGCGACGTGATTGCCGATTCGGTGGAGCTGACCATGCGCGGGCACTGCTATGACGCGCTGGTGGGGCTGGCCGGCTGCGACAAGTCGCTGCCCGGCATGATGATGGCCATGTGCCGGCTGAACGTGCCGTCGGTGTTCATCTATGGCGGGTCGATCCTGCCGGGCGTGTTCCGCGGCAGGCCGGTAACGGTGCAGGACGTGTTCGAGGCCGTGGGCAAGCATTCCGTCGGCGCGATGTCGGACGAGGAGCTGAACGAGCTGGAGCATGTGGCCTGCCCGTCCGCCGGGTCGTGCGGGGCGCAGTTCACGGCCAACACCATGGCCACGGTGGCCGAGGCCATCGGCCTGGCGCTGCCCTATTCGTGCGGTGCGCCGGCACCTTACGAGATGCGTGATCAGCTGTGCTTTGCCGCTGGCGAGGCGGTGATGAACCTGCTGGCGGAGAATATTCGCCCGCGCGACATCGTTACCCGCGAGGCGCTGGAGAATGCGGCTGCCGTGGTGGCGGCCTCCGGCGGTTCCACCAATGCGGCGCTGCACCTGCCGGCGATTGCGCATGAATGCGGCATCGACTTCGACATCTTCGACGTCGGCCGCATCTTCGAGAAAACGCCGTATATCGCCGACCTGAAACCGGGCGGGAAATACGTGGCCAAGGACATGTTCGAGGCCGGCGGCATTCCGCTGCTGATGAAGACCTTGCTGGAAGAGGGTTTCCTGCATGGCGACTGCCTGACGGTAACGGGCCGCACGCTGAAGGAGAACATGGAAAAGGTGCGGTGGAACGACGAGCAGGACGTGGTGCGCCCGGCCTCCGACCCGATTTCGCCCACCGGCGGCGTTACCGTTTTGCGTGGCAACCTGGCCCCGGATGGTGCCATCGTGAAGGTGGCGGGCATGAATCATCTGAAGTTCCGCGGCCCGGCGCGGGTGTTCGACAACGAGGAGGCCTGCTTCGAGGCCGTTACCAACCGCCAATACAAGGAAGGCGAGGTGCTGGTGATCCGCTACGAGGGGCCGAAGGGTGGCCCCGGCATGCGCGAGATGCTGGCCACCACCGCCGCGCTGTATGGCCAGGGCATGGGCGACAAGGTGGCGCTGATCACCGATGGCCGCTTCTCCGGTGCCACGCGCGGGTTCTGCGTCGGGCATGTCTCGCCGGAGGCAGCGGTGGGCGGGCCCATCGGCCTCATTCGTGATGGCGACATCATCACGCTGGATGCGGTGGCCGGCACCATCGAGGTGGAGCTGTCGGAAGAGGAGCTGGCGAAGCGCCGCGCCGAGTGGCAGCCGCGGGAAGAGAACTTCGGCTCCGGCGCGCTGTGGAAATATGCGCAGCTGGTGGGATCTGCCCGGTATGGCGCGGTTACGCACCCCGGCGCAAAGGGAGAGAAACGGGTCTATGCCGACATCTGAGCAGGCATATGGAAGGAGCTGGCGTGTTGCACCGGTTGCCGCTGCCGCCCTGGCGCTGCTGGGGCTGGCAGCGGCGGCGGGTGGTGGTGCGCCTCTTGCCGAGGCAGGCGAGGAGCAGGACCTGAGCCTGTTGCGCCAGTTTCATTCCTATGCACCGGCGCGGCATGCAGCCCGCCCCGCGGCAGCGGACAAGGCGCAGGCGCGGGCGGCCCTGATGCGCAAGGCGCGGGCGGCGTGGAAGCGCGGCGCGTACACGCAGGCGCGGAAGTTCTTCATGCAGGCCTTCAAGGCCGGGGAGGTAACTGCCGGCTGGTATCTGGGTTACCTTTACCGCACCGGGCGCGGCGGCAAGGTGGACCATGCAAAGGCCTTCGGCTTCTATCGTGCATTGGCAAGGCGCTATGATGCCGATGAGCGCAACATGCGCCGGCTGATGCTGACGGTGGATGCCCTGGTGCGGGTGGCCGACTATTACCGCACCGGCATTGGCAAGCAGCGCAGGAAGCAGGATCTGCGCCGTGCCTTCCGGCTTTACAGCATGGCGGCGGCCCACAATCATCCCGGTGCCTTTTATGGCATGGCCATGGTGGCGCTGGCCAGCAATGGGCGGGTGGCGCGCCAGCGCTGGGTGGTAGGCTGGCTGAAGCGTGCTGCCAGTGCGGGCCATGCCAATGCCGCGGCCAGGCTGGCGGCATTGGCGGAGAAGGGCATGCATGGGCTGGTGCGGCCTGACCCGGTGGCAGCGCGGGCGTGGCGCATCATTGCCATGCGCCTGCGTGGTCCGGCGGTGGTGAAAATGCCGCTTCCGGATGCCGCGCCGGCGCAGGTTGCCGCAAGCCTTTCACCCGAGCAGGAAGCCCAGGCGCAGCGTCTGGCCAATCGTTTTCTCGCCACGGCCTTGCGCGGCATGGCGTTGCGCAACACCATCGTGCCGCCGCAGCCACCAACGGCCAATGTCTCCACGGTGCAGTGAATCATTCCTCCGAGGCAGCCGTTTCCGGGGGGCGTTGTTGCACGAATTGCATCGCTTCGCTGCCGTTGCGGGCTTGCATTCGGCCATGGGTTGCTGTCTTCTGGACCGGTGATGCTGCTGGCGAGGTGCATGCCTTGCAGCAGCAGGGGCATGTTCCCGGATTCGCGGGATGTCGGGCAGCAGGGTGGCGGTGCAGGCATGAAGATCATCATTTGCGGAGCTGGGCAGGTGGGGCGTGGCATTGCCCGGCGGCTGTCGGCTGAAGGCCATGATGTAACCGTCATCGACATGCAGGCGGAGCTGGTGCGCACCATCTCCAATGACCTCGACGTGCAGGGGCTGGTGGGCCACGGGGCACATCCGGAAATGCTGGAGCAGGCCGGCGCGGCAGATGCCGACATGCTCATTGCCGTTACCCATGCCGATGAAGTGAACATGGTGGCCTGCAAGGTGGCGGATGCCCTGTTCGGCATCACCACGCGCATTGCGCGGGTGCGGGCGCAGGCCTATCTGCAGAAGCGCTATCAGGCGCTGTTCTCGCGCGACAACCTGGCGGTGGACCTGGTGATTTCGCCGGAGGTGGCGGTGGGCGAGATGGTGCTGGACCGCATCTCCTGCCCCGGTGCGCAGGATGTGGTGCACTTCGCCAACCGGCGGGTAATGACGCTGGGCGTGCAGCTTGATGAGGACTGCCCCGTAACCGGCACGCCGTTGGCGCAGCTCACCGAGCTGTTTCCCGACCTGCTGGCGGTCGTTGTTGCCATTCGCCGCGGGCAGAAGGTGTTCATTCCCCACCGCGATGACGAGCTGGAGCCGGGCGATTTCATCTACATCGTCACCAATCCCGCCAGCGCCCGCCGCGTGCTGCACATCCTGGGGCACGAGGAAGAGCCGGCGCGCAGCATCATCATTGCCGGTGGAGGCAACATTGGCCGCTACGTGGCGCAGCGCGTGCTGCAGGATGGCAACCGCATTGTCAGCATCATCGAGCAGGATGTGCAGAAGGCGCGCCAGTTGGCGCTGGCGCTGGGAGAATTCGGCGAGCGCCTGGTGGTATTGACCGGCTCGGCACTGAATGCCCGGCTGCTGGAAGAGGCGCAGGTGCAGCGTGCCGATCTCTTCCTGGCGCTGACCAATGATGACAAGGTGAACCTGCTTTCCGCCATGCTGGCCCGTCAGCAGGGTGCAGCCAGTGCCATGAGCCTGGTCTCGACGCTGGATTCCGCCCGCATGGCGGAGCCCCTGGGGATCGATTCGTGGATTGATCCGCGCGCCGTTACGGTTTCCGAGATACTCCAATACGCGCGCGGCGGCTTCCTGCATCGTGTCTATCCGGTGTTTGACGAAGCCGGAGAGCTGATAGAGGCGGAAGCACTGGAGACTTCACCCATCATCGGCCACAAGCTGCGCGATGCCGACATGCCCGATGGCGTGCGCATCGGCCTTGTGGTGCGTGGTGATGAGCTGATCCGCGCCACCGGCGAGACGGAAATCCGCCCCGGCGACGTGGTGATCCTGTTCGCCCTGGCCGAGCACCGCGAGCAGGTGGCGCGGCTGTTCCGCGTGTCGCTGGAGTATTTCTGAGCAGGCCGCCAAGGGCAGGAAAGGTCTCCACTGACAGCAACCTGCGGCAGGACGATCTGTTGCGTCCCCTGTTTTTCCGCTGCCTGCCAGGCGTTTCAGGAGCGGCGGCGGTTGCGGCGCCGGGGGCGGCCGCTGGCGTTGACCCTGGCATCGCCCGCTTGCGGGGCCGGGGAGGGCAGGTCGATGGCGCGGCTGAGGTTGGGCGTGGGGGCTGTCTTGTGCGGAAAGGCCATGGCCGCCACGAAGTGCTCCTGGAAGCGCACCTCCGTTGCCGTCTCGATCTTCTCGATGCGCCGCACCAGCGCCTCCACCTCGCGCCGCTTCTCCATGTTCACCAAGGCCATGCGCGCGCCGGTGCCCGCCGCGTTGCCGGCGGAGGAAACGTGCTCCAGATCACAGTCGGGGATCATCCCCAGCACCATGGCATATAGCGGGTCGATATGCGCGCCGAAGGCCCCGGCAAGGCGGATGCGCTGCGGCGCGTCTATCCCCAGCCGGTCCATCAGCAGCCGCGCCCCGGCATACAGCGCTGCCTTGGCCAACTGAATGGCGCGCACGTCCTCCTGGCTGACGGCGATGCGCGGCTCATCGTGCCGCAGCACGTAGTCGAAGCTGCGTCCGCGTGCCTGCACATGCTCGGAGGTTTCCGCCAGCGCGGTGTTGAAGCGGCCATCGGCGGAGATGATGCCGGCCAGGAACATTTCCGCCACAGCCTCGATGATGCCGGAGCCGCAGATGCCGGTGATGCGGATGTTGTTTTCGCGCAAGGCTTCCTCGAAGCCCTCGGCATCCGACCACAGGTCGCAGCCGATGACCTTGTAGCGTGCCTTCAGCGTCTTGCGGTCTATGCGCACGCGCTCGATGGCGCCCGGTGCGGCGCGCTGGCCGTGGCTGATCTCCGCCCCCTCGAAGGCCGGGCCGGTGGGGCTGGAGCAGGCCAGCAGGCGCTCGCGGTTGCCGAGGATGATCTCGGCATTGGTGCCGACATCGACGATGAGGGTGATCTCCTCGCGCTCGTGCGGTGCTTCCGCCAGCACTACCGCCGCGGCATCCGCCCCCACGTGCCCGGCAATGCAGGGCAGGGTGTAAAGGCGCGCCGCCGGGGCAAGGCCATGAGCAAGCCCGGCATCGCGTGCCGGCATTTCCAGCGCCTCGCTCACCGCCAGCGCAAACGGCGCCTGCCCCAGCTCCTTCGGGTCGATGCCCAGGAAGAGGTGATGCATCACCGGGTTGCCCACCACTGCCACATCCAGGATGGAGTCAGGGGAAATGCCCGCTTCCGCTGCCGCTTCTGCTGCCAGCGCGCCGATGGCCTCGCGCACCGCCGCGCTCATCTGTGCCGCGCCGTCTTCGTGCATCATGGCGTGAGAGACGCGGCTCATCAGGTCTTCGCCGAAGCGGATCTGCGGGTTCATCGCGCCCTTCGCCACGATGACCTCGCCAGTGTGCAGGTCGGTGAGGTGGGCGGCGATGGTGGTGGAGCCGATGTCCAGCGCCAGCCCGTGGAGTGCTTCGTCAACGCCGGCGCGCACGTCAATGAGCCGCGGTGCGGCATCGAGGTGCGGCTGGTGGATGATGGCGGTTACCTGCCAGTCATCGGCGCGCAGGGCGGCCTGCAGGCGCGGCAGGGCGAGCGGGTCGGGGATGAGGTCATGCACGCCCCATTCCTCTGCCAGTGCCTCGGCCAGCCGGGTGAAGTCGGAGGAGGGGGCATCGAGCTGCGGTTGCTCCACCCGCACCGGCAGGGCACGGATGAGCGGATCCACGTCCACCGGCTGGCGCTCCGCCTCCTTGCGCACCAGCTGGCGATGCAGCTGGCTTTCCGGCGGCACGTCGATGACGGCATCGCCCAGCAGCCGCGCCTGGCAGGACAGGCGGCGGCCTGCAGGCAGGTCGCGCAGCTTCGCGTATTTCTCTTCTGCTGCCGTTGGTGGAGAGACGTGTTCAGGCGATGATACAATGCCTTCCTTCGGAAAGTTTCCAGACTGGATAAGCACCTGGCAGCGCCCGCAGATGGCCCGCCCGCCACAGGCGGAATCCACATCCGCGCCAAGATAGCGCGCCGCGCCCAGCACCGTCGTGCCCTTCGGCAGCCGCCCCCGTCTGCCCGAGGGCAGGAACAGCACCTGCACGGTTTCCTTGTCTGTCGTGCTGTCCGGGGAATCGTTCATGTAGCCAGCATATCATCCGGGTATCGTGGAATGGAAATGCCAGGTTCTCACCCGCGGCGGCGGCGACGGCGGCGGCCTCCGCGCCCACCCGCTTCGCCTTCCGGCGCGGCGGGCTTGTAGCGCTGCGTCCAGGCGCGGCTGTCCGGGTCCTTGCCGTTCAGCAGGTTGGCGGCGAAGACGGCGGCCATGTCTTCCTCGTGCAGCGGGTTCATGATGGCCGAGGTCAGCCCATGGCTGGCCGCCATGGCGATGAAGTGGGCGGTCAGCACCCGGCGGTTGGGCATGCCGAAGCCGACGTTGGAGGCACCGCAGGTGGTGTTCACCCCCAGCTCCTCCTTCAGCCGCCGCACCAGCCTGAATACCTGCACGCCGGCAGAGTTCATGGCACCGATGGGCATGACCAGCGGATCGACGACAATGTCATGCGCCGGAATGCCGTGATCGGCGGCGCGCTCGACGATCTTCTTCGCCACCGCGAAGCGCACGTCCGGGTCCTCGGAAATGCCGGTCTCGTCGTTGCAGATGGCCACCACCGGCACGTCGTATTTTTTCACCAGCGGCAGGATGGCCTCCAGCTTTTCCTCCTCGCCGGTAACGGAGTTGACCAGCGGGCGGCCCTTCGCCACCTCCAGCCCGGCGGCCAGCGCGCCGGTAACGGAAGAATCGATGCACAGCGGCAGGTCGGAGACCTCCTGCACCACCTCCACGGCCTTCCTCAGCAGCGGCGGTTCCGTCTCGTTGGGATCGACGGCGGAGATGCCGCAGTTCACGTCGAGGATGTGTGCGCCGGCGGCGGTCTGGGCGATGGCGTCGGCCTTCACCGTCTCGAAGTTGCCTTCCTCCAGCTCGGCGGCCAGCTTCTTGCGCCCGGTGGGGTTGATGCGCTCGCCGATGATGGTGAACGGCTCATCGAAGCCGATGACATGTTCCTTGCTGGCCGATGCGACGATGGTTCTGCTCATGGTGCGATTGCTCCGCAATTTGCCTGTCTGTTGAACGGATTGCGTCCGCTTGTGCTCTCATGACAAGCGGTGGCGGACGATGTTTCATCATGTGCCGCCGGCCTCATGCGCAATCATTTGCCGCAGGGGCACGGCCCAGCGCGCGCATGACGGCCTCGGCCTGCTCGGGCCGGTTCATGGTGTAAAGATGCACGTGCTTCACGCCGCGGCTGACCAGGTCCAGCACCTGCTCGGTAGCGAATGCTGTCGCCAGCAGGCGCTGCATGGCGCGGGCGTCGTCATCCTTGCGGCCCTTCAGTCCGGCAAAGCGTGCTTCCAGCCACTCCGGCACGGAGGTCTTGCAGCGGCTGGCGAAGTTCTTCACTTGAAAGAAATTGGGCATCAGCATGATGCCCGGGGCAATGGAGCCGTCGATGCCCGCCTGCCGCGCTGCTTCCAGGAAGTCGAAGAACAGGTCGTTGTCGAAAAAGAACTGGGTGAGCGCCTCGTTGGCCCCGGCCTCGAACTTGGCCTTGAGGTTGGCAAGATCAGCCTCGCGCGAAGGCGAATCGGGGTGCACCTCCGGATAGGCGGCCACCGAGATGGTGATCTCCGGCCAGCGCCGACGCAGCGCCGCCACCAGCTCGGCGGCATTGGCAAAACCTTGCGGGTGCGGTTGATAGGGGCCGTCGCCACCGGGTGGATCGCCACGCAGGGCGACGATGTGGTTGACGTTGTTGTGCTCGATGAAGGTTTCCGCCGCCCGCAGCGTGTCCTCGCGCGAGGCATCCACCACCGTGAGATGGGCCGCCACCGGCACGTCGCAAGCCTGCTGCAGCGCCCTGATGGTGGCCAGCGTGCGCTCGCGATTGGAGCCGCCGGCACCATAGGTAACGGAAATGAACGAGGGGCCGAATGGCGCAAGACGGCGCGCCAGCGCCTGCAATGCCGCCAGCCCGGCGTCGTCCTTCGCCGGGAACACCTCCAGCGAGACTTCCGGCGTGGCCGCGCTGCCCGCGCTGTCGCCAGCCTGTCTTGTGGTTTTCTGCCTGCTGCCTGCCGTGGCCTTGCTGAGGGATGTCATGCGCTCTGGCTCACCATATAAGGAAATCTTTATATCCCGTGCTTGAACCAGATAAGGGGAATCCTGTCAACCCGTGGCCTTTCCGCATCGCAAGCTATCGGCAAGGTGGCTGAAAAATGATATGCTCACCACCATGTAAGGGAAGCGGAGGGGTAACGTTTCCGGTGCAGTGATCCGTGTGTTTCGTGAGGTCTCCCGGGAAAGGCGGGAGGCTTTAGGCTGTTGCAGGGGGCATCAGGGGGCTTGAGGCAGGGAGGCAAGCTCATGCGCGGGGAGTTGATTCTGTCGGTTCGGGAGCGTGGGGGTGTTCTTTCATTGTTGCTGCCCATGCTGTTGTCCATGCTGCTGCTCATCGCTTCGGGCATGGTGGCGCAGGCCGCACCAGCGGGCAAGTGCGCCGTGGCCAGCCGCGTGCAGGCGGCAGCGGCAGATTTCATGCGGGCCGGGCGCAGCGGTTCTCCGGCGGCCATCCGCAGGGTGCTGAACCGCCATGTGGACATGCGGCGGGTGATGACCTTTGCCCTGGGGCGCGACATTCGCCGCATGAGCCGGGCCGAGCGCCGCCGTTACTACCGGCAGGGAACCGATTATGCCGCCCGCAAGCTGGCCACGCTGGCCCGCAGCCTGCGCGGCAGCGGCATCGAGATCGTGCGCTGCCGAGGCAACCGGGTGGAAAGCCGCCTGCTGCCCTCCGGCAACCGCGTGGTATGGAAGTTGCGGGGCAGGCGCATTGTTGATGTCAACTTCCGTGGCGTGTGGATGGCCTTCATCCTGCGTGATCACTTCCGCCGCATGTGGCGGCAGTCGGGGCAGGATGCCCGCGCCTTTCTTGCCCGGCTGGAAAATTGACCAGATGAGGCAAGGATATTCCCGCCAGGGTGGTATGTGCTGGCAGGTGCAAGTGGTTGCGCCACATTTTGCACAAATTATTCCGATATCCGCATATGCACATATGCGTCGTGCATTCCTTGCATGAATGGAGGGAAGGAATGCCACGGGCTGATACGGCCATGACGCATGTGTTTGGGGAGAGGGGCGGTGATGGTGCTGCCTCTCGAGGCAGGTGCAGAAAACAGCAAGGAGGAAGAGCAATGAAGAGGATTGCCAGGGTGGCTCTGGGCGTGATGGCAGCCGGGCTGTTTTCCGGTGCGGCGCTGGCCAGCGTGGATGACATGGTCGGCAAGTGGAAGTGGCAGGAGTTCGTGGTGGAATGCGCCAAGGGTGGTGAGCACGGCCTGTCCTGCAAGGTGGCTTCCGGGCCGAAGAACGTCGGCATGGAGATGATCGTTTCGCCGATCAAGGAGGAGAACGGCGTGTTCGTCGGCAAGGTCAAACACCCGGCCAACGGGCAGGTCTACAACACCAAGATGACGCAGCCTGACAAGGATTCCTGGAAGCTCGATGGCTGCACCGATGACGGTGCCTGTGCCACCGGCACCTTCGTGCGGGTGAAGTGAACGGCTCTTGCACAAGGCAGCCGATTTGATTGCGCTGCGCCGGAAGAAGCGGCGAACTGCCGTCGATGAATTGTGAGAACATGAATTGGCCGGCCTGCCTGCCTTGCACGGCAGACCGGCTTCTTTTCATGAGCAGGCCTGCCCGATCTGTGTCATGCACATGCCCCGGCCATGGGCGCAGGGGAGGGCATCATGGAAAAGCTGCATTTTCGCATGAAAGAGGCCGGGGCCCCGAAGACCCCAGCCTCTCCGCACCCACGGGAACGAATAATGCTCCCGTTTTGAAATGACATCCGTCATGAAATGGACGCTGAAAAGGACTCCGTGATGAAATCCGTCAACTTTCACGACGGGAAGGTGAAGGCAGCATTTCTTCCCCCGGAACTGCCTTGCACACGACTCTGCATATGCAAAATCGCATGATGCAACCAGACCGAAAAACCGTTCATCCTGCCATGATGTTGCTCGCGGAGGGGCAGGTTCCCGGAAACGGGCAAGGAGCATGGTTGTTCATGCGCGAACATCACGGAAGACATCACGAAAGAATGCATGCGCACGGCCTTCATCCGGAAATGATGCTCCACCGGGGCCGGGGCGTGCCCTGGGGCGGCAGGAGGCCCTTTTTTTCTGTAGGCAAGGCAGTTCCAGCCTGCTTGGCAGGCTGGAAAACTGTTCTTCGCATTCACTCATTCGCTGCGGAAGCGGTTGAGAACTTCCTGCAGGGAGCTGCGCAGCGCTGCTCGCGGATCGTCTTCCCCGGCCTTGGGGAGCGTCTTTTCGGCCCGTGTGGCAGAGGCCGGTTTTGTGTTCGGCATATCCGGCGTTTGCCGGGCTGCGCCAACGAAGAGCTGTTCCGTTGCATGATTGGCCGGCGTGTTCGGAGAGGATGATGCATCCTCATGCTGCACCGTTTCCGTTGCCGGCCTGCTGTCATCCACCGGCACGGGTGCAGGTTCCGTCATGGTGGCAGGCGCGGTTTCGACAGCTGGCGCATTGTCTGCCGGCATGGCCTTGGTTTCCGTCATTGGCAGTGGTTCCACCGGCAGCGTCGCCAGCTCCTCCAGCTCCTGGTTGCGCCAGCGTTCCACCACTTCCCACAGGAAGCCGGGGTCGTCTATGTCGTTCTGCCAGCGCTTGGTGAAGGCGGCGGTGGTGGAGCGCGGCAAATGCTCCTTCGGCAGCAGGTCGATGCGAATGCGCGTGGGCAGCGAGATGCCCTCGCCGAAGGCTACCGCCTCACCCACGCCCATGGTGGGCATGAAGTCCAGCAGCGAGGCCGCCGAATCGGAAATGCCGGCGCGCAGGATCTCCTGGTCCTTCTCGTTGGTCAGGCGCAGCGAAAACACCGTGTTGCACTGCGACAGGATGGTGGGATCAAGCTCCGACGGACGCTGGGTGATGATGCACAGCGACACGCCATACTTGCGCCCTTCCTTGGCAATACGCGAGATCGCCCGGCGTGTCGGCTCGAAGCCGGCATTGGGGTCGTTGGGCACGTAGCGGTGTGCCTCTTCGCAGACGAAGGTGATGGGCACCTTGCCGCCGGAATACAGCGCGAAATCGAAGGCCAGGCGCGCCAGCACGGAAACCACCACGTTGATGACCTCCGACGGCAGCCCGCCCAGCTCCAGCACGGTGATGGGCTTGCCGTTCACCGGAATGCGGAACAGCCGCGAGATGACCTCGGCCATGGTGTCATGCACCGTGCGCGAGCCGAACATGAAGGCATAGCGCGGGTCGCGGATGACCGAATCGAGCTTGGCACGAATGCGCTTGTAGGGTGCCAGGTGGTTCTTCAGGTCCAGCTTGCCCATGAATTCGTCAATGATGGACAGCAGGTCGGAGGCACGGTAGGGCAGGGGGGCATCGACGCTGATATTCTGCGCCTCGGCGTGCTCCGAGCCGTTCTTGCGTGCCAGCCGCGCCTTGCTGCCGCTGCCCAGCTTGTAACGCGCCTTGGCCAGCGGGATCAGCTCGCGCAGCACCTCCGTGTCGGTTTCCGTGTGCGCGTGGTTGCCAATGAGGATTTCGCAGATTTCCTCGAAGTTCAGCAGCCAGAACGGCAGCGTCAGGTCTTCCGGCCGCACCACCTCGGCCATGTCGGAGAAGGCGGCGGCATATTCGCGGTGCATGTCCAGCAGCAGGATGTGGGCATTGGGATTCTTCTCCAGGATGCGCCGCAGGATGAGCGCCACGGAGCATGACTTGCCGGTGCCGGTGGTGCCCAGAATGGCGAAATGCTTGCCCAGCATCTCGTCCAGCCGCACCATGGCAGGGATGCTCTGGTCCTGGTGAATGACGCCGATGCGGATGCTGGCGTCATCACCGGCCGTGTAGGCCAGCATCAATTCCTCATGCGTGGCGCGCTGCATCACGTCGCCCAGCCCCGGGTAATGAGACACGCCACGGCGAAACTTTGCAGGCCTGCCATTCTCATCACGCGCAATCTCGCCGATGAACTCCACCTCGATGATGCGCATCTGTTCCTGCATGTCGCCTGCTTCGGGCATGGGCATGGAGAGGCTGGAAACCAGCGCCAGCGCCAGCGTTGCACCGCGGTCCACCTTCAGCAGCGTGCCGATTTCCGGTGATGGCACATCATTGGAGCCTTCCAGCATGATCACCGCGCGTCCGCCGGAAACGGCGACGATGCGGCCCAGCGGCATGGCGGCATCGATCACCTCCGCTTCACGCGCAGCGATGGCTCCATTTGCATGCAGGCTGTTTCCCGTCATTTTCCGGTTCTCCGATCTTCATGCTCCGGCATGCAGCCGGTTTTCATGTTCGCATTTGCCGGCACACCAGCATTCGGCAGCGGGCCCAGGCGGTATCTGCCTTCCATCACGCGCCACCATCGGCACCATGGCCATCACCGGCGGCCGTCGGGCCATTGGCCGGAGATTTGCCGCAGTTGCCCACCGGCAACAGCACGCGCACCGTGGTGCCGCGGCCCTTCGCGCTTTCGATTTCGAGATTGCCGCCATGCAGCTCCACCAGCGCGATGGATATCGGCAGTCCCAGCCCGGTGCCTTCGTGCTTCTTGTTCAGCTGGTCATGGATCTGTTCGAACGGTTCGCGCGCACGTGCCACTTCCTGCGGTGTCATGCCCGTGCCGGTATCGCGCACCTCGATGCACGCCATGCGCTGTTGTTCCCGCCACTCGGTGAGAACACTGATTTCTCCTCCTTCCGGCGTGAACTTCACGGCATTGGAAAGCAGGTTCAGCAACACCTGCCGCAGGCGCGTCTCGTCCGCACAGATCTCCGGCATGTCATCGGCAAGGCGGCAGTGCAGCGTCAGCCCCTTTTCGGCCACGCGTGGCTGCATCAGCTGCACGGCATGGTTGACCATGTCGTTGATCTGCAGCAGTGCCGGGCTCAGCTCCATGCGCCCGGCATGCACCTTGGAGATGTCCAGCACCTGATTGATGAGCTCCAGCAGGTGGCGCGCGGCATCGTTGATGTAGCCGGCATATTCCTGCACCTGCTGCGGATCATTCATCGGCCGGTTGCGCAACATGTCGGAAAAGCCGATGATGGCGTTGAGTGGCGTGCGCAGCTCATGGCTCATGCTGGCGACGAACTCCGTGCGCGCTTTCAGCGACATCTCCGCCTCCAGCCGCGCCGCCTTCAGCGCCAGCATGGACTTGCGGCGCATCATGGCCATGCCCAGATTTTCCGTGTATTCGGACAGCAGCGAAGACTTGTGCCGTGCCTGATCACGCGAAAGCGAGAAAGTGCGCATCTGCCGTCAAAGCCCGATAAGCAAGCCCCCAGGAAGGCCTGCCGCTTCATCGGCAGGCCCATCTACGGGTGGCAAGATACCGCCGCAATGATGAACGGGAGTTTAATTCCGGGCATTGCTGATATACCTTGCTGCCATCACAAGGCCGCGCAAAGGGAGCGGACATGCGTGCCAGGCACACTGACAATGGCAGGAGAAGAAATGCATGAAGCGCAGCCGCGCTGACATGAAGATGCTTGCCATCGAGCGCGAGCGCCGCCGGCTGAAGAAGCTGCAGCACATGCTGCAATTGCGGGCCGAGGGCGGGCCGTTCTATGGCGCGCTGGATCTTGGCACCAACAATTGCCGCCTGCTCATTGCCAGGCCGTTGCCGAAGGGCGGCTTTCGCGTGGTGGATGCCTTCTCGCGCATCGTGCGGCTGGGGGAGGGGATTGCCCGCAGTGGCCGCCTGTCAGAGGCAGCGCAGGCGCGCACGATGGAGGCCTTGCGCATCTGCGCCAACAAGCTGCGCTTCTGGAATGTTCGGCGCCAGCACCTCATCGCCACCCAGGCCTGCCGGCATGCCGAGAATGGCGCTGCCTTCCTCGCCCGCGTCAAGCAGGAGCTGGGGCTGGAGCTCGACATCATCGATGCCGAAACCGAGGCCCGGCTGGCAGCCACCGGTGCCTGTCCGCTCATCGACCGGGAAGCACGCCACGTGCTGGTGTTCGACATCGGCGGTGGATCCACCGAGCTTCTGTGGGTGGAGCAGCGCCCTGATGGCAGCCGCCACATGGTGGACTGGACATCCCTGCCGGAAGGTGTCGTAACCCTTTCCGAGCGCTATGGTGGCGACATCATCACGCCACAGGCCTATGCCGCCATGCGCGCGCATGTGCACGACGCCATGGCGGCCTTTGCCCACCGTCTGCGCACTGCCGGGTTGCCACAACAACCGTGTCATCTGCTCGGCACCTCCGGCACCGTTACCACCATTGCCGGCGTGGCCCTTGGACTTTCCCGTTATGACCGCTGCCGGGTGGACGGCTGCTGGATCACCTCCCGACAGGCCCATGACATCTCCACCCGCTTGCGCGCCATGTCGCTGGCCGAACGGCAGCAGATCGGCTGCATCACCGCCCAGCGGGCAGACCTCGTGGTGGCCGGCTGCGCCATCCTGGAAGAGATCATCGCCATCTGGCCCGCACAGCGCATTCGCGTGGCGGACAGGGGCTTGCGCGAGGGAATCCTCACCCAGCTCATGCAGGAGGACGGACATGGCAGGCCCACGCAGACCTGAAAGTGCCCGCCGCCCCCGTGGGTCTTCCGGGCGAGGGCAGTCGCGCCGGCTGAAGGTGCGGCTGAAGAAGAAGCGTGGCCGCACCACGCAGCAGGCCCGCTGGCTGGAGCGTCAGCTCAACGATCCGTTCGTGCAGCTTGCGAAGGAAAAGGGCTATCGCTCCCGGGCCGCCTTCAAGCTCATCGGCATCGATGACGCCTTCAACCTGCTGAAGCCCGGCATGAAGGTGGTTGACCTCGGTGCGGCACCCGGCGGCTGGTCGCAGGTGGCAGCCGAGCGCACCGGTGCGGCACGGGGGCAGGGCAGGGTGGTGGCCATCGACCTGCACGGCATGGAGCCCATTCCCGGCGTCATCATCCTGCACAAGGACTTCTACGACGACGATGCCCCGCAGGCGTTGATGCAGGCCCTGGGTGATTCGCATGCCGATGTCGTGCTCTCCGACATGGCAGCACACGCCACCGGCCACCGTCAGACCGACCACCTGCGCATCATGGCGCTGGCCGAGGCCGCTGCCGACTTCGCCCGCCAGGTGCTGGCACCCGGCGGGCATTTCGTCGCCAAGGTGTTGCGTGGCGGTACCGAAAACACGCTGCTCGAGGCCCTGAAGCGCGACTTCGAAAAGGTGCGCCATTTCAAGCCCCCGGCATCACGCCCGGATTCCGCCGAGCTGTTCGTCATCGCCACCGGCTTTCGTGGCCGCACGGCACATGATGAGCATGATGACGACAGCGGCAACCATCGCGAAGGCAGGGCCTGAAACTGCACGACGAACAATCCCGCAAGGGCAGGGGGGCAGACATCTCGTCAACAGCTCCCATGCATGCCGGCTCTTGCGTCAGCTCATTCAGGCCATTATACAGACACCCGCCAGCCACGCATGCAGCCCATGCACTGCCTGGCACGGCACCCGGAGCGCCCTTCGTCTATCGGCTAGGACGCCAGCCTTTCACGCTGGAAAGAGGGGTTCGATTCCCCTAGGGCGCGCCACACACACTATGTGTGTTTTTACTTTTGCTGACTCAGGGTGCCTTGGG
>Ga0256839_1003367_pt1 | contig 16550 bp, 18 predicted proteins | sample 354166metaG_FD_185968 | JGI IMG/M metagenome (GOLD analysis project Ga0256839, IMG submission 185968) | Hydrothermal vent microbial communities from Mid Atlantic Ridge, Atlantic Ocean - 354-166 | ecosystem: Environmental > Aquatic > Marine > Hydrothermal vents | place: Atlantic Ocean: Mid... | reverse complement strand
CGGTCCGGGCCCTGAATGAGGAAAACACGCCCCCGCCGCAGCAGTAGCCGGGGCGCGCCGCCCTTTCAGACGGCGCGCAGCGCCAGCACCGCATTGAAGCCGCCGAAGGCGAAGGCGTTGGAGAGCACCACCTCGACCTTCGCCTCGCGTGCCTCGTTGGGCACCACGTCGAGGGCGCATTCGAGGTCACGCTCCTGATAGCCGATGGTGGGCGCGATGATGCCGTCGCGCAGCGCCATGATGCAGGCCAGAAGCTCCACCGCGCCGGTGCCGCCGATCAGGTGGCCGTGCATCGACTTGGTGGAAGAGATCATCAGCGCATCCGCATGCTGGCCGAACGCGTCCGAGACGGCGGCGCATTCGGTCTTGTCATTGGCGGCCGTGCCGGTGCCGTGGGCGTTGATGTAACCCACCTGCTCGGGGTTGATACCCCCGTCGGCCATGGCCCCGGCCATGGCCCGCGCCGCGCCCTGCCGCGAGGGCATCACGATATCGGCGGCATCCGACGTCATGGCGAAGCCCACCACCTCGGCCAGCATCTCGGCGCCTCGGGCGCGGGCGTGCTCGTATTCCTCGAAGACGAATACCGCCGCCCCCTCGCCCTGAACCATGCCGTTGCGATTGGCCGAAAACGGGCGGCAGGCGTCCTTCGACATCACCCGCAGCCCCTCCCAGGCCTTGACCCCGCCGAAGCACAGCATCGATTCCGAGCCCCCCGTGACCATCGCCGTGGCCATGCCGGAGCGGATCATGTGAAAGGCCTGCCCCATGGCATGGTTCGACGAGGCGCAGGCCGTGGCCACGGTGAACGACGGCCCCTTGAGATTGTACTCCATCGAGACATGGCTGGCGGCGGCGTTGTTCATCAGCTTGGGCACCACGAAGGGGTGGACCCGGTTCTTGCCCGCCTCGTAGACGGCGCGGTAGTTCTCGTCCCAGGTCTGCACGCCGCCGCCGGCGGTGCCCAGCACCACCCCCGAACGGGCCGCAAGCTCGCCCGAAAAGCTCAGCCCCGACTGGGCCATCGCCTCGGCCGCGGCCAGCATGGTGAACTGGGTGAAACGGTCATAGAGCGAGATCTGCTGACGGTTGAAATGCGCCTCCGGATCGAAGCCGCGCACCTGCCCGCCGATGCGGATGGAAAGGCGCTCGACGTCGCGGATATCCAGCGGGCCGATGCCGCAACGCCCCTCGGCCATGGCCTCCAGCGTTTCCGGAACCGAATGTCCCAGCGCGTTGATGGTGCCCGCGCCGGTGATGACCACCCGCCTCATGCGACCTGTTCTGCCACGAGTTTTTCCACCGCGCGGATGATCGCGGCCACCGACGAGATGTCGAATCCGCTGCTCTGGGGCTCGTTGGCATTGAACGGGACCTGAATGTCGAAGGCCTCCTCGATGGCGAAGATCGCCTCGACCAGCCCGAGGCTGTCGATGCCCAGATCCTCCAGGGTCTGCTCGGGCGAAACATCGGAGACGTCGAGAACCGCCTGTTCGGCGATGATCGCGATTACCTTGTCCCTGACCGACTCCGCCATGGCCTCCCCTCACGAATTCCTGAGCGTCGTTTAGTCGTTATCGCCAGTCTTTGAAACAGATTTCTTCAGCCGCGCCACTTCGCGAAACAGCTTCGGCAGGCGCCGCAGCGCCTTGTAGCTTTCGATGTGGTTTTCCATCTTCATCGCCGGATAGCCCAGCAGCGCCCGCCCAGCGGGCACGTTGGAAAGAATCTTGGTCGCGCCGCCCGCCACCACCCCGTCGCCCAGGCGGATGTTGTCGGCCACGCCCACCTGCCCGCCCAGCACCACGTTGTCGCCCAGCCGCGCCGAGCCGCCCACCGCCACATGAGCGCACAGCAGGCAGTTGCGCCCCACCTGCACGTTGTGCCCCACCTGCACCAGCGCGTCGATCTTGGTGCCCGCGCCCACCCGCGTGGGGCGGATGGTGCCGGCATCGACGCTGGAATTGGCGCCGATCTCCACATCGTCGCCGATCTCGACCCCGCCCAGCGAGCGGATCTTCAGCCACGGCTGGCCGCTGCCCGCCCCCGCCGCCTCGGCGCGCAGGTTCTCGCGCACCTCCTCCACGTGGGATCTTTCCGCCGTGACGAAGGAAAAGCCGTCGGCGCCGATAACCACGCCGGAATGGGCGAAGAACCGCTTGCCGATGCGCACCCCCCGGCCGATGTGAACGCCGGGGTGCAGCACCGCGTCGTCTCCGATCACCGCACCGGCGGCGATCGTCACATGCGCACCGATGCGCGCCCGCGCCCCGACCCGGACGCCGGGGCCGATGACGGCAAAGGGCCCGACCTGGGCGCCCACGCCAAGCTCCGCCCCCTCGTCGACCGCCGCCAGCGGGTGAATGCCCGGCCAGCCCGGCGCCTCTTCGGGCGCGTCGAAATGGGCGGTGAGCGCGGCCAGGCCGAGGCGCGGGCGCTCGGCGATGATCGCCGCCTCAAGCCCCAGCGTGCGCCAGTCGGCACCGGGCCACAGGATGGCGGCGCGCGCCCGGCCCGCGGCCAGCCCCTCGCAATAGCGCGGCTCCATCGCCACGGCCAGGTCTTCCGGCCCGGCCTCGGCGGGCTCGGCCAGGCGCGAAACCTTCAGTGAAAGGTCGCCCTCGGCGGCAAAGCCCAGGGCTTCCGCGATTTGCCCGATTTCATGGCCCATCATGCGTGCCTCCTGCGCGGGACGCATCCCGCCCCTCCGGCCCCGATCTAGCCCTGATACGCGCGCAGCACCACCCCGGCCTTTTGCAGGGCGGCGAAAATCCTGGCGTCGCGGCCATAGACGTCGCGACGAAATTCGATCTCACCCCTGGCCGTGGTGAAGGCGGTGCGGTAGACGATATGCACCGGAATCGGGCGGACCAGATCAACCTTGGTTTCCTTGCCGGTGCGCAGGCGGGTATGGAAGAATTCCTTCGGGTTGGCGGTCTGGCGCGACAGCAGCGTATAGGCAAACTCGAAGGGCTTCTGCAACCGGATGCAACCATGGCTGAAATCGCGTTTCTCGTAGCGGAACAGCGACTTGGCCGGCGTGTCGTGGAGGTAAATGTTGAAGCGGTTGGGCAGCATGAACTTCACCAGCCCCAGCGCGTTGCCCTGACTGGGCGGCTCGCGCAGGCTGAAGGGGAAGTTGGAGGCATCATACTGCGAGAAATCCACCGCCGAACGCGGCACCACCTGCCCGTTGCTTCCGGTCAGCTCCAGCTGGCGCACCGCGTTGGGGTCCTGCTTGAGCATCGGCAGGTATTCCTTCACCGCGATCGAACGCGGGACATACCATGACGGGTTGATCACCATGTATTCCATCTGGTCGGAGAACTCGGGCGTCCTGCGATCCCAGGCATTCTTGCCGACCACCGAGACGGTTTCGTAGATCACCTTGTCGTTCTCGAACATCCTGACCCGGAAATCGGGGATGTTGACCCAGATGTAGGGGTTGCCCCGCGGCAGGTTGAGCCAGCGCTCGCGCTCCATCGCCACGATGATCGAGGCCAGCCGCTTTTCGGGCGGGACGTTGATCTCGGTGATCGTCCCCTTGCCGGCGATTCCATCGGCGGCAAGCCCGTGGCTGAGCTGGAAGCGCTGCACCGCCGCCTGCAGCCTTGCGTCGTAGCTGGCCGAGGCCGTGCGCCGCATGAAGCCCATGGCGATCAGCCGGTTGCGCAGCGCCACCACCGCCGCCCCGCTGTCACCGGGCTGCAGCTTGCGCACCGGCACCTTCGGCCCCCAGCCGCCGCGCGCCAGCACCCGCTCCAGCTTCAGCTTGTGCTTCATCAGCCGGGCGTATTCGGCCGTTTGCGGCGGCAGCTGGCGCAGATAGGCGGCCGGCGAGGAGCGGGTGAAATTGGCCAGCGTCACCGCCCCGTCGCGCAACGGCCGCTTGCGGGCGATTTCGCGATCCACCTTCCGCGGCTCGAGGATGCCGCTCTGGATGTCGCGGGCGTAGCGCAGGAAGAGGCGGCTGAGCTCCACCTCGATGCGCCCGAGATCACGCTCCGAGCGCACCGCGCGCATATTCGCGCTCAGCAGTTCGGTGTCATAACGGCTGGCCGGAAGCCCGTGATCTCCCGCCCCTTCCAGCACCGCGAGCAGCGCCTGCCGGCGTGCCCGTGCCTTTCCGCCGCGCCCCGTCCATACCGGCGCATAGCCGTTCTCGCGGTAGAAGGCGGCCAGGTCCCCGTCACCGGCGGCCGCTTCGGCCACCGCCTGCATGAAGGCGCTGATGCCCGCGCGCGCCGGAAGGGGAAAGCCAAGCCACGAGACCGCCCCGAAGGCCGAGGCCGTGGCGATGAAACGGCGGCGGGAGTTCTGAACCGGGTTGGACATCTGAGCACCTGCTACGATAAACGGACAACACCCCGAGAATACGGAAAATCAGGAGAATTTGCAGTATTCACGAGGTCGCATCCGACATCTGTGGCGGGTGTCGCACAGCGGCAACGGAGGAAGGAAGAAAGGGCGGCAGGCGCCCCCCTTTCGACCGGCTGGCAATTTTCCGCCGATTCCAATGGATTGGCCTCGAAAATGGTAAAGAATCCCTTGGTCTGCCCAGATGAATGTGGCAATAATCGAGCGCGCCTGGGGATGGGGCATACAGCTACCGCGAAGATACGTGGACGCAGTTTTCAGAACGACGGGGCACTCGCAGACACCATGACAAATTCCAAATCCAACGTCATGACGCGGCGCGCGCTGCTGGGCGCATTCGCTGCAACGACCCTGACCGCGGCACCTGTCTACGCCAAAGCGCCCGGTTTCCTGCGTGGCGCGGGGGATGTCCGGCGCCTGCGGATGTACTCCAGCCGCACCGGGGAAAGCATCGACACGATCTACTGGATCGAAGGCGAATACATCAAGGAAGCGCTGAAGGAGATCAACTACTTCATGCGCGACTGGCGCGAGAACAAGACGAAGGACATGGATCCGCGCAATATCGATATCGTGGCCGCCGCTCACAACCTTCTGGAAACCAACGAGCCCTATCTGCTGCTCTCGGGCTACCGCACCGCGCGCACCAACGCCATGCTGCGGCGCCGTTCGCGCCGGGTGGCCAGAAAATCCTACCACATTCGCGGCCAAGCGGCGGATCTGCGTCTCAAGTCGCGCACCGTCAGCCAGATGGCCAAGGCCGCCCTTGCCACCCGCGCCGGCGGCGTCGGCAAGTATTACCGCTCGAACTTCGTGCACATGGACAGCGGGCCGGTGCGCACCTGGAAGGCCTGAGCCCCCGGGGCAAGCCGCAAGCCGGTGCAGCCGGGGCAGCAAACCTGGGTGGCCGACACCCCCCGCCAACCGCCCCCGCCAACCGGGACCGGGCGCAAGAAGACCCTGCGAAAGACAGACCGGGGCGCCGCATTCCGGCGCCTTTTTCCTTTTCTGCCAGATGAAACGGAGAGCCCGGCGTTTGCGGTGGTGCACAGATATCGGCCCTGTCGCACAAACCGGCCTGCGGGAAATTGGCGCACCCGAGAGGATTCGAACCTCTGGCCTCTGCCTTCGGAGGGCAGCGCTCTATCCAGCTGAGCTACGGGTGCCTTGCCGGGGCTCTATAACCGGCCTGATTGCGCCCTGCAATTGCGAATCTCAGGCAAAAAGCTCGTGGCACAGCTCCAGCGCCTCGACCAGCGCGTCAACCTCGGCCTCTGTGTTGTAAAGACCGAAGGAGGCGCGGCAGGTGGCGGTGACGCCGAGATGTTCCATCAGCGGCTGGGCGCAGTGGTGGCCGGCGCGCACCGCCACGCCCTTCTTGTCGAGCACGGTCGAGATGTCGTGCGCATGGGCCGCGCCCTGCAGCGTGAACGAGAAGATCGCCGCCTTGCCCGGTGCATTGCCCTGGATGTTGAGCCAGTTCAGCCCGCCCAGCCGCGCCTGGGCGTAATCGCGCAGACGTTCTTCGTGGGCGGCCACGTTTTCCATTCCGAGGTCCATCAGGTATTCCAGTGCCACCCCCAGACCGATGATCTGGACGATGCCCGGCGTACCGGCCTCGAACTTCATCGGCGGATCGTTGTAGGTGACATTGTCGCGGGTGACCTCGTGGATCATGTCGCCGCCGCCGATGAAGGGGCGCATCTCGGCCATGCGCTCGCGCCGGATGTAGATCGCCCCCGAGCCGGTGGGCCCGTAGAGCTTGTGCCCGGTGATGGCATAGAAATCGCAGCCGATGTCCTGCACGTCCACCGGCGCGTGAACAGCGCCCTGGCTGCCGTCCACCAGAACCGGCACGCCGCGCTCATGGGCCGCCCGGGTGATCGCCTTCACGTCCACCCGCGTGCCGAGCACGTTGGACAGATGGGTGATCGCCACCAGCTTCGTTTTCGGCCCGATGGCGTCGATCACCCGCTGCACATCCAGCGCCCCGGAGGCATCAATATCCACCCATTTCAGCGCCACCCCCTGGCGTTCGCGCAGGAAATGCCAGGGCACGATGTTGGCGTGATGTTCCATCACCGAAAGCACGATCTCGTCGCCCGGCTGCAGCCTGGGCATGGCCCAGGCATAGGCCACCATGTTGATGCCCTCGGTGGCCCCGGAATTGAGCACGATCTCGTCCTCGGAGCCGGCGTTCAGGAAGCGTGCGATGATCCCCCGCACCGCCTCGTATTTCTCGGTCGCAACATTGGAGAGATAGTGCAACCCCCTGTGAACATTGGCGTATTCATGGGAGTATGCCCGCGTGACGGCATCGATCACCACCTGCGGCTTCTGCGCCGAGGCGCCGTTGTCAAGATAGACCAGCGGCCGGCCGTTGACCTCGCGCGACAGGATCGGGAAATCGGCGCGGATCCTTTCCACGTCATACATGGATCATACTCCGGAGATCTGAACGCCGAACATGGCGAGGATGAAGGAAAGCACCATGATGAACCCCACCATCGCCCCGAGAATTGCGATGAACACCGCGCCGGGAGAGCTGAAGCCGTGCAGCTCGGTGGTGAACATGGTGAGCAGGTAGAAGAACAGCAAGATCCCGCCCAGCCCGATCAGGCTGGCCAGCGGCGGCAGCAGCAGCATAGCGGCCAGCTGCACCACCTGCAGCCCCAACATGATGATCTGCAGCCAGACCACCAGCACGATGGCATCGTCCAGGCTACCGGTGCCACCGGCCAGCCGGCCGATAACATACATGCCCCAGATCAGCACCATGAGCACCGCCAGCTGCAGAACGCCCATGGCCAGCGGGTTGTGCAGCAGGCTGCCCCCCATCATCATCCCACCCGGAATGCCGCTCAGAAGCAGCGTCAGTTCGGACAGCAGAACCGAGAGCACCACCACCAGCAGCACCGCCTCCCAGCGGCTGCGGCGCGGGAGCTGCACCGCCATCGCCCGCCGCGCACCCTCGCGCGGGTCGCGCACAGTATCGACCATTGCCGAAACCAGACCCTTCAGATCGAAATTCACCCGCCCTCTCTCCTGCTTTCCGCCTCGATCAATGATTGTATCCAGATCACGAGAAAGGCCAGGAGCGCAATGGCCCCCGTGACGGAAAGTTGGATCCCGGGGCCGATGAAGCCGGCCACCAGCCCCACCAGAAGCCACAGCGGCGAGGCCGCCAGCAGCGCCCAGAACAACGCCAGCCGCGCCCCGAACCAACTGCCCCGGCCGCCGAAAACCCGTGCCACCATGTGGCTGAGCGCGGCGATCAGGTAAAAGGCCAGCGGCGCCACGAAGAGCCAGCCGAACAGCGCCCCCCCCAGCCGCACGTCAAGCGGCATGGAAGGATCGAAGAAGGCCTCGCGGCTCAGCCTCGGCCACTGGCCGACGAAGATGATGAGGCAGGCGACGATCAGGAAGATCAGCGCCCGGTCCTCGCGCACCCCCAGCGCAAGATGCCGGCGCATCACTTCGCGCGGGCGGCGCCAGGAGCGGATGATGTCGCGGGTGACGCTCATGCTTCAGTGCCGGTGGCGGGCCAGCCAGGCCTGCAGCCGGGCCAGGATGTCGTCGGCGATCGCCTCGTCTTCGATCTCGTCGATGGCTTCGGCGAGGAAGGCGATCACCAGCAGGTCCTGCGCCTCGTCCCGGGGCACCCCGCGCGAGCGCAGGTAGAACATGGCGGTCTCGTCGATCGCCCCGGAGGTGGAGCCGTGCGAGCAGATCACGTCATCGGCGTAGATTTCCAGCTCGGGCTTGGCCAGGAACTGGCTGTCGTCGTCGAGCAGAAGCGCCTGGCTGATCTGGTAGCCGTCGGTCTTCTGGGCCCCGGGTTTCACCAGGATCTTGCCCTGGAACACCCCCACCGCACCGTTGCGCAGCACCTTCTTGAACACCTGCCGGCTTTCGCATTCCACCGCGTCGTGGGTGATGAAGACGGTGTCGTCATGGTGGAAGTCGGCATCGCCCAGCGCGGCGCCGGCCACATGGGCCACGGCATTGTCGCCGGTCAGTTCGATGACGGTTTCGTTGCGGGTGAGCTTGCCGTTGACGGTGAGCGTGAAACTCTTGAAGATGCTTTTTTCACCGAGCCGGGCGAAGATGTGGGTGGCGGCGCGGCGCTCGTGGTCGCGGCCCTGGGCGCGCACATGATGGAAGGCGCCGCCATCGGCCACATCCACCTCCAGCACCTTGTTGAAACGCGCCGCCGCCGGCCCGTTTTCCAGCAGCGTCATCTCGGCCCCCTCCTCGACCCGCACCAGATGGTGCAGCACTGCGTCGGAGGTTTCGGACCGGTGCAGATAGATCAGCGACACCGGCCTGGGCGCCTTGCCGGTGACCCGGATCACGATGCCGTCGGTGGCGGCCGCGGTGTTCAGCGCCGCCAGCGGACGCGGCACCGGCGACTGGCCGCGCGCCTCGAGCACGCCATAGAGATCCTTCGCCCAGTGGATGTCGCGGGCGGCGGTCTCGGCGAGGCGCTCGATCTCGATCCCGGCCATGGACAGATCATCCGAGGCCTCCGGATCGAACACCCCGTCGACGAAGACCACCTTCAGCCGGTCCACCTCGGAAAAGGGCATCGGTTCGCGCGGGTCGAACAGGGCGGCGGGCTCGGGCGCGGGGGCGTTGAGCGTGGCCGGATCGGTGTAGCGCCAGTATTCGTCGCGCCGGGCCGGCAGGCCCGTCTCGCGCAGCCGCGCCAACGCCTCTTCGCGCGCCCTGGTGGCCCAGCCCGCGCCAGCGGGAAGCTCGAGCGCGGCCAGCCGCGCCTCGGTGGCCGTCCGTTTCGCCTGCGCCAGCGCCATCATGCCACCTCCGCGAGGATGTCGGCATAGCCGTGGTTCTCGACCTCCAGCGCCAGCTCCGGCCCGCCGGTCTTGACGATCCGGCCGCCGGCCATGATGTGCACCACGTCCGGCCGGATGTGATCGAGCAGCCGCTGATAGTGGGTGATCACCAGAAACGCCCGGCCCTCGTCGCGCAGGGCGTTGACGCCCTCGGCCACCAGCTTCATGGCATCCACGTCAAGGCCCGAATCGGTTTCGTCGAGGATGCACATCTTCGGCTCCAGCATCGCCATCTGCAGGATCTCGTTGCGCTTCTTCTCGCCGCCCGAGAAACCCACGTTGACCGGGCGCTTGAGCATCTCGGAATCGATCTTCAGCTGCTTCGCCCTGGCACGGATTTCCTTGAGGAATTCGCCGGCCGAAAGCTCCTCCTCGCCGCGCGCCTTGCGCTGGGCATTCACCGCGGTGCGCAGGAAGGTCATGTTGCCCACCCCGGGGATTTCCACCGGATACTGGAAGGCCAGGAAAAGGCCCGCGGCGGCGCGTTCCTCGGGCTCCATCTCCAGCAGGTCGGCGCCATCGAGCGTGGCCGTGCCCTCGGTGACCTCATAGCCCTCGCGCCCGGCCAGCACATAGGAGAGCGTGGATTTGCCCGAGCCGTTCGGCCCCATGATCGCATGCACCGTGCCCGCATCGACGGTCAGGTCCACGCCCTTGAGGATCTGCTTGTCCTCTTCTTCGAGTTTTACCTTGAGATTCCTGATTTCCAGCATGTGTCTTCCGTCCTGTGATGCGGTTGAATTACGTCACGCCGCCCGTCGCCGACAGGCCGCGGGGGGCGTTGGTGTTGCGATGATGGTGACGGCCCGGCCGCAGGTCGCGGCGCAGGCGGGGTGTCAGTTCAGCCGCAGGATGCGCGGCTTGGCCGGCTCCTCGCTCCGGGCGGGGGCCGGCTGCGGCAGCTCGTAGCTGGTGCCGGCCAGCAGCAGGGTGCGGGGGGCGGTGCCTTGCACGACCTCCTCCACCCAGGCGGGCGAGAACAGCGCCTCGAAGGGCGCAGGCTGCAGGTAGACCAGGTTGTGCATGCCCACCAGCATCGCCAGCGCGCCCAGCAACCGCGGCGGGGTGCGCAGCCAGCCCCCCGAGCGCAGCACCACCCGCAGCACCAGCAGCACCGCCAGCGCGCCGGCCGCATCCCAGGCCATGGCGGCCAGAGGCTCCTCGCCGGTCAGCCCCTCGCCGAGATAGCGAAAGCGGAAAAGCCGCACCGCCAGCACCGCCAGGGCGCCGGTCAGGAAGGCGGCCAGAACCGTGAAGGGCGACATCAGCACCTGTGCAAGGCTCGCCACTCCCAAAGACGGCACCCCCCCGCCACGGCGCGGCGCGGCCTCGCCGGCCACGCCGACGTAGATCTGCCTCATGGTGTTCGGCCCGCCCGCGGCGATCCGCTCCAGCCGCTTCTCGAACTCCGATTTCTGCCGGTTCCCTGAAATCATGGCCGCCTTCCGCGTTGCCCTTCACGCCCGCAGCTTGCAGGAATTTCCGGCGGAAATTGGGCCGCAGTGGCGCCTTTTTCTGAAAAGCGCCAGCCGCCATGGCCATCGAGGGCCGGGATATGAGCCTCACGGCCCCCATCAGCCGACCGACCCCTCCAGCGAGATCGCCACCAGCTGCTGCGCCTCCATGGCAAACTCCATCGGCAGGGCCTGCAGCACCTCCTTGGCAAAGCCGTTGACGATCAGCGCCAGGGCCTCTTCCTCGTCCATGCCGCGCGAGCGGCAGTAGAACAGCTGATCGTCGTCCACCTTCGAGGTGGTGGCCTCGTGCTCCACCCGGCTGGAATTGTTCTTCACCTCGATATAGGGCACCGTGTGCGCCCCGCATCTGTCGCCGATCAGCAGGGAATCGCACTGGGTGTAGTTGCGGCTGTTCTTCGCCTTCGGGTGCATCGAGACCAGCCCGCGATAGGTGTTCTGGGCGCGCCCGGCGCTGATGCCCTTGGACACGATCCGGCTTTTGGTGTTTTTGCCGAGGTGGATCATCTTGGTGCCGGTGTCGGCCTGCTGGTAGTTGTTGGTGATGGCGATGGAGTAGAACTCACCCTGGGACTCGTCGCCGCGCAGGATGCAGGAGGGGTATTTCCACGTCACCGCGCTGCCGGTCTCCACCTGCGTCCACATCACCTTGGAACGGTCGCCCCGGCAGTCGGCGCGCTTGGTGACGAAGTTGAAGATCCCGCCCTTGCCTTCCTCGTCGCCCGGATACCAGTTCTGGACGGTGGAATATTTCACCTCGGCATCCTCCAGCAGCACGATCTCGACTACCGCCGCGTGCAGCTGGGTGGTTTCGCGCCGCGGCGCGGTGCAGCCCTCCAGATAGCTGACGTAAGAGCCCTTGTCGGCGATGATCAGGGTGCGCTCGAACTGGCCGGTGTTCTCGGCGTTGATGCGGAAATAGGTGGACAGCTCCATCGGGCAGCGCACGCCGGGGGGCACGTAGACGAAGGAGCCGTCCGAGAACACCGCCGAATTCAGCGTGGCGAAGAAATTGTCGCTTTGCGGCACCACCGAGCCCAGATACTTGCGGACCAGTTCGGGGTGCTCGCGGATCGCCTCGGAGATCGAGCAGAAGATCACCCCCGCCTTGGCCAGCTCCTCCTTGAAGGTGGTGCCGACCGAGACCGAATCGAACACCGCGTCCACCGCCACCTTGCGCGCCTGCGCCGGGGCTTCCTCGGCGCCCTCGACCCCGGCCAGGATCATCTGCTCGCGCAGCGGAATGCCCAGCTTTTCGTAGGTGGCCAGCAGCTTGGGATCCACCTCGTCCAGCGACTTGGGCTTTTCCTGCATGCTCTTGGGCTTGGCGTAGTAATACTGATCCTGGTAGTCGATCTTCGGGTAGTGGACCATGGCCCATTCGGGCTCTTCCATCTGCTGCCAGCGGCGGAAGGCGGACAGGCGCCATTCGGTCATCCACTCCGGCTCTTCGTTCTTCTTCGAGATCAGGCGCACGATCTCCTCGTTCAGGCCCTTGGGCGCGAACTCCATCTCGATCTCGGTCTCCCATCCGTGCTTGTACTTCCCGGCCATGGCCCGGACGGTTTCCACCGTTTCCCTGTCCACGCCCTCGCGGATGTCGTCTTCCATAACCGTCATGTCCCGTTCGCCTTTCTTCATTGTGTTCACGCCGCCTTCGCCAGAAATTCCCCGTGGGCCTTGCCCCAGCTTTCCACGAAGCGCAGAATCTCTTCCTTTGTTGTCGCAGGGCCGAGCGACAGGCGGATCGCGCTGGCGCTGGCCGTTTCGTCAAATCCCATCGCGCGCAGCACCCGGCTGGCGCGCACCTTGCCGCTGGAACAGGCCGAACCGGCCGAGATGGCGAAACCGGCCAGATCCATCTGCATCACCTGGGTCTCACCCTTCCAGCCGGGAACCACGATGCAGGTGGTGTTGGGCAGCCGCCGCGCGCCGCCCCCCGCGATCACCGCCTCGGGGGCCGCGGCACGCAGCCCCTCCTCGAGCATGTCGCGCAGCTTCGCCACGCGCTCCCAGACGCCGGCCTCGATGTCGCGCACCGCCGCCCTGGCCGCGGCCGCGAACCCGGCGATGCCGATCAGGTTCTCGGTGCCCGAGCGCCGGCCCATTTCCTGGCCGCCGCCGCGGATGCGCGCCTCGACCTCGATCCCCTGGCGCAGCACCAGCGCGCCCACGCCCTTGGGCCCGCCCAGCTTGTGGGCCGAGACCAGCGCCATCCCCGCGCCCAGCCAGTTGAAGGCCAGCGGCAGCTTGCCGAAGGCCTGCGTGGCATCGACCACCGCCAGCCCCTCGGGCAGATCCTGCACCACGCCGGTCTCGGAGTTGGCCAGCTGCAGGGTGCTCCGGCCCGGCTCTTCCACCCGCACCCGGCCTTCGCTGTCGGCCTGAAGGCTTTCCTCCGCCCAGGCGCGCACCGCGTCATGCTCGATGCCGGCGCAGCGCAGCCCCCGCCCGGCCAGGGCCAGAGCCGCCGCCTCGGTGGCCCCGGAGGTGAACACGATATCCGCCCCCCCCGCCCCCAGCGCCTCGGCCAGATCCGCGCGCGCGCGCTCCAGCAGGGCCCGGGCGGCGCGCCCCTCGGCATGGACGCTGGACGGGTTGCCCAGCACCTCCATCGCCGCGATCATCGCCGCGCGCGCCTCTTCGCGCAGGGGCGCGGTGGCGTTCCAGTCCAGATAGGCCCGCCCGCCCGTCCTGTGGCGCGGGGCGGTCATGTCTCGTCCACCACGCGGAACAGGGTCGGCACCGCCGGGCAGGGGCAAAGCTCGTTTTCCACCACGTCCGACAGGCGGGTCTGGTGGAGAAAGACGAAGACATGGGCCGAAAGACACTCCCACAGCCGGTTCGTCATGGACTGCTCGCGCGTGCCCGACATCCCGCCCGAGGCCCCGGCGCCGGTTTCCAGCGCCGAGACGGTCTCGTCCACCGCCTCGAGCACTTCCGAAACCCGGATCTTGGAGGCCGGGCGCGCCAGCCTGTAGCCGCCGCCGGGGCCGCGCACCGATTCCACCAGCCCCGCCCGGCGCAGCTTCACGAACAGCTGCTCCAGATAGGGCAGCGAGATGTTCTGCCGGGTCGAGATTTCGGCCAGTGAGGAAAGGGAATCATGCGGCTGGCCGGCCAGATCGGCCAGCGCGACCATCGCATATCGTCCTTTCGTGCTGAGTTTCATGCCTCAACCCCGCAATTTCATTGACCTTCGGCAGCTGGAACATTACCTGACTACCGACCCGCAGCCGCCTCGCGCGGCCGCAAAATTAGAATTGTTCTAAGGTGTCCGAGCAAATTCGTCAAGAATTCCTGCGGACATCTGGCGCAAAGGCAGAGAAAACGATGCCCGAAGTGATTTTCCCTGGCCCCGAGGGCCGCCTTGAAGGCCGATATCACCCGCAGAAGGCCAAGGACGCGCCGATCGCGATCGTCCTGCATCCGCACCCGCAGTTCGGCGGCACGATGAACAACCGTGTGGTCTACAACCTGCACTACGCCTTCTACAACATGGGCTTCACGGTGCTGCGCTTCAATTTCCGCGGCGTGGGGCGCAGCCAGGGCGAGTATGATCAGGGCGTGGGTGAACTGTCGGATGCGGCTTCGGCGCTCGACTACCTGCAGTCGATGAACCAGAACGCCAAGCATTGCTGGGTGGCCGGTTTCTCCTTCGGCGCCTGGATCGGGATGCAGCTTCTGATGCGCCGGCCCGAGATCACCGGATTCGTCTCGGTGTCGCCGCCGGCCAACATGTATGATTTCTCCTTCCTCGCCCCCTGCCCGGCCTCGGGGCTGATCATCAACGGCTCCGCCGACCGCGTCGCCCCGCCCAAGGACACCCGCGCGCTGGTGGAAAGGCTGCACGAGCAGAAGGGGATCACCATCACCCACGAGGAAATCGAGGGCGCGGGGCATTTCTTCGAGGATCCGCACATGGAAACCATGATCGGGAAGGTGGACGAATACGTGCGCCGGCGCCTGACCGAAACCACGCGCTGAACCGGCGCGTCCCGGCCCGGGGCGCCCCCTCCCTGGGGGGCGGCTTGCGCAAAGGGAAGACGGATCGCGGCCCGGGGGAACGGTATGCAACAGCATACCATCTTTCATTCACCGGGGCTTTGCGCTAAGAGGCGCCAAGTTTTCCGATTCACGTTCATGCAACAACGAGGCCGTCCATGCAGAAGATCAAAGTCGAAAACCCCGTCGTCGAGCTCGACGGCGACGAGATGACCCGGATCATCTGGCATTTCATCAAGGAAAAGCTGATCCTGCCCTATCTGGACATCGACCTGAAATACTATGACCTGTCGATCCAGAAGCGCGACGAGACCGACGACCGGATCACCGTGGACGCGGCCAACGCAATCAAGAAATACGGCGTGGGCGTGAAATGCGCCACCATCACCCCCGACGAGGCGCGGGTGGAGGAATTCGGCCTCAAGAAGATGTGGCGCAGCCCCAACGGCACCATCCGCAACATCCTCGGCGGCGTGGTGTTCCGCGCCCCGATCATCTGCCGCAACGTCCCGCGCCTGGTTCCGGGCTGGACCAAGCCGATCGTGATCGGCCGCCACGCCTTCGGCGACCAGTACCGCGCCACCGATTTCCGCTTTCCCGGCAAGGGAAAGCTGACCATCCGCTTCGTCGGCGAAGATGGCGAGGTGATCGAGCACGAGGTGTTCGACGCGCCGGGCTCGGGCGTGGCCCTGGCCATGTACAACCTCGACGATTCGATCCGCGATTTCGCCCGCGCCTCCTTCAACTACGGGCTCGACAAGGGCTGGCCGGTGTATCTGTCCACCAAGAATACCATCCTCAAGGCCTATGACGGCCGCTTCAAGGATCTCTTCCAGGAGGTATTCGACGCCGAGTTTGCCGAGAAGTTCGCCGAGAAGGGAATCACCTACGAACACCGGCTGATCGACGACATGGTGGCCTGCGCCATGAAGTGGAACGGCGGCTTCGTCTGGGCCTGCAAGAACTACGACGGCGACGTGCAGTCCGACACCGTGGCGCAGGGGTTCGGCTCGCTGGGGCTGATGACCTCGATCCTGATGACCCCGGACGGCAAGACGGTGGAGGCCGAGGCCGCGCACGGCACCGTGACACGCCACTACCGCCAGCACCAGAAGGGCGAGGCCACCTCGACCAACTCCATCGCCTCGATCTTCGCCTGGACCGGCGGTCTCAAGCACCGGGCCAAGCTCGACGGCAACGAGGCGCTGAAGAATTTCGCCGAGACGCTGGAGCGCGTCGTGGTGGAAACCGTGGAATCGGGCTTCATGACCAAGGACCTGGCGCTGCTTGTGGGCCCCGATCAGAAATGGCTGACCACCGAAGGATTCCTGGAGAAGGTGGACGAGAACCTGAAAAAGGCGCTCGGCGCCGCCTGATCCCGGCTTTCCGGAACGGTGCAGACGGGGCTCCTCGGGGCCCCGTTTTGCATTTCCCGACTCACGGATGCTCAAAACCTGTGGCGATGTCACAAGATTTGCGCCAGAGTCCTCCGGTGAAAACACGGACAGGATGAGGCCCATGCACTACGTTTGTCTCGTTCTGGCCATCCTTGCCGAAACCGTGGGCACCAGTGCGCTGCAGGCCAGCCAGCAATTCACCCGACCGGGCCATCAGCGCTGGTGGTGATCGGCTACACGCTGTCGTTCTGGTTCATGGCGCTGACTCTGAAGGTAATGCCGGTCGGCTACCTGATCTTCGGCCAGCGCCTGGATTTTCCGGCTCTGGCCGGCATCGCCCTGATCTTGCTGGGTATCCTGGTGATCCACCTGTTTTCGAACACCACATCAAACGCATGAAAAACGCCGCACAAGACGCGGCGTTCTCACAGTTTTTCATA
>Ga0256839_1003366_pt1 | contig 16551 bp, 11 predicted proteins | sample 354166metaG_FD_185968 | JGI IMG/M metagenome (GOLD analysis project Ga0256839, IMG submission 185968) | Hydrothermal vent microbial communities from Mid Atlantic Ridge, Atlantic Ocean - 354-166 | ecosystem: Environmental > Aquatic > Marine > Hydrothermal vents | place: Atlantic Ocean: Mid... | reverse complement strand
ATTCGACGGATGCGCCAGTCGCAGATTGATACGGCTGAAGCTGATTACGCGCGTCGCATCAAGGAATTGGATATTGCCATGGAACGGGCCGATATTACCGCCCAGCCGGTGGCGTATGGAACTTTGCACGTTGAAAGAGGAAATGAGAATGAGTAAAGAACATATTGAAAGAATACGTAAAGATAAGTTTTGGCTTGACGAAAAAGGTGAGTTGAGAGAAAAGAATCCATTAATTGATGATTTAACCAATTCTATCGAGCGCCTTTCCGAAGGCTTGTACTCTAAGGATACCCATTTTATCTTTGAATTAATTCAGAATGCGGAAGACAACACATATAATGATGCTGAACCAGCATTATCCTTTCAGTTAGTAAAAGATGATCCAACCGGCACCCCAAATGCTACAGGCGCATTAATTGTTCAAAACAACGAGGTAGGGTTTTCATCTGAGAATGTAGACGCCATTTGTGCAATAGGTAAGACCACCAAGAGCAAGACTCAGGGTTACATTGGTGAAAAGGGAATAGGTTTCAAGTCTGTTTTTCGGATCACAACAATACCACGTATATTTTCTAACGGTTATCAGTTTTGTTTTCCTGAGAAAGATGAGAAAACGGGTTTGGGATATATAGTGCCTCGCTGGGTGGCCACGGTTCCACCAGAAATTGTTCCGAAACAAACTACCATTATTTTGCCGCTTGATAAGCCGGACTTTGGCTATGAAAGAATCAAAGAAATGCTTCAGGATATTGAACCTGAAACAACTCTTTTTCTGTCAAAGCTCAAGGAAATTCGAATCAGAACAGATAGTGGAGATAATCTGACAATTTTAAAAGATGACACAAAGATACCTCATATCCAGCTTCTGCTCGAGGGAACAAAACAGGACAAATCATATTCTGACGTAAGAGAATTCTTGCTGTTCACCCAAACCGTTGATAGACCACAAGGTATAACCCATGAGAAAAGAGTGGGGATAGATAAGCGGGATATCTCTATAGCATTTCCAGTAGATGATAACAAAGACGGTATGGGCAAGATTTTTGCTTATCTACCTGTCCGCTCCGATACAGGTTTTCCTTTCTTAATCAACGCTGATTTTATCTTACCGAGCTCCCGTGAAGATATTCAGGATGTGCCATGGAATCGATGGTTAATGGAATGCGTCGCCAGTTTGCTTGCAGAAAAGTTGCAAATATTAAAAGAGAAAAATCTGTTAACGGTCCAACTACTTGAAACACTCGCAAAGAGGATGAATGAGCTTGATGAAAACAGTATATTTTATCCAATCGTCGAGGCGGTCCGCGATGCTCTCCTGGACCAGGAACTACTTCCAACAGATGATGGAACCTTTGTCTCTGCACGAAATGCAAAGCTGGCTCGCGGTGCTGAGCTCAGGAATCTCCTCACGCATGATCAATTAAGGGAATTGTTTCAGTCCGATGATGACATCAAGTGGTTGTCAGGAGAAATAACGCAAGACCGGACCCCCGACCTACGCTCTTATTTAATGAGCGAACTTGATGTGGAGGAGATAAGACCCGAAACATTTATAGAATTACTTACTGATGAATTTTTACAAGCACAAACTGATACTTGGATTATTCAATTTTACAATTTTCTTGGAAATGATAGATCGGAACTATGGAAGAAACCAGATTCAATATTGCGTAAGAAGAAGATTAAGTTCCTGCGTCTTGAAGATAATTCCCATGTCATTCCTTTTCAATCCGATGGTCGGCCAAATGCCTATTTGCCATCTTCTTCCAAAACGAATTTCCCTACAATTAAGAAAAATATTTTTGAGGACAAAGGGTCAGAAGATTTTTTAAGAAATCTTGGACTCTTTGAGCCCGATTTGTTTGCTGAAATTATTGAATTTGTATTTCCAAAATATACGGAGGGTTCATTTCAGGGAGATTTTCAAGAAAATATAGAGGATTTGAGAAAAGTTAGTAAAGTCTTGAATACTCCGTTACATACCAAATCTCAAAATTCTATCGGTAAGTTGAAGATTTTATTGGCCAAATTAGGCTTAGATGGCTTTTTAGTTTTAGAATACTTTGAGAAGCAAACAGAACCGGGAAAACTAATCCCTGTTCTTCTTAACATGGTATTGCCGTCAATCAAATTCCTTCGTGCAATTAATGGCAATAGAGAAGAGTATAAAACTGCTAAAGAGATATATTTGAATACTGATGAGTTGCGCATGTTTTTTGAAAATAATCCAGATGTTTGGTTCCTTGACAAAACCTATCCTGAAGATTTGGAGCCATTATTCAAAAAGCTCTCGGTTGGAATAAGTCCGAGGGTTAAACGCGAAAATAAAAATGATAAAGGGCACGTCGTCATTCAAGACTCCCACGGATGGCACGAACGTGGTCTTAATGGATTCGACCCGGACATTGAAGTTGATGGGCTGAAATATGCTCTCAAACATCCGACGCTTGAGAAAAGTCTATTTATATGGAACCGCATTGCGATAGAAAACTCGGATTGTATCCTCGGAATAGTGGAATCGTCATCACGAAAAACTTATGAAGGTAGCAAAAAGCAAGAAAAAATCTCGCATAACTTTGGCCGATTATTGATGGACACCCCGTGGCTGCCGGATAAGCAAGGCAACTTTCATAAACCCGCTGAACTCAAGCTCGACGATCTACGGGAGTCATTTATTCCTGATGAAAAACTGGCTGATTTGCTCGGGATGCAGAAAGATGAAATAAAAAAAATCGAGGAAAAAACCGGGGGCAAGTTTATACCGAAAGAAGAATATGAGGAGTATAAAAATTGGAAGGAACAAAAGGCTAAAACAGAAAAAGCTAAAGATAGTAGAAAGACGGAAACAGGCTCTGACAAGATCGATTATAAAGACGAATTCAAAAAAAGTTTTAACAGACCGGGAGAAACAGAGCTTCAAGAGCAGATTACAGATGATGGCAAAGTAAGAAATCCTGACCGTCGCCGTGAGAAAAGTTATAGGGAACATCAAGAACGCTTGCATGCTGAACCAAAGGCAGAGGAAAGGCGCAAGGAAACGATACGCACAATACTTGAAGGACCAGACGAACAAGTGCGTGAGTATTTATCCAAATTTTATGATGGGAAGTGTCAGATATGCGGCAAGACTTTTCCTGAGAGGAATGGAAATCCATTTTTCATAGCAAACTATATTGTTCCCAGGAAACTTGCACAGTCTGTAGATACCCCAGCCAATGCCCTTTGTCTATGTGCGGATCACTTTGCCAAATGGCAGCATGGGGCTGTTGAGGCGGAAGATATCATAGGGCGAATCGAAAACTTTAAAACAGAGTCAGAAGGCGGCAACAGCGAGCCGGTTTTAAAAATAAAACTGTGCGGTAAAGAATGTGAGATCACATTTAAGGAAAAACACCTGCTTGATCTTCAGGAGTTGCTCAGGGCTTCTGAAAAATGAAACTGGGTCAGTGACATGGGACAAATTGCACTTGAGAGCATAGGGGGCAGGCATATGACCTCTCGCTGCACATCCGCGGCTCTCAACACAACACCGGGACAGGCGCCGGACAATCTCTCACGGTCTTGCCCTTGCCTTAGGCTGATTCTTCTGCTAATATTAATAAATCCTATCAACAGGATTCATGTACAGGGGACTTTCATCCCTTTAGTTCACGCCCATGCCGGGCGTACACGAAGCGATGGACGTGAACGAGTGCCAGATGTGACTTTCGAGGTTTTGTTTGTTTTAATGTTGCATGAACGGGCAGGGGAGTCCGGCGGGAAAGCTTTATAAAGCGAGGCTCTTGTGCAGAAGTTCTCCGTCCGTCGCCTGCAGCGGAGAGAGGTGTCTTGTACCTCATCGATACCGAAAGATTTCTCCCTCCGGTCGAAATGACGTATACAGGCATTTTCATACTTTTGCAAGGGGCCCAAGCGACGGGATATCGGGAATATGTCCCGGATGTATAGCAGATAAAGCTTTCCCGCCGGACTCCCCTGCCCGTTGACCTTTTTTGAGGTGATTTTGGTACTATACGGAAAACTACATGCTAACCGGTTCCCCCTCCGCTTTGCTCCGGGGGAAACCGGGATTGGAGACGGATGCCCTTCGGGCGCTGCTCAACTGCCGCATTAGGACTCAAAATGAAAAGAAAGGATTGAAGATAAATGACAAAACGCACACAACCTCTCGCCGAGGTCTTTGGGTATCTTATAGGCGACCAGTCGCACAAGGCAGCGAGGTATCGATCGAGTCGTCTCTGTCCATTTAATAACAAAGTTCCCAATTGCACAAAAGACAAAGCCAAAAACCCCCTTGGTGTATGCAGTATGTTCCACGATGGTGCCCCAGCAATAACCTGTCCTATTAGGTTTAGAGAGGATTGGCTCATCACAGATGATGCTGCTTCCTTTTTCTTTAATGATGGCGCTTCGTGGAGTTCACTTACGGAAGTCCGCCTGAACGATGCCAATGGAAAAACGGCTGGCAACATTGACATTGTCCTTGTCGCATACGACAACAAGGGAAAGATCCTAGACTTTGGTGCTCTCGAAATACAAGCAGTCTACATTTCGGGAAATGTTCGCGCCCCGTTCGAATACTACATGAAAGACCCCCAAAGTCATGCACAAATGGATTGGTCAAATCAGCCTAACTATCCACGTCCAGACTATCTTTCCTCTTCCCGCAAGCGACTGGCTCCACAATTACTGTTCAAAGGTGGAATTCTTCATTCGTGGCAAAAGAAAATAGCCGTAGCATTAAACAAGTGCTTTTTTGACACACTGCCTTCCTTGACAACTGTGGATAAATCCAAAGCTGATATCGTATGGCTTATCTATGATCTTGAGATGACCAAAGAAGGCGGCCAGGATAGGTATAAACTGACAAAAATTGATGAGATGTTTACAGAATTCACTCCAGCATTAATGACGATTACCACCCCGGTGCCGGGGAAAATCGACGATTTCGTGAAAATTCTTCAGAAGAAATTTGATGAGCAACTCGAAATACCGCCGAAGAACAGCACAATTGAAAGGCCATTCTGAAATGAAAATCCCGAAACAACAATTACTATTCCCTGAATTATACAGAGATAAGGTGTCTCCCAAACCGGTTAATGTCGCCTCTGTTCCTCAAAGAAGTCCCTTCCGCTATCCGGGTGGAAAAACATGGTTTGTTCCGGTATTCCGAGATTGGATGGTGAATCATTATCCTAAACCTGAAATCCTGGTTGAACCGTTTGTTGGTGGCGGCATTATCAGCCTCACGGCGTTGTTTGAGGACCTCGTTTCACGTGTCGTGATGGTTGAAATTGATGAAAACATAGCTGCGGTGTGGCAATCTGTCGTTGATGGGCACGCAGAATGGCTGGCGAAGAAAATCCTCGATTTTGATCTGACCAAGGAAGCAGTCATACAGGAAATATCCAAGACCGATATCAGTGTAAAAGAAAAAGCGTTTCAGACTATTTTGAAAAATCGAACTTTTCACGGGGGGATACTCGCTGAAGGATCGGGTTTCCTAAAACATGGGGAAAACGGCAAGGGAATCCGTTCTCGCTGGTATCCCGCAACACTTGCTAAACGATTTGGGAATCTAAAACTTGTGGCTGATAGGATTACATTTCGTCAAGAGGACGGACTGGGTGTTATTAGAGAGTATTCTCAACGTGGTGACGTGGTGTTTTTTATCGATCCACCTTATACGGCTGGTGGAAAAAAAGCTGGCAAACGTCTTTACCGTCATTTCACCCTCGATCATGAGCATTTATTTACTCTATGTGAATCTGTAAAAGGAGATTTCTTAATGACGTACGACAATACAGATGAAGTCAAAACAATGGCAAGAAGACATGGTTTTCAGATGCGCCTTATTCCAATGAAGAACACTCATCACACAACAATGGAGGAACTTGTTATCGGAAAAGATCTGAAGTGGATGGATCGTTACCCTGCAGTGCATGAGCCTGTAGCTGAATACAACAAAGCGGTTAAGAGAGAAAGAAAAGTCCCAACAAAGCGCTACCAATGATCGCTATTCGCTGTTCTCCACAGCGGCAGGTGAGCTTGGTCGTTCCCCCTCCGCTTTGCTCCGGGGGTGGAACCGGGAGTTGGAGACGGATGCCCTTCGGGCGCTGCTCAACTGCCGCATTGGAAGTAATTGAAAAATTAAAAATATATTGCGTTAGGCCGCAAGCCAGGGGAATATAAAATATCAACACCGTTGGAGGTATTTCATATGCCGTCAAAAATAAAAGAGATTGAAGAAGAAGCTCTCCGAATTAGAATGAAGCTGTTGATATGCCCCCATTTTTTGGAACGTTATAAATACGAATAATTTGGATTCAAACATTATGAACGCTGTTCCGTCTCCGGTCGAAATGACGTATACAGGCATTTTCATACTTTTGCAAGGGGCTCAAGCGACGGGATATCGGGAATATGTCCCGGATGTATAGCAGATAAAGCTTTTCCGCCGGACTCCCCTGCTCCGCAGGCGGTATTTTTATGCCGCTGTAAGGTTAATATGCGAATTTCTTGTTATGAAATCTGTATTACACAATCGTATTCTGTTTGTCGGGAATCTTCGCTGCAGTTTTGAACGGTTGTGGTTGGATGACATCCGCCGGTGGTTGATACGACACTATTCATCATCTTCATCCCTGTAAGCCCTCCTTCTCATCAGTACCTTTATGAACCCGTAGATCAGGAAAATTGCCCCCACGGCAAAAATTATTTCGTAGATGCGGCTGCTGAAATATACGAACCATGTAAATCTTCTCTTAAGATAATCATGCCATTCCGTCTCAAGATCATCCAGCGTGACCGACAGCTCCTTAATGACGGCGGTATCTATCCGTTGGCCGTCCCGTAGATTATTCAATATTCCGAGTATGCCCTGTATGCCGGATTTTTTTATGATATATTCAACAAAACTCCTGCTTTCCTCATAAGACAGGCGCAGAAGCTGCGCGTTATCCGGAAATCGCAGTGTCAGTTCTCTGATTGGTATCAGCCGGCCGGAGAGTACAGCCTTTTCCAGAACCGCCTGCCCTTTGCCGGTCAATATCTCCGCCATGCCGCCGCTGACCCATTGGGCGACGCCCTCATTAAGCCATCGCGGCAGCTCTCCCTTCCCCACATAGTCGTGAAGCAGCAGGTGAGACAGTTCGTGTTTCAGCGTTACACGCAGTGAATAGGGAAATGTCTTCATCCCGGAGTTGTCAATGATGATAAGATTCTTCCCGGGGACGGCAACGGCGACGACAAGCCTGTTGCCTGCAATCTCCAGGAATTTCCCGCTGTCGCTTATCAGGATGACCTCGGGAATAAAATCTATCCGTGAGCGCAGGGCTGTCTCAAGCTCTTTTCTGACAGAGGGATAAATCCTTGCAACCTCCGCTGCGACACTTTTCAGCGGTTTTTCAAACCTGACGATGACCTCGCCGCTCCGGATGACACCCGTGTCCACGGCGACGGCGGGCCGCGCAAAGATAATTATGACGATAATCATAATGGATATGGTGAATTTATATTGCAGTTGCATGGAAATACCGCCTGCGGGGCAGAGCGCCTGACGGGAAACTGTTATCCATGGTGAATGTCTCCTACAACTACATACAGCCTCCCGTCCATTTCAATGACGTGAACATCGGTATTGTATATCCGCCCGAGCTTCTCCGGGGTCAGCATCCCGCGGGGCGTGCCGATAGAGACTTCCCCGTTGTCCATGTAGAGCACCCTGTCAATGAGGGAATAAACGGGGTTTATGTCATGAGTGACGAAAAAGATGGTCAGATTGCGCTCCCTGTGCATCTTCTCGAGGAGCTGGATAATCTCTCTCCGGGCCTTTACATCCACGGCTGCGGTCGGTTCATCAAGAAGGAGTGTGCACGGGTCGGAGGCCAGTGCCCTGGCTATTAAAACCCGCTGGCGCTGTCCGCCGGAAAGATGTGAAAGGGGGGCATGCATGAATTTTTCCAGCCCCACGTCGGCCACGGCCTGCCCGGCCCTGTCACGGTCCGTCTGAGAGGGCCGCCTGAACAGGCCTATGCATGCATACCTTCCCATCATGACCACATCAAATACCGTGGCGGGGTAGGATATGTCCAGTGTCTCCCTCTGGGGCACATATCCGATCCGCTTCCGGGCCTCGTCCGGAGGCAGCCCCATGATATCAATACTGCCAGAGACGGGTTTTACCAGACCGGCAAGGGACTTGAGCAGCGTGGTCTTGCCGCAAGCGTTGGGCCCGATTATGCCGATGGCTTCACCCTCTGAAACAACCAGGTTTATATTGCGCAGGACGGGCTTCCCGCCGTATCCGAGTGTAACATTGTTAAAAACAATATGTGCCTGTTCTCTCCCCATGCGGTGTTTCATCTGGCCGCTGCCCTGATGATTCTGCGCGTATCTTCAGCAAGCATTTCCACATATGTGCCGGTTCCCGGCAGCGACCCTGTCAGAGTTGCAAGCATTACCACCACGGCGCCTGTCTCCCTGGCTATCATGTCCGGAAGGCGGCGCGGGAACCGGGGAACCGTCAGGATCAGCCTGATCCTTTTTCTGCGCATGATATGGATGATATCATGCAGGTGGCGGCCTGACGGTTCCCTGCCGGGAATGTTGATAATGGTTCCCGCCTCCTCAATGCCGTAACGCCTCAGGTAATAGGAAAAGGCCGGCACTGCTGTAATCACGGCAGTGCCTGAAAAACGCGCCAGCTCATTCCTGATCTTCCGGTCGAGTTTCTGCAGACGCTTATCATAACGGTCTGCGTTGCGGCGGTAAATGCCGGAACGGGACGGGTCCGCACGGCTCATTCCCTGCATGATGGCTGCAACCATGCGTCTTGCGTTGTCTATATTCATCCAGACATGGGGATTGCCGTCGATGAGTTTGCAGCCGCGTGAAGCCGTAACCTGCAGAAGATGCGGATTGCCGGCATTTTCCGCCAGTCTTTCCGCCCACGTCTCGAGTCCGAGTCCCACCCGGATAAACATATCCGCTTCTGCAAGTGATTTTATGTCGCTTGCCCGCGGCCCGTAAGTATGGGGATTTTCCATGCCGGTGATAACAGACCTGACGGAGACGTGGTCCCCGCCGATATTGCGCGCGAAGTCTGCCAGCACCGGGATTGTGACCACCACCCTGAGTTTGTCATCCGCTGTCCAGCCGGAAGCCGCCGCTCCTGAAATAAAACAGAAAAGTGATATTATGACAAAGACGTATTTCCAATATCCCATCGCTTTATAAAGGTTTTACGGCGGACTCTCCCGCCGGCTTACGCAACATTAAGGTTTACTGCAGATTCAGGGTTGGCCGCCGGATTTCAGAATATTGCCGTAGAACTTCCCGACATATTCCTTCACCATCCTGCGCGCACTGAACCGCGGCGCGGTGCTTATCATCGCCTCTTTCATGACCCTGACCCATCCGTGGGGAATGCCGTCGTCATCCACGGTGTAGTACAGCGGGACCAGTTCTTTCTCGAGGATATCGTAGATGGCCTCCGAATCCCTGCGGTCACCGTCCTCTCCGCCGTCCCCTCCGAACGCCCAGCCGTTTTTCCCGTTGAAGCCCTCTATCCACCAGCCGTCGAGTATGCTGAGGTTCGGAACGCCGTTGAGCGATGCCTTCATGCCGCTCGTCCCGCATGCCTCGAGGGGAGGCAGGGGATTGTTGAGCCATACGTCGACGCCGTGCACAAGGTACTGCGCAAGCTGTTCGTCGTAATCCTCCACAAAGGCTATGTGCCCGCCGAACGAGGCATCCTTTGCAGCGACAAAGACCTGCTGCAAGAGGTGCTTGCCCGGCTCGTCCTCGGGATGTGCCTTGCCTGCGAAGATGATCTGCACGGGTCTCCACGGGTCGTTCAGCAGTTTCCTGAGCCGGTCGATATTGTGCAGGATCAGGGAGGCCCTCTTGTAGGCGGCGAAGCGGCGGGCGAAACCCAGTGTCAGCGCATTAGGGTCGAGCAGCACTCCGGAAGCAAGGATGATGCGCGGGTCAGCCGAATCACGGAGCCACCTCTGCCTTGCCCGCTCCCTGATTCTTATTATCAGCTTCATTTTTAGCCAGTAGTGCGTCTTCCATATCTCCTCATCCGGGATGTCCTCTATCAGTTTCCATGTCTCAGGCACATCCTGCTCGTTCAGCCAGTCCATGTCCATGTACTTGTTCAGCAGGAGCTGTATCCTCGGTTCAATCCATGTGGGGATGTGTATCCCGTTCGTTACGGACGCCACGGGTATGTCCTCTTCGGAGACACCGGGCCAGAGGGAGCGCCACATCCTGCGCGTGACCTCGCCGTGCCTCCGGCTTACGGCGTTCCTGTATTCGGACATTCTCATGGCAAAGGCCGTCATGTTGAACCCTGCGGCGGGGTTTTCCGGGCTCATCCCCATCTGCATGAACCCGTCCCTGTCGAGCCCGAGCGCGGGCCAGTAGTCATGGAAATATTTCTCCATCAGAGAGAAGGGAAAGACGTCATGCCCAGCGGGCACGGGTGTATGGGTGGTGAATATGGTGGTCGCGCGGACCTCGGCTGATGCCTTCTCAAAGTCCTGCCCGGCCTCCACCCTTTCCCTGATACGTTCGAGTATGGCAAACGCCGGGTGCCCTTCGTTCAGGTGAAGGATGGAATGACGTATGCCGAGTGTGTTCAGTATCTCCGCCCCGCCGATTCCGAGGACGATCTCCTGACGCAGGCGCTGTTCCGGACCGCCGATATACAGCCGGGCGGATATTCCGCGGTTCCACGGGTCGTTTATATCAAGGTCGGTGTCCATCAGATACAGTGAGACCCTTCCAACATGAACCTTCCATACCTCCGCATAAACCGGCGGCCTGATAAAAGGTATCTTCACGGACAGCGGTTCGCCTTTGTCGTCAAGCACCCGCCGGATCGGCGCATTCTCCCTGTCGACGACCTCGCTTTCCCCCTCCTGCCAGCCGTCCGGTGTAACCCTCTGCCGCACATATCCTCCGGGATACATGAAGCCCACCGCCACCATGGGCACACCGAGGTCACTGCATTCCTTGAGAAAGTCCCCTGCAAGAAAGCCGAGTCCACCGGCATAGAACGGCAGTGAATGATGAAGACCGTACTCGGCGGAGAAATATGCAACCGGCAGTATCTCGTGCGCTGCAACGTTTGAGCGGAACCAGCCGCTGTCCGTATTTATCCCGGCGTTGAACTTCGCCATGACGGCGTCATAGTGCCGGAGGAATTTCGGGTCTTTCGATGCGGCATCCATTACATCTTTGCCGGCCTCGTGGAGCATCTTCACCGGGTTATGCACGCTCACCTTCCAGTCGGTGCGGCTCAGCATCTTGAACAGCATCCTTGCCTCGGTATGCCAGCTCCACCACAGGTTGTATGCCAGTTCGCCCAGTCCCGATATCCTGTCCGGGATGTCCGGAAATATTTTCTTTATGTCTTTTACCGTACTCATGAGAAACGCCCCCGTTTACCTTGCAGTTGCATAAAAACACCGCCTGCGGGCAGGTGAGCGCGGCGGCGGTTTCACCGCGGACTCCCCTGCCGGCTTATGCAACATTTTTAACGTTAAGTTTACAGCTTTCAGTATATATTATCCCGTTTCCCAAATCCAGCCCGGAGCGCGCATCCGGCCCGCCCGCCGCTACATAATTGTCGGTCAACTTCAATATTGTCCATATTAATACAATAATGTAGTTGTTTTCCGGACGTGTTTTCTTGAAAATCAGGGGGTTGCATGCTGGCACGCTTCTGGCTACCACAACGGCAGTCAAAACAATAAATCAAACAAATGCGTGAAAGGAGATTTTCATGAGGCAGATTGCAGTTTACGGCAAAGGCGGTATCGGAAAATCGACGACATCACAGAATGTAGTCGCCGGTCTTTCGGAGGCGGGCTACAAATGCATGATAGTGGGATGCGACCCCAAGGCGGACGCGACGAGGCTTATACTCCACAAAAAGGCCCAGACAACGGTTATGGACCTTGCACGTGAGAGGGGCAGTGTGGAGGACCTCGAGATAGAGGAGGTGCTGCTGACGGGGTACAGGAACATCCGGTGCGCCGAGTCCGGCGGGCCCGAGCCCGGCGTCGGATGCGCGGGCCGCGGCGTTATCACCGCCATAAACTTCCTTGAGGAAAACGGCGCCTACGAGGCCGATACGGACTTCGTCTTCTACGACGTCCTCGGCGACGTAGTCTGCGGCGGGTTTGCAATGCCCATCAGGGAGGGAAAGGCAAAGGAGATTTACATAGTCACTTCCGGCGAGATGATGGCCATGTATGCCGCCAACAACATCTCCAGGGGCATCCTTAAATACGCGCAGAGCGGCGGCGTTCGCCTCGGGGGGCTTATCTGCAACAGCAGGAAGACGGACAAGGAATATGAACTGATCTCCGAGCTTGCAAGAAGGCTTAACACGCAGATGATCCATTTCATACCGAGAGACAACGAGGTGCAGAGGGCCGAACTGCGGAGGATGACGGTAATCGAGTATTCCCCCGGCCACCCGCAGGCGGATGAATACAGGGCCCTGGCCAGGAAGATAGCCGAGAACAAGAACCTCGTGATCCCGACACCGCTGTCAATGGATGAGCTGGAAGGCCTGCTCATGGATTTCGGCATACTCGAGAGCGAAGACGCGGCGGTATAAACCTTAACCTTAATGTTTCATAAGCCGGCAGGGGAGTCCGCGGTGAAACCTCCGGCGCGCTCCCCTGCCCGCAGGCGGTGTTTTTATGCAACTGCAAGGTGAAGGAAAAGGAGGTTTTCAACGCTTAGAACTGAACCGGGAGGAATGAATGAGTACAGCTATTAGAGAAACACAGAAAATGATAGAGGAGGTACTGGAGGGGTATCCTGAGAAAACCAGGAAGGCCAGGGCCGGGCATCTGGCGGCCAATGACCCGGGCGGGGAATGCAGCACGTGCAGAGTCAAGTCCAATGTAAAGTCCCGCCCGGGAGTCATGACCGTCAGGGGGTGCGCATATGCGGGCTCCAAGGGTGTTGTGTGGGGGCCGGTAAAGGACCAGATTACGGTCAGCCACGGCCCTGTGGGCTGCGGCCAGTACAGTTGGTGGGCAAGGAGAAATTACTACAACGGCATGACGGGAATCGATACATTCGGCACAATGCACATTACCACGGATTTCCAGGAAAGGGATATCGTCTATGGAGGCGACAAGGCCCTGGAGGCGGCGCTGAACGAGCTGAGGGAGCTTATGCCCCTGGCGCGCGGCATCGGCATCCTCTCGGAATGCCCGGTCGGTCTCATAGGGGATGACATAGAGGCGGTGGCAAAAAAGGTGTCCGCCGAATTCGGCTATCCCATAGTGCCCGTAAGGTGCGAGGGTTTCAGGGGCGTGAGCCAGTCACTCGGCCACCATATCGCCAATGACACCATAAGGGACCATGTGCTCGGCAAGGGCTCGATGGAAAAATCCACACCCTATGATGTCGCCCTCATCGGCGATTACAATATCGGCGGGGATGCGTGGGCGTCAAGAAAGATGCTCGAGGAGATGGGGCTGCGGGTCATCGCACAGTGGACCGGCGATGCATCGGTGAACGAGCTCGGTATTGCGCAGAAGTCGAAACTGAATCTCATACACTGCTACCGCTCCATGAACTACATATGCAGGCACATGGAGGAAAAATACGGCATCCCGTGGGTGGAGTTCAATTTTTTCGGCCCTACAAAGATATACCAGAGCCTCAGAAAGATAGCTTCATATTTTGACGACAGTATAAAGGAGAATGCGGAGAAGATGATTGAAAAGTACAAACCCGTGATGGATGCAGTGATAGAAAAATACAGGCCGAGGCTCCGGGACAAGAAGGTAATGCTCTATGTAGGAGGCCTGAGGCCGAGGCACACAATCGGCGCGTATGAAGACCTCGGCATGGAGGTTGTGGCCTCGGGATACGAGTTCGGCCATGATGACGATTACAGGAGGACATATCCTGAAATGAAGGAAGGTGCCGTGATCATGGATGATGCCACGCTCTATGAACTGGAGGAGTTTACACGGAGGCTCAGGCCCGACATGGTCGGCTCGGGCATAAAGGAAAAATACTCGTATCACAAGATGGGCGTGCCTTTCAGGCAGATGCATTCATGGGACTACAGCGGTCCCTATCACGGCTTTGACGGCTTCCCCGTGTTTGCACGGGATATGGATATGACGGTAAACAGCCCGACATGGAAACTCATACGGAGGAAAAGATGAAGATAAAGGATCATAACGAGCTCTTTCTGGAGCAGGAATACATCGAGCAGTTCAGGAGAAAGAAGGAATTTGAAAATCCCTGGCCCGAGGAAAAGGTGAGGGAGGTTGCCGAGTGGACAAAGACGCGGGAGTACAGGGAAAAGAACTTTGCGCGCAGGCACATAAAGATCAATCCCGCCAAGGCATGCCAGCCACTGGGCGCGGTCTTCTGTTCATCCGGGTTTGAAGGCGCCATGCCCTTTGTCCAGGGCGCCCAGGGTTGTGTCGCCTATTTCAGGAGCCATCTGAGCAGGCATTTCAAAGAGCCGATGGCCGCTATTTCCACATCCATGACAGAGGATGCAGCCGTGTTCGGGGGGCTGAACAACATGCTTGAGGGACTGCGCAATGCCTATACCCTGTACAATCCCCGGATGATATCCGTGTGCACCACCTGCATGGCCGAGGTCATAGGAGACGACCTGAATGCCTACATAAAGCAGGCCAGGGACAAGGGTCTTATCCCTGAGGACCTCCCGGTGCCTTTTGCCCACACACCGAGTTTTGTCGGTTCGCACATCACGGGTTACGACAATATGATGAAGGGGATACTGTCGGCCGTTACGGCGGGCAAAAAGGGCGGGCCCAATGGAAAGATCAACATCATCCCGGGTTTCGATACGTACACCGGGAACTACCGTGAACTGAAACGGCTTCTTAAGATGATGGATGTTGATTTCACGCTCCTTGCGGATGTGAGCGATGTGTTTGACTCTCCCAACACAGGTGAATACAGGCTGTATCCCGGAGGCACGCCGCTGGATGATGCGGCTGACTCGGTAAACGCGAGCGCCACCATAGCGCTGCAGAAGTATTCGACACTGAAGACCATGAGCTACATCCGCACTGAATGGGGGCCGGAGGCGCTGGTGCTCCCCCCGATCGGCGTGAAGAACACCGACATGTTTTTCGAGGGGATAAGCAGGATCACGGGCAAACCCGTTCCACAGGAAATCGAGGACGAAAGGGGAAGGGCGGTGGACGCAATGATCGATTCACACCCTTATGTTCATGGAAAGCGGTTTGCGCTGGTGGGCGACCCCGATCTTCTGCTGGGGCTGTTGAGCTTTATCATGGAGATGGGGGGAGTTCCGGTTCACATTGTCTGTACCAACGGTGATAAAAAGTTCCGGAAGGAGGCGGAAGGGCTCCTGGGTGAAAGCCCGTTCGGCCGGGAAGGGACTGTTTATCCCGGTAAGGACATGTGGCACCTCAGGTCCCTGCTGTTTACCGAGCCTGTCGACCTGCTCATCGGGAATTCATATGCAAAGTTCCTGTGGAGGGATACGGGAACGCCGCTTGTAAGGATCGGTTTCCCACTGTTCGACAGACACCACCTGCACAGATACCCCATTATCGGATACCAGGGCGTGATCAACATGGTCAACTGGATAGTCAACACCGTTCTCGACGAGATGGACAGGAAGTCCATGAACACAACGAGTTTTGATGTAATAAGGTAGGGCGCCGCAGGCGGGACAAAAACGTCCCGCCTGTCTGATAGACCTTGCAGCGGCATAAAAATACCGCTCCGCTCCCGATCCCGGCCTGCCTGTGCGTGTCCGCACGCGGACAGGCGGCCTATCACTTATAAACCGGGTTTGGGTGCCCGGAAAAACCCGGACCGCATCTCTGCGCCTGATACTTTCGACCGGAAGGGGCGGTTATCCAGGAATCCCCGGTATCAGTTCCCGCTCTATCGCCTCCTGCGAGGCCCTGCCCTTGTCGAACATGTCCTTGAGTTTTCTCACGTAATTCCCGGCCTTTTTGTGCCCCTGAATCCTTGCCTTTTCAATCAGACTCCAGTCGCGCGTGGTTGTGAACTCTTCATATGCCGTTACAATGTCCGGGAAAATGTGTCTCCTGAATCCCCCGAGCAGCGCGACGTAGAAACTGAGTGAGCCGGCCTTTTTGTTCGCGATTATGTATGACAGCATCCCGTTCCTGCACGTGTCGGAGAGGATATCTTTCATGCCCCTCAGAAACAGCTCGGCCCTGCTGTGCGGCATGGCTGTTACCAACCGCCTCCACCACCTCCCCAGGATGCTCCTCTGCGAGGCCTCGCCTATTTCATGGTGTATATAGGCGGACAGCTCTTCCCGGACAAGCCTCTCGAAACGATCTTCAAGCGCTGCGGGAGAGAGCTCATTTTCCGCCTCTCCTGATATGCCGTATTCCGCGAATGCATGAAAAAGCGCCCCGCTGCATCTCCTTGTCTTCATCTCTTCAAACTTTCCCCACAGGAACAGTTCCATGGTCTGATGCCTTGCAATGATCGTGTCTCCCCGGATCATTGCAG
>Ga0256839_1003365_pt1 | contig 16554 bp, 12 predicted proteins | sample 354166metaG_FD_185968 | JGI IMG/M metagenome (GOLD analysis project Ga0256839, IMG submission 185968) | Hydrothermal vent microbial communities from Mid Atlantic Ridge, Atlantic Ocean - 354-166 | ecosystem: Environmental > Aquatic > Marine > Hydrothermal vents | place: Atlantic Ocean: Mid... | reverse complement strand
TAATGCACCGTACAGACCATACACGGGTCAAATGATCTTACAATATGTTGTACCGAAACGGGGTCACGCTCATTTTTCTGTTTTTTTGCCCCCACAAGCGCTTGCTCTAATGTGCCAGGAATATTCTGACTATCTCTGGGAGAGAAGTTCCATGTGGTTGGGGCAATGACCTGAAAGTTCTTGATTTTCCCTTTTTCAAGTTCCAACCAATGTCCTAACCCACCACGCGCAGCCTCAACCAACCCGATTCCTTTTGAATTTATGACGCCACTTGTTGACTGACAAAATGCGGCTTCATTGGTAAACCCAGTTGCTAACCACGCTTCAACAAGGGTAACAATGGTCGCCAACTCAACCACTCTAGCCACTATTCGGGTATACACATTGCTACCAACCGTTTTTATTAAGTCGCAAATGAGCGGTTGTTGCGTAACCACTTGTCGAGCGAGTGCTCCGACTTCAATCACTTGACCATCCAACCGAGGTGCCTTACACCAACTGTATGCGCCTACTTTGTCTAAGTCGGGGGCAACATTGTCATCCCACGGGGTTAATATGTGACTCCCTTGATAACGTGCATAATGGATGTCTTCCGTAATTAAATCGGGATTTAAAATCTGTGAACACCCCTTCATATAAAGCCCAGGAGAGAACTGTCGCCCCCCTTCTACCTTAGGGTAGTTTCCATAACTCATAAAGTTTCCGGCAGTTTTTCCTAACTGACTCAGCTCAAGTTCCTCTGCAATGTCACAAAATAGTGCAAAATCAGAGGCGCCTGCATGACTCTGCCATATTTTAAAGTCCGTGGTATTTTGGCATGCCAATAAGCTCTCCAAAGAAGCCCCTAACATCTGTTGCTCTAAAAACTGTCTAAATTGACGCGCAAACAGGCGTAACTGAACCACCTCAGAATCCATAATGGCACGGCTCGAACCACCCGGTTGAATCGCCATAGTATGTGGCCAACGTCCCGCTAAAATACCCATCATTTTTAACCAGTGACTTCGCGCCTGCAAGGCTGGCGAAACGGCTTGACCTTGCATCGCTTTAAATCGCTGATGTACCTTTGAGAACCAAGGTTTATCTTGATAAATCTCTCGAGCAAAATCGGGCATAAAAAAGAGATAAAAATGTGTCAACAAATCTGCGGCATTCTCATTCGCCAACATTAAGTTAATGGCTTTTTGACCATTCTCCGTTGGCTGAACACCGTATATTTGAGACAACGCTGATGCCGCCGCAACCGATTGGGAGACCGAACAGATGCCACAAATTCTTGGGGCAAAGACCAGTACATCACTGGGCTTTCGCCCTTCTAACATACTTTCAAACCCTCTAAAAAGGGTTGAGTTTACTTGAGCACGGGTCACCACATCCTCTTGAAAATCCAATGTAATTTCAAGATCTCCCTCCACTCGATTAAACGGGCCTACAATTAGTCTACTCATAATTTTTTCTGCTTTATTTCAGGGCTGATCACAATATGATCTTGTGTGGCATTCTCTTTAATACGCTTAGGCGTTGCCGATTTAGAGAGGGTCGATAAGGCAATAAACCATGCTTTTGGCATATCGGTTGGAAGTCCAATGGGAATATTGCCTATTTTAGGCGTGGTTTGGTACTCTGAGCTGAGCCGTCCAAAATCAGGCGAAGTACAATCAATGCACGCATAGCCTCCCTTAGTACAAGAGCCGGAACCATTCCAAGCCCGTTCATTACAGTCGGCATGTGCAATGGTCCCCACACAGCCCATATTTTCCATCATACAACCAATATCAGAGGCTTTTTCAGCACTGGCTTTATACTCATAATACTCATTACGGGTGCAACCATGGTGCACTAACTTTTCAGCATAAAACTTGGGGCGACCCACCGCATCCATCGACGCTTCGGTAAACTGTTCAAACACAATCAACCCAATCGTATCGGCGACCCAAGCGGGATGTACTGGACAGCCAGAAATGTTAATCACGGGCAATTTTTTGGCAGAACGGAAATGACTGGGCAACAAACTACCTTGCTGATTTTGATCGTACTGCAACCCAGTGGCATCCACAATATTAGGCGCAGCGGCCGTAATGCCACCATAGGCGGCACAACTGCCAATGGCTAGCACATAATCTGCCTGTTGCGACAGTTGTAAAATTAGGTCTTTTGCTGGAATATCAAACCCTGAAAGCATGTGAAAGCGTCCCGTACCATTCGGCCCCATAATCACCGAACCCTCGAGACAAAAAATATCGAGTTTAATCTCTCCCGCTAAAATTTTTTGCACTAATGCTTGTGTTTCATCCCCACTGTGCTCGGTTAGTGAAGGGTGCCACAACCAGTTTAAATTTAACGCCTGCGACCAAGAGCGTAAATCTTGCTCTTCTAGTCCCATAAAAGAGAGCGTACAACCACTGCACCCCCCAGATTGCAACCAGAGGATATTCATATTTCAGTGGAGCGTTTAAACACAATTTGGAAAACCGCTCCTCCCTCAATCTTATTCCATGCACTGAGCGTTCCTGCCATCTCTTGCAACAGTTGATAACTAATGCTCAGTCCCAATCCCGTTCCTTTACCAACATCCTTCGTCGTAAAAAAGTGATCAAATATTTTATCCATCAATTCGATGGGAATACCACTGCCGTTATCCTCAACCCAAACCGTAGTGCACTCCTCATTACTCTCTACTTTAATCAATATTTCAGGTGTCGTAGTGTCATCCATCGCATCCACTGCATTTTGGATTAAGTTCATCATTACCTGCTGAAACTTACTAGAGGAGCCAACAATATGTGCCACTTGCTCCGCTTCAATCGTAAACTTAATATTTGGGTTACACGCATTCCCCAGTACCCAATCGGCAGCAAGTTTAATTGAGGGAACTAGATCAAATGATTGCTGATCGGCTTGCTCTTGATGACTAAAATTTTTTAACTCTTTCACAATATGACTAATTTGTTTTGCCGCATCTTCACTGTCTGCTAACAATAAAGGCAGATCTTCCATCGCATCAATGGCCTGTTGGTTTACCAATGCACTCTGCTCAATACAAGACAATATATCACTGTATAAGTGATTTTTTAATAACCATAAATTTCCTTGTAGCACGCTAATCGGCGTATTTAGTTCATGCGCAACCCCCGAGACCAGACGCCCTAAAGAGGCCATTCTTTCGGTCTGCAACATTTTTTCCTGTGTCAATTTTAGCTCTTGATAAGCTTGCTGTAATGCCTCATAGGCTTGAAGTACTTCACCAACAGGTCGCCCAACCAAGACTCGGCCTTTAAAGCTCTCGGGGCATGTTTGGGCACAACTGCAACTGATGGTTAGCGGAGTAACATTGTAGCGACCATTCAAGTCAACTAAGACATCCTGATAGAGCTTACTTTCTGAAAAGCCATCTTCAAACCCAGGGCTTTTAATGGTCATAAACTGATCAAGGCACCGTCCAATCACATCCGACTCTTCATAGTTCGTCATTTTCAAAAATGCGGTATTGACCTGAGTGATCTCCAAAACCTCATTGGTGACAATCAGAATATCCGACATTGTAGAAACAACGCCTGAAATGAACTGATTTGCCTGTGCTAAGGCTTTATTTTTCTCCTCTATTTCCGTTTGATAGCGTAAGGACTCACTATAAGAGTCCTCAACCGCTTGCAACACTGAGACCCAAGTTTGATCATCAAAACTAGCTTTAACGGCTTTATCCACGACTCGTAATCCTTAATACGTTAGCTTTTATTCGCACAATTGACCCATCGCAATAGACTGATCATTCGCAGGTAAATTTTTATGGCAGCATACGCGCATCTCTTGTGGGAGCTGCTGCGTAATTAACATCATTAACCACCCATTCTGGCACACTCCGCCACTGAATACCAATCCCTCAAATGCATAGCGTTTTTGTAACTGCACAGCCATCGCAACCAGATTTTGCGCAAGCCCAATATGAAAACGGGTGGCGATAACGGCAACCGAAACGCCTTGCTGTAAATCGTCTAATATCGCTTGAAACAGAGGCTGGCTTTGTAACTGCCAGCAATCTAATTCGGTGCTCACATCCATTTTGTAACCGTACGCCAGATTTTCCTGAACGAGATTGTGGCTTAACAAGGCTTCCAAAGCCATTGCCGCCTGTCCTTCGTAGGTGTTTCGTTCAAAGCAAATATTGCACAGTGCCGCCACCGCATCAAACAGTCGTCCAACTGAAGAGGATAGCGGGCACTGAATGCCTGAAGCGAGCGCTTGCTCTAACAGTTGAATGGGTTTTTTCTGAAGTTTTTGGATCGATGCCAACTCCGCATACTGAGAAGCTAAAGAGGCCCAACTGCCCAGCCTTTGTAACTGGGAAAAGGCATTGCGCCATGGCTCTTGATTGGCTTTATCGCCCCCTAACAACGGCGTTGAGTTAAGGTGTGCCACACGTTGCACCGATAAATAGTTCCCGTATAAAAATTCTCCCCCCCATAGGGTATGATCTCGTCCATACCCTAGCCCATCTAAAATAATACCCAAATAGTTTTTCTCATCCAACGGTACTTGGTTCTCGAGTAGACAGGCATTAAAGTGGGCATGGTGATGCTGTAAAGCCATCACAGAGGAGGCTGTTTGTCCCTCTTTTTGTTGTGCAAACTGGGTTGAGTAGTAACTTGGGTGCGCATCATGCACAAAAATATTCGGCGTAAAATGATATAAGTGGGTTAAATCTTGCCATGTCTGCTGGTAGGCTTCCTGCACGGAGATACTAGAGAGATCGCCCAAATATTGAGACAGGATAATCTCGTTCTCCTTTCGAATGGCCACACTATTTTTTAAGTCTGCCCCAGCGGCCATGGCGTGTGTTGTCGAATCAAACCCTTGTGGTAGAGGGAGTCGATAGGGAGAGAAACCGCGCGCCTGTCTTATCACTAAATAGTCGGAACTTTGTGGCAAAATACTCACTACGGAATCCTCTAAACGTCGAACAATTGTTCGATTATGCCCAAGGTAGACATCAGCTAATGCTGGTAGATCCGTTTGAATCGTGGATGCTTGATAAATTTGTGGCTCTCCCGACAGGTTTGCGGAAGTAAAGACTAGAATACCGTGCTGAGAAACCCGTTGCCACGCCGCTAAGAGTAAGTAGTGAATGGGATTGCTTGGCAACATAAACCCTAACCGACTCTGATCAGGTGCCACCCACTCACTCAATGGCTGAGATGCCGTCGCCTCTATTTTAGGCATTAAAACCACGGGACCCTGCACCGCTGTTAGCCAACTGGCGGAGCACTCTGAAACCTCTACGTAAGGGGTAATCAATGCCAGCTCTTTTGCCATCAGTGCAAACGGTTTACAAGGGCGATTTTTACGCTGTCGCAACTGTTGACAGGCGGCATCATTGGTCGCATCACACACTAAATGTACGCCACCAATCCCTTTTACCGCTAAGAGCTTCCCTTGGCTTAAAGCCTGTACCGCCTGTTCAATTATTTCCGCTTGGCTCAACGCCTGTGCACGCCACGCTGGTGGCTCATGTTGTGCAATTTCTTGATCAAAAAACTGCAACAGAGGCCCACACGCTGGACACGCATTCGGCTGCGCATGAAAGCGCCGATCTTCTGGATTTTGATACTCCGCTAAACAGAGCGAACACATTGGAAATTCCGCCATACTCGTGTGTTGACGGTCATAAGGCATACGACGAATAATGGAGTAACGAGGACCACAATGGGTGCAGTTAATAAAAGCATACCCATAACGCCGATTGCTAGGGTCTCGCAACTCCTCCAAACATGCAGAACAGGTTGCAGCATCTGCTAACACCGAAGTACTCATCTCGCCCTGCTCACTGGTCACAATCACAAAGTCCTTCGCACCCTGTAACGACGAAACCTCTTCAGCGGTTAATGGCAACACGTCAACCGAGTCTACCTGGGATAGGGGGGGAGAATTTTTCGAAATCTCTGTCAAAAATCCTGTCAACTGCTGTGCAGAAGAGGCATTAGGTGAACTGGAGATATTGAGTGCAATTTTTACCCCCGTTGCATCATTTAACACCCAGCCTTTCAGCCCCATCGTTTGCGCAAGCTTCCAAATAAAGGGGCGAAAACCCACGCCTTGAACGAGACCTTTTACCTGAATCTTGGTTAACATTTACAGTGTCATCGGCTTAAGGGGCATTGAGCTGTTCAATCGATGCAATCACTTGCTTTGCTTTTTCCGTATGCACATACTCTTTTGGCAAATCGTCAATTACCTGTTTAGCTAACGCAATCTGACCCGATTTAACATAGACACCAATCAGTAATACTTTAACCCCATCGTCCTCTGGGTAGCGACTCAGATGAAGGTCAATCAAGCTCAACGCTTCTTCGTCTTGATCAACCGAAAGCAGTAACTCAACTTGCCGCTCTAGCAGCATAGTGCGTTGCTGCTCTTCGGTGCGAACATAAGGCACAATCAGGCTTTCAATCTGTGCTTGCGATAAGACCCCCTTCGCTTGCGCCACCATGTTTCCCTCATGAAACACTTTCATATCGGGAATCGATTCCACCTGACACGTTTCCAAAACCGACTCAATCCCCTCTGCATCCACATCAAATACTGCAATGTTTAAGCGCTCTTCATACAAGGCTGCAATATTCTCAAGATCTTTTCGCATTGCCAAACAGGGATCACACCAAGCGGCTGAAAACACCGCAATAATTAAGTTATGCCGTGAACCATCCACCACAGCAACCTTAAAATCTTCTGCTAAAACGTCTTTAATACTCATCTAATTCTTTGATACTCACTGTTGTATTTTTTTAAAAACTGCCGCCACTGATTTCATTATAAACATGGCGGATATTATTCTCTTTTGCTTGATCAAAGACAGGGCGGTCTTTATACATAGATTGATCTATTGTGAGCGCCTCTTCCAATGTGCCATCGGCTTCCACTATTTTTTCAATTTGAGTATACAGATACACCAAGTAGTCATACGTTTGTCGCTTTAACGTTGCCATATCAGTCGGCGTTCCATGACCCGGAACCACAATGGTATCTTCTGGAATTTTTGCCATCATCGTTTCATACGACTCTATCCATGCTTTAACATCGGTGTATTTAAAAAACATCGGCATACGTTCGTTAAAGCCTAAATCCCCAGTAAAAAAGACCTTGCGTGAAGGAATGTAGAGCGTCGTGGAAGCGGGCGTATGACCGGCTCCAAAATCGTATAAATAGACTTTTTCTCCCCCCCCTACCTCAATCACCATCTCATCTTCAAAAGTGGTAAATTGATCACTAACATTACGAGCAGAGAGCGTTATATTTTTACCTACTCGCTCTGACCACGACCGCTTAGTGCGTTCAAAACCTGCATCAAACTGATCATTGGCGGCTTGACTAGAGTAAAGATTCTTCACCCCCACATCGACCCAATAGCTGGCACCTAAATACGCATGGCCTTGATTGTTCTCCACCGCAACCCACTTAACAGGCTTATCGGTCATGGCTTTAATTTGCTGATGTAGGCTAAACGCCAATGCGGCATTGGCGCCCGCATTAAAGACAAACACACCATCTTCAAAAATAATAAACGAGAGATTATTATTCAGACCAAAATTACTGGGGTTATGCCAGATCATACTGCCAACCACTGTATAAACGCCATCAGTTACTTTAATCGCCTTTGGAATGGGCAATGCTTTGCCAATATAGCCCACCTGTTTTTCAGCTTTCTGAACCTCATCCACATAACTTAATAATGAATGGTTTAGATCATTACTGTAACTTTTCACCTCTTCGGCATAGGCCTTAAACCCTTCAATATAAGGATCTTGTTCCGAATAACCGGATGAAAAAACCGACATTGAACACAAGGCGCTTACTAAGGCTACCGAGCCAACCACTCTCTTCCGAAGAGTTCTCATTTTTCATCCCCTATTCCAAAAACATTTATCATAACATCAAAAATACCATCAACTTATCACTAACTTCTATCCAGCACATTAGAGTTTTTATGTTCATAGACATCAAAAATCGTAATCGCCATCGCGGCAATGACTGGGCCAAAAAATAGCCCGATCACCCCAAAATGGATCAAGCCTGCAAAAGTTGACAGTACCGTGAGTAAAGTATGGTTCGCCACCATCAATCCCTCTCCTGCTTGACCTAGGGTTTTCGTCAACTTGGTAATCATGATCGGACGTACAATATTATCAATCACAAAGCCAGTAATCACCACACCCCAAAAAACCAGTACCAACGCGGTAACAACTTCACCTTGTGCTAAGGCATATAAGGCGACGGGAATCCAAACTAATGCCGCACCGACAATCGGAATAAACGACGTTACCGCAATGGCCATTCCAATAAACAGCCCAGGCAAACCTAACGCCCATGCCACCAGCGCAAACGAGACCCCTTGCAACACGGCAATCCCCACCACGCTTAATGTCAGAACACTCGATAAACTGGCAAAGCGCTGCATAATCATGCGGTCATAACGGTTATCAAGCGGCGATAAAATCGCAATGTGTTTCGCAATGGCGTGGCCATCTCGGTAAAAAAAGAACAGCGCAAACACCGATAACCCAATAAAGGCGATAAAGGAGGAGGTTGTTCCGACAATACCCTCTAAGAGAAAGACCGTTGTTTTTTGCACAAAAGCGATAATTTTTTCCGAATTGGCTTTAATTTGCTCTAAGGCACTGCTCTGTGCGGTTTCGCTAATCGGTAAATAACTCAATAGAGAGGCGTTCAAACTGGTCAAACTTTCTGAGTTTTGTGACGCGATCCACAACTGAGCATCCCCATACAACTGCCCAACCTGTAAACTCACCTCAACCAAGAGGTACGTTACGGGCGCAATCACCCCCACAAACACCAAAGTACTCATCGCCGATGCTGCGAGTGTTTTTGAGCCTTTACAGTGTGGCAGCAAATTCTCATACAGGCGATAACTGGCGGTCGCCAAAATCATCGCAAAAAATAACGCCTCTAAAAAAGGCGAAAATAGCCAGATTAAACCGAGTAAAGCCAGTAACAATAAAATAATTAAAAAACCTTCCTCATAAGGACGATTGTCACGCATAATAAAACCTCTAATCAAAAATTCTTTTCAAGCAGGAAGTGTATCTTAATATGAATACCAATATTGCAGAAGTCATTATCCGTCCGGAAGGTTCTCTTCAAATTTTATCCCATCAAGAAGCCAAACAACTCTGTGACTGTTCCGATGACGGTCTGAATGACTTATTGGTTCAGTGCGCCTTAGCGGTGTTAAATACAGGATCCAAAGAGGACAGTAACGATGGACTGCGTGCAAAATTCCCAGATTTTGATATTAAAGTCACCGTTAAAGGACGTGGCGTACAGGTCACGCTTAAAAACCCACCTGCCAACGCCTTTGTAGACAATCAACTCATTGTCGGTTTAAAAGAGCATCTGTTTGCCGTGATTCGAGATTTAGTTTACACCCGAAATGACATTTTAGAGAACCCACAGTTTAACTTAAATAGCTCAGAAGGCATCACCAATGCCGTGTTTCACATTGCCCGTAATGCTCAGTTAATGCACCCTAACCTGAACCCAAATATTGTGGTTTGCTGGGGCGGACACTCCATCCCAGAAAGTGAATACAAATACACCAAAAAACTGGGTTATGAACTCGGCTTACGTAATTTAGACATTTGTACTGGCTGTGGCCCTGGTGCGATGAAGGGGCCGATGAAAGGTGCCGTGCTCGGACACGGCAAACAACGAAATCATAACGCGCGTTATATTGGCCTTACCGAGCCTGAAATTATCGCCGCCGAAGCCCCCAATGCCATTGTGAACGAACTGTGTATTTATCCCGACATTGAAAAACGCCTAGAAGCCTTTGTGCGTTTAGGACACGGTATTATTATTTTCCAAGGCGGCCCCGGCACGATGGAAGAGTTGCTTTATCTGCTCAGTATCAAACTGCACCCAGACAATAAAGACCTTCCTCTTCCGGTCATTTTAACGGGCAATGAAGCGAGTAAAGCCTACTTTGAGTCAGTGATTAATTTTATTAACATCACGCTTGGCGCTGAAGCGACCCAACATCTTGAGGTGATCATTAACCGACCACGTGATGTGGCTACTCGAATGACGGAATTTATGGCGCTGATTCGACAAAACCGTAAAGCGAGCAGTGACGCCTATTACTACAACTGGAATTTAAAGCTCACCCTAGATTTGCAAACCCCTTTTATTCCAACCCATGCAACCATGTCACAACTGAACTTACATAAAAACCAACCCATTCATGAACTCGCCAGCCAATTGCGTAAAGCCTTCTCAGGCATTGTTGCAGGTAACGTCAAACAAGACGGCGTGAGAGAGATTGAAAAGCATGGTCCTTTTGAACTCCATGGCGATCCAGCCATCATGGTGGCAATGGACGATCTTTTACAAAGCTTTGTCGAACAAAAACGCATGAAAATTGATGCAAGCACGTATAATCCCTGCTATAAAATTAATCGTAGCTAAATACTGTGGGAAAAACATGACTTTTGAAGATTTTGACTTAGATGACATCCTATTAGAAGCCATCAAAAAACAGGGCTATCATAAGCCGACCCCGATTCAAGAAGCCGCCATTCCCATTTTACTCGAACGCCAAGACATACTCGCGGGTGCGGCGACTGGAACCGGAAAAACCGCCGCTTTTGTTTTGCCCATCTTGCAATACCTGCTCGACGAACCCAAACGCTCTAGCAGACACCCGCGTGTACTCATTTTATCCCCCACACGCGAACTCGCCTTTCAGATTCACCGAGTGGTTAATCAACTGGGAAGCTACGGCAACTTTCCCTCAGTCATCATTACCGGCGGCTTTAAACAGACTCAACAGACCGAAATACTGACTCAGCACTGTGATATTTTAGTCGCCACCCCTGGCCGTCTTGCCAAATTGATGGAAGAGGAGCATGTTGACCTCTCTTATATTGAAATTGTTATTATCGATGAAGCCGACCGGATGCTCGATATGGGACAAGGCCCAACGGTACGAGCCTTACTCGATTCGATCCCAACCGATTTCATCGCGGGGCTTTTTTCCGCCACGCTCTCTGGAAAAGGAATTGAACGCTTTGCAGAAGAAATTTTAGAAGAACCGCAAATTGTTCAAATGGATGCGCCCAATCAAAAATCCGAACAGATCCAACAGGCCGTCTATTTAGCCAATGACAAAGCGCACAAACAGGCGATATTAGCGAATATTGTGAATGACAGTAGCTGCCAAAGTGCGATTGTCTTCTGTAACAAAAAAGAGAAAGCGATTGAAGTCACCGAGTGGCTACAATCGCAAAACATCTCCGCTCAAGTACTCCATGGCGATTTTATTCAGGCGGTTCGCCTCGAAAAACTCAAAAAATTTAAAAGCAATAAAATCAAAGTGATGGTCGCCACCGACGTTGCCGCGCGTGGACTCGATATGCTACAAATCACCCACGTGATCAACTACGACATTCCCTACCGAGGTGACATCTATATTCACCGTATCGGACGAACGGGACGCGCCCAACAAGTCGGCATCGCCATCAATCTTGTGGAACGACACGATTTAAAAAACCTAGAGCGTATTGAGTACCACCTTGAACAGTCTCTACCCGTTGAAAAAATCGCAGGACTGGAACCCAGCTTTACCTTAAAAGATACCCTTAAAAAACGCAAAAAGAAGAAAAAATCCAGCAAAGCAAAGCGACCTAAAAAGAAGAAAGCCAAAAAATAAAAACCAATACTGGGGTCAGAGTAACAGCTCTGCCTCCAACATTTCTTCCCCCCTTATTTTATTCAACCATCAAAAACACCAAAACTAGCATTCAAGGACATAACATGGGATTTTTAGTTAATGGACACTGGGAGCCTGTTTGGTATGACACGAAAACCACACAAGGTGAGTTTAAACGCATGGAGTCTGTTTTTAGAAACTGGATCACTGTCGATGGCAAAGCGGGTTCAACAGGGGTTGGAGGCTTTAAAGCAGAAGCCAACCGCTATCATCTTTATATTTCACTTGCATGCCCTTGGGCACACCGCGTGCTGATCATGCGAAAACTAAAAGGGCTGGAAGAGATGATTTCCGTCTCGGTCGTAAATTCTTATATGAGTGACCAAGAAGGCTGGACCTTCCATGAAGGCACTGGAGTTGTAGAGGATTTCATTAATCACAAAACGCGACTGCATGAAATTTATAGCTTAGCAAAACCAGATTTTACTGGTGTTGTCAGTGTGCCCTTACTGTGGGATAAAAAACAGCAAACCGCCGTGAATAATGAATCCTCTGAAATCATTCGAATGCTCAACACGGAGTTTGACCACCTTGGCGCCACCCCCGGAGATTACTATCCTGAAACACAGCAAACAGAGGTTGATGAGATAAATGCATTCGTTTATGACAACATTAATAATGGCGTTTACCGAGCAGGGTTTGCCACACAGCAAGCGCCTTATGAACGGGCGGTCACAAAGCTATTCAATGCGTTAGAGGTCTGTGAAGAGCGCCTCTCTACCCAACGCTACCTTGTTGGAAACCAACTCACAGAAGCCGATATTCGCCTCTTCACCACCTTAATTCGTTTTGATGCGGTTTATTATGGGCATTTTAAATGCAACCTAAAACGATTGATCGACTATCCCAGTCTTTTTAACTATGTGCTCGATCTCTATCAATATGAAAAAATTGCTGAAACGGTCGATTTAGATTACACCAAAGCACACTATTACGGCAGTCACGATACCATCAACCCGAGTGGCATCATTCCATTAGGCCCTACCCAAGACTTTAGCCAAGCGCATAATCGAAATCAGTTTGAATAAAAAAAAGTAACCCCTCAAAACTTCTGAAAAGTCTATTCAGCGGAATCCGTTGTTTTTGGCATGGTTGAAAGATAATCAAAATAGTAATGTGATAGGGCGATCACCCCAAAAACGGGGGCAAATAACCCCAATATAGGAAAGGTGCTTAATAAAAAGAACAGCCCTAACACTAAAGTGGGTGACCAAGCGCCTAACCCTTTAATGTCGTTAAACATTTTTTCGGGCAAGATCACTTGACCAACATCTAAGGTCAGTGCGTATCGAAAGAATAAGAAGCCGAGCAACCAGAACCAAACAATATTAATTAATGGCACAAATAGCAGTGGGAACGTGAGTAAAAAAAGCAGTAACAATAACACGCCAAATTTAAGCATCTTCCCCAACATTCCTAACATGGAACCATGCCCTTGATAATCGACATTGGGGTAGTGTTTATCATGCACCACTTTAACAATGCTGTCGGTCATAAACCCAGTAATGATCATCGCAAACAGCAAAATCAAATAACTGCCTAGTAACACACCTAAAATGCCGGCAACCACAGCAAAAACAGCGGTTACAATCCACAATAACACCACGCCAATAACTGGAATCGCGCCAATGGTTTGTTCGGCTTCGGTTGTCCAGGTGGTGACATTGACCACCATTGGATTACCCGTGACAAAGTCACTGAATAGAAAGACCCCAAACAGACCATAGCCTAAAATAGAGACCAGAACAATGGAAGCAAGAAAGGGAATGAATAACCGCCATAATATGGCGGGTTCTTTGAGATCTGAAAGGGTTTTTAACAGCAGGTCGAGCATTATTTAATCCAGATCGATTTCACATTCATGAATTCACGAATCCCGTGTGAAGACAACTCACGACCGTATCCTGAATTTTTTACCCCACCAAATGGCATTCTTTGGTCTGAAAAACTTGGGCTGTTAATAAAGGTCGCTCCGGATTCCATGCCTCGTGCAATGGTTTCTGCCGTGGTTAAATCGTCACTCCATACTGAACCCGCTAAACCATAATTAATGGAATTGGCAATGCCTAATGCATGTGCGGGTTCGCTGGCAGAGAACACCATGGCAACGGGGCCAAAGAACTCTTCGCTGTACGCAGGCATGTCACTAGTAATGCCAGTTAAAATGGTCGGAGCATAATAACTTCCTGGGCGATCGAGTTGATAGCCTCCCGTCACTAAGGTGGCGCCCTGTTCAACCGCTCTCATCACTTGTTCGTGCATCTCTTCAAGAAGGTCTTGGCGAGACATCGGTGCTAGCGTGGTTGCGGCATCCATTGGATCGCCTGCCACAAATTTCTCTTCAATCGCGATTTTAAATTGCTCGACAAACTCTTCAAAACGACTTTGGTCGATAATAAAACGTTTGGCGGCAATACAACTTTGTCCCATGTTTAAGAAACGTCCGGCAACCGCACCCGCCACCGCGTCTTTCATATTGGCACTGTCCAGCACAATAAAGGCATCTGAACCACCAAGCTCAAGTACCGTTTTCTTTAGCTCAGATCCTGCCACACTAGCGACTTGTCGACCTGCATTTTCACTGCCGGTTAAGGTTACGGCTCTGACCGCAGGGTGACGAATCACGCTTTCGACCATGCGTGCACCAATCATCAAGGAGGTAAAAATGTTTTCTGGAAAACCTGCTTTTCGAAAGACCTCTTCTAATGCTAAAGCACACTGTGGAACATTTGATGCGTGTTTTAAAATCGCAATATTTCCAGCGACGAGTGCCGGTGCGGCAAAACGAAAGACTTGCCAAAAAGGGTAGTTCCAAGGCATCACCGCTAACACAACGCCTAATGGTTGATAGTTAACATAACTCTTGGAACCATCGGTTTCGACCATCTCATCGGCTAAGAACTCGGGGCCTTTTTCCGCATAGTAGTCACACACCTTGGCACACTTTTCAATTTCGCCTTGTGCCTCAATAAAAGTTTTACCCATCTCTAACGTAATAAGTTCAGCGAGCTGTTCACTATCGTCACGCAACACATTGGCGACGCGTTTCATCATCGTACAACGATCTTCAATTGGGGTCAGTTGCGACCACTCTTTAAACTGATACCCTGCTTGGGTTACAACATCATCTAATGTCGCTTGATCCCACGTTTCAAAAGTGCCTAATAACTCACCATTTGCTGGATTAATGGATTCCATTGCCATGAACTGCTCCTAAATCTTAGTAAGGGGGGAAAGAAAAAATTCATTTATAAAGAGACCTTTGCACGAGAGGATACACGGATAAAAAAGGCTAAAATATGTCTGCTTTTTGTTGAAAACCTTGTGAATAGCTAGCTATTCTCTGCGATTTCCGCCTCAATCAGTCAAATTTTATCTCTTTTTTCTCTCGCGTCCCTCTCGTGCAAAGGTCTCATAAAATTGCTTGTTGCGCCCAAGCATTTGCGAGCATAAAACGCTCTGAAAGCTCTGCAACATCTAACTGTTCAAATTTAATCTGGCTGGATGAGGCATTAAGTTTCTCAACTTGCTCCACAACCGACAGTGCTTCGCCCATTGCACCATAGCGCTGCACTAAAGCGGCTTTTATTTCATTGGACAACGGCATCTCCATCACCACATCTTCAAGCGGAACTTTAAAGAAAGCACCCAAATTTGAGAATAAACCGACTAAAAAGAAACTCTCTTTCTCTTTTGCGTACTCGGTATCGGCGGCCAATCGCTCGCAAAATTTAGCACGTGCCAGTGAACTGGTCAACAACTCTTTAGGGACCCCTTCCATATTGGATAACATCAAGGTATTGACCCAGAATTTTAAGCGGTTTAAACCCAAGTATTTTAATGCGTCAGAAATGCTTTCAACGCGAATGGGAACCATTGCAGCAGGGTTATTAATCGCTTCGAGGAGTTTATAACTCAACGCCACATCTCGACTAATCATTTCAGACAGTTCTTGAAAGCGAGTCGAGGGTTCATTCACTTTAGCAAGTAGCTGTAGCAGAATCAAACGATTTCCTGACAGTTTCTTGCCATTAATAATGGTTGGACTGTTAAAGAAATACCCTTGAAAATAGTCAAACCCTAACGTTTTCAATATCTGAAATTGCGCTTCAGTCTCCACTTTTTGGGCAATCACTTTAATCCCTTGTTGATGGAAGGCATCAATCATCCGTTTAAGGGCTACGCCATCTTTACCATCTGCATCTATTTTGACAAAATCACTGATACTCGCCAGCTTAGCACTGGTTTTTGCATCAATAAATTCGCCCAGAACAATACTGGATCCTAATTGCTTTAACTCTTTCAAGCTTCGAAGCACCTGCGCATTGCCGATTACACCCTTTGAAACTTCCAACATCATCGGGTGCAATGCATCAAAACGAGGCAGAAACTCTTTACGTATCATTTGAGGGGGTAAATGCACCATCGCAGTATGCTTGCCAACAATCGATTGAAAACCGATCGCTTCTTGAATTTTAGTAATTAAGGCGTGTGTGGCGTGTAGCGTTGCTTCACTAGAGGGGGTTAAACCTTGATAAAACTGTAAATCATAAGCAAAGACATTCATATAGCGATCTAAAACAGGCTGTCGGCCAATAAACACTTCTGACATACTTTTTTATCCTAAAAGCCCCCTCTTTAAAAATGTAGGGGGGGGGGAGAAAATTTAAAATCACATTATCAAGTAACAAGCGTTTCCCGAATCTAAAACCTAACCGATATCGCAATTGACATGATAAAAAAAGACTCTGTAAACCGATAACGATCGCTTTACC
>Ga0256839_1003364_pt1 | contig 16566 bp, 20 predicted proteins | sample 354166metaG_FD_185968 | JGI IMG/M metagenome (GOLD analysis project Ga0256839, IMG submission 185968) | Hydrothermal vent microbial communities from Mid Atlantic Ridge, Atlantic Ocean - 354-166 | ecosystem: Environmental > Aquatic > Marine > Hydrothermal vents | place: Atlantic Ocean: Mid... | reverse complement strand
GGCCGCGCTCCGAGAAATCTGTCAACTTTTCCGGACAAGCCGGAACGAAAATCCGGAAAATCTGTAAAGAAAATCGGACAGCCCCGAAACGGGCCGGAATCATCCCGTTGAAAATAGCGGAAAGCCATAGAATGGCATGATATATGCCTGTACTTGGTCAGGATTTTGGAATACTGGATAACCAACCGGAGTAAGGACCATGAAAAAATACCTGACGGCATCCCTTCTGAGTGTGAGCCTGATCGCCGGATCCGCCATGGCGGCGCCGATCTATGTGCAAAGCACCAATGTCGAAGGACTGGGAACAGTAACCTACGATATCAGCTACCCGATGAACGATGCACCCGAGTTCACCTTTGATGTGACTGCGGGCAACCTGGACCACAATCTGGGTGCGTATACGCCGGGTGAATACACCATCGACTTCACCTTGGAAGGCTTCTGGGTGGATTACGACAATGACGGTGCGGCGGACTTCACCTTGTCCCCGGTATCCGTTACCGGTTTGGGTCCGGCAAGTCTTGGCCCGCTGCCGCCGCTGAGCGGTACCGCGGGTGCCCTGAGCTGGAATGTGGATGTTCCGGGCAGCAGTGTCTGGCTCAGCTATGACTTCGATTCGGTCTATGATGAGACCCTGTGGGCCAATGCGCAGGTGAATGTGTTCCTGGCCGGTGTGGACTTCTCGAATACCTGGTATGCCAATGGCGTAATGGATGCCCGCATCGGCTGGGATCTGATGCGCATCGACCTCAACCCGGTAGCGGTATCCGAGCCGTCCCTGTGGCTGCTCAGCGGCATCGGCCTGATCGGTTTCGGTGTCGCGCGCATCCGGCGCCGCAGGGCCTAGGGAAGCGCTGCGCTCCATCCTCGAAAGCCTCCGCCTCGGCGGGGGCTTTTTTCGTTCAGGAGCCCTTGAACAGGTCGTCGAGCTTTTGCTCGTAACGGTGGTAGTCGAGAAACGCGTAGAGTTCATCGCGGGTCTGCATCCGATCGATGACGCCCTGTTGCGTGCCTGTCTGCAGGATCTCGCGATAGACCCGCAGTGCGGCGGCGTTGGCGGCACGAAAGGCGGACAGCGGGTAGAGCGCGATGCTGACCCCGGCATCGGCCAGCTGTTGCGTGGTGAACAGCGGGGTAGCACCAAACTCGGTGATGTTGGCCAGCACCGGCACGCCGACGGCGTCGACGAATCGGCGGTACTGATCCAGTTCGGTCATCGCCTCGGGGAAGATCATGTCCGCACCGGCCTCGACACAGGCCAGCGCGCGTTCGATGGCCGATTCCATGCCCTCCACCGCCAGTGCATCGGTGCGCGCCATGATGACGAAATCGTCGTCGCTGCGGGCATCCACCGCTGCCTTGATGCGGTCCACCATTTCCTGTTGCGAGACAATCGCCTTGTTGGGGCGGTGACCGCAGCGTTTCTGCGCCACCTGGTCCTCGATGTGCACGGCCGCGGCCCCGCAGCGGATCATCGAGCGGATCGTGCGTGCGATATTGAAGGCGCCGCCGAAACCGGTGTCGATGTCCACCAGCACCGGGCTTTCGGTGACATCGGTGATCCGTTCCAGGTCGGTGAGCACATCCTCCAGCGTGGTGATGCCCAGATCGGGAATGCCGCGTGAGCCGGCGGCCACACCACCGCCGGAGAGGTACAGTGACTTGAAACCGGTGGCTTCGGCCAGCCGTGCGTGATAGGCGTTGATGGCGCCGGCGCACTGCAGTGGCCGTTCGCTGGCGGCCAGTTCACGAAAGCGTTTTCCTGGAGATGATGCGGTCATGGTCTGGGCTCAGTCGGTGGCGTAGCCCAGCGATTGCAGGGCGATGCGGATTTCGTCGAGGATGGCCGGGTCGTCGATGGTGGCCGGCATCTTCCAGTCGCGGCCATCGGCGATGCAGGCCATGGTGCCGCGCAGGATCTTGCCGGAACGGGTCTTGGGCAGGCGCTGCACCACCACCGCCGACTTGAAGGCGGCGACCGGGCCGATCTGCTGGCGCACGCGCAACACCAGTTCGGCGATCAGCTCCTGTTCGTCGCGTTCGACACCGGCCTTGAGCACCAGCAGACCCAGCGGCAGCTGGCCCTTGAGGGCATCGGCGACGCCGATCACCGCGCATTCGGCAATGTCCGCATGGCCGGCCAGCACTTCTTCCATTTGCCCCGTGGACAGCCGGTGCCCGGCGACATTGATGACATCGTCGGTGCGGCTCATGATCCACAGGTAGCCGTCATCGTCCTTGTAGCCGGCATCGCCGGTCAGGTAGTAACCGGGGTGCTTGCTCAGATAGGCCTCGATGAAACGCTGTTCCGCGTTCCACAGGGTCGGCAGGCAGGAGGGCGGCAGCGGCAGGCGGATGGCGATGTCGCCCATGGTGCCGGGCGGCTGTTCGTTGTGGTCCTCGTCGAGGATGCGCACATCGTAGCCGGGCATGGCCACCGTTGGCGAGCCGGGCTTGACCGGCAGCGGCTCGATGCCCATCGGATTGGCGGCGATGGCCCAGCCGGTCTCGGTCTGCCACCAGTGGTCGATGACCGGCTTGCCCAGCGTGTCGCGGGCCCAGAACAGGGTGTCCGGGTCGCAGCGCTCGCCGGCGAGAAACAGCGATTCCATGCAGGAGAGGTCGTAGGCCTGCAGGTAACGGCCCTCCGGATCTTCCTTCTTGATGGCGCGGAACGCGGTGGGGGCGGTGAACAGCACCTTCACGCCATGCTCGCTGATGACCCGCCAGAAGGCGCCGGGGTCCGGTGTGCCTACCGGCTTGCCTTCGTAGATGACGGTGGTGCAGCCCTTGAGCAGCGGGCCATAGACGATGTAGCTGTGACCAACCACCCAGCCCACATCGGAGGCGGCCCAGAACACATCGCCGGGGTCGATGTCGTACACCGCCTTCATCGAGTAGTGCATGGCCACCGCGTGGCCGCCGGTGTCGCGCACCACGCCCTTGGGCTGGCCGGTGGTGCCGGAGGTATAGAGGATGTACAGCGGGTCGGTGGCGCGCACCGATACGCAGGGGGCATCGCCGGCCAGCTCGGTTTCGGCATCCCAGTCGTGATCACGGCCGTCGATGAGCGGCGCTTCGGCCTGTGGCCGTGCCTTGATGATGCAGGTCTCCACACGGTGACGGGCCAGGCTGATGGCCTCGTCCAGCAGGGGCTTGTATTCGACGATGCGTCCGGGTTCGATGCCGCAACTGGCACTGACGATGACCCTGGGTTCGGCATCATCGATGCGGGTGGCCAGTTCGGCGGCGGCGAAGCCGCCGAAGACCACCGAGTGGATGGCGCCGATGCGCGCACAGGCGAGCATGGCGATGGCGGCCTCGGGGATCATCGGCATGTAGATGATGACCCGGTCGCCATAGTCCACGCCGTGGCGCTTGAGCACGCCGGCGAAACGGGCAACACGCTGCTGCAGTTCCCGGTAACTGATCTTCTGCTGCAGCCCGGTGACCGGGGAGTCGTAAATGATCGCGGTCTGGTCGGCGCGGCCGGTCTCGACATGCCGGTCAACGGCGTTGTAGCAGGTGTTGAGGCTGCCGCCGGTGAACCAGCGTGGTACCGGTTGGGCCTCTCGGTCCAGTACCTTGTCCCAGGGACTGTCCCAGTGCAGTTCGGCTGCCGCTTCGCCCCAGAAGCCTTCCGGGTCCTGCAGCGAGCGGCGGTAGATTGCCTGATAGCTGTCCATCGTCTCCTCCTCAATCGGTCAGCGCGTGCGGGCTGATGACCGCGCCGTCGCTGTCAGCGTAAATCCAGTGGCCGGGCTGAAGGATGGCACCGCCGATACAGACGGTAACGCCAGTCTCCCCCCGGCCCAGCTTGTGGCTTTTCTTCGGGTGGCAGCCGTGCGCCATGACCCCCACCGGCAGTTGGGTGATGACCGCGCTGTCGCGGATCATCCCGTCGATGATCACACCGGCCCAGCCATGATCAAGGGCGAGTTGCGCCAGCCGGTCTCCGAGCAGGGCGCAACGGCGCGATCCTCCGCCATCGACCACCAGCACACGCCCTTCGCCGGGTTGTTCGAGTTGCTCGCGCACGCGGCTGTTGTCGTCCAGGCATTTGACGGTCTGTAGCGGACCGCAAAAGGCGCTTATCCCTCCGAAGTGCCGCAGGCCGGGGTCGAGTACCTGCAGCGCATCGCCATGAAGGTCGCAGAGATCGGCAGTCGCGGGACAGTGGTTCATGGGCCAGGGACGGTATCGGGCGGACGGTCCCATGATAACGGCAGGGCGAAGCATGCGGGTACAGGTTTTCCAATACTGTGCATTGAAACCGCACGCGTCTGATGGAATTGGGCGATAATCCCGACATGAACGGGATGCTGCTGATTCTGCTGATCGCCCGCGGACCCCTGCCGCCGCAGCTGGCCTTTGTGGCGGCGGATGATGCCGTCGATTGCCGCAGCCGCGAGGCGATGCTGATCCCGCTGATTGCATCCACCGGCGGGCGCATTCTCGCGCGCCGCTGCGTGGCTTCGTCGCAGCGCTATACGCCCTACCGCCACGCGCCCCCGGTGTCCGCGCCGGCGAGCGTATGGCGCGTCGATCTGACCGAGAATCCGCCGGTGCTGGAACGGCAGAAGGATTGGGCGAGCTGCCGTACCCGGGTGGCGGCCACGCCCGGTGACGACCTCTGCGCCCTGTCGCGGCAGCAGCCCGAAGGGCAGTGGGGTCGTTGGTGGCGACGTCTGCGTGGGCTGTTTTATTAACCCGGCAAGTATCTACATCGTGTTCAGCCCGCTCGCGCTTGTTCGCGGCAAGGCATCGGTGCGCTGCTGCAGTCATTCTGCAGCAAGCGCCGATAACGCCGTCCGCGGGCAAGCACGAGCGGGCCTCACTCTTTTGTTTTCAATAGGTTAGGGGCTTCAAGAATGAGCCAGCTCGGTGTTGTCCGCAGGGATGCGGGCAAGGGGCGAGAGCAGGATGCGTTGAGCTTTGCGGCGCTTGCCAAGGGAACGACCCTTGCCTGCGCACCGCGCCTTGATCTGGCCCATTCTTGAAGCCCTGAAGACGATATAGATACTTGCCGGGTTAATAGGGTTCAGGCGACAGGCCATGACGCCCTCAGCCGCAGCCGGCCGCGGGATTGAAGCGGATGCGTTGCGGGTAGGGATAGACATCGCGGTAGCGTTGCTGGCGCAGGTCCTGCTGCAGCGTCTGCCAGTAGGCCGGATCGAACAGTTCCGGGTGCTGCTGGCGCACGGCCTGGCGCAGTGCCGGGTTGCCGGTGATGAAACGGATGAATTCCTCCGGGAACACATCCCGTTCGCCCACGCTGTACCAGGGCTCGGCGGCCAGTTCCTGTTCCGGGGTCTGCGGCTCGGGGATGGCACGGAAATTCATGTCGGTCATGAATTCGATTTCGTCGTAATCGTAGAAGATCACCCGGCCGTGGCGGGTGACGCCAAAGTTCTTCAATAACAGGTCGCCGGCAAAGATGTTGGCGGCAGCCATGTCCTTGATGGCCTGGGCATAGTCCAGCAGAGCGGCTTCGGCGCTGGCCGCATCGGCGCGGGAGAGGAACAGGTTGAGCGGCGTCAGCCGCCGCTCGATATAGAGGTGGCGGATGATCAGCAGATCGCCGTCGATTTCGATGCTGGACGGTATCCTTCGCTCGAACTCCTGCAATAATTGCGGCGAGATGCGCTCCAGCGGAAAGGCGGCGTGGGAATACTCCAGGGTGTCGGCCATGCGGCCGACCCGGTCCTGCATCTTGACGATCTGGTACTTGCGTTCGACCTGGGCGCGGGTGGTCTTCTTGGGCGGCGGAAAGCGGTCGTTGATGACCTTGAACACATAAGGGTAGCTGGGCAGGGTGAAGACCGTCATCACCAGACCACGGATGCCGGGGGCCACTTCCAGGCGGTCGGTGGAATGGCGCAGATGGTGCAGGAAGTCGCGATAGAACTCCGTCTTGCCCTGCTTCTGCAATCCGATGGCGGTGTAGAGATCGGCCTTGGTCTTGTGCGGCAGCATGCGTTGCAGAAAATCGACCACCGCCGACGGGGTGCGGGTGTCCACCATGAAATAGCTGCGGGCGAAGCTGAACAGGCTGGTGATGTCGTCGGCAGCAATGACCAGCGCATCGACGAACACCTGGCCACGGCCGTTGTTGAGCAAGGGGATGGCGAAAGGGATGACCTGATCGCCGTTGAGCCCCATGCCGATGAGGTAGGCGGCCTTGTTGCGGTAGAACAGGGCATTGAGCACCCGCAGCTGGAAGTGTTGCTGGAATTCGATCTGCGGCAGCACGGTGGTCTTGATGCGCTGCACCAGCCGCCGCAGATCGCGGTTCAGATCCTCGTAGGGCAGGCCGTGGTCGGCGCGCAGCAGAATCCGTCGCAGACTGCGGGTCAGGCCCTCGCGGGTCGGGTAGAAGCAGTGGTAGGTGGCGTCCCGTTCGTCCTCCAGGTATTCGGTGGACAGACCGGGCCGCACGAAGATGTGCTCGTTGTTGTAGTAGCGCCGGTGGAACAGCGAGGTGAACACCGAGTTGTAGAAGGTCTCGGCCAGCTCCGGCTGCTGGTGCGGATAAAGCAGGCGGATGTATTCGATCTTGATGCGTCGCCACAACTCCGGGTCGAAGCGCTGCAGATCGTAGTGCGCGCGCAGCGCATCGCGTGTCTCCTTCAGCCGATCGCTGTACAGCAGGATCCGTTGCCGCTGAGCCTGATCCCCGGCGCACCAGTCACAGCGGGCGAAGCGGGCCCGAGCGCCGCGCGTGATTTCCAGGAACAGGGCATAGTGCCGGTCGAAGCCGCGCAGCACCGCCTCGGCGATCGACTGCGCGGCATCGGCCATGGCTCAGAATTGCTCTTCTTCGGTGGAGCCGGTCAGCGCGGTCACCGAGGAGGCGCCGCCCTGGATCACCGTGGTCACATCGTCGAAATAACCGGCGCCCACCTCCTGCTGGTGGGCGACGAAGGTATAGCCCTTGTCGGCTGCAGCGAACTCCGGCTGCTGCACCTTTTCCACATAGTGCTTCATGCCTTCGCCGCGCGCATAGTCCCAGGCCAGATCGAACATGTTGAACCACATGCTGTGGATGCCCGCCAGGGTGATGAACTGATAGGTGTAGCCGTATTCCGCCAGCCGTTCCTGGAATTCGGCGATGCTCCGGTCGTCGAGGTTTTTCTTCCAGTTGAAGCTGGGCGAACAGTTGTAGGCCAGCAGCTGGCCGGGGTTCTCGGCGCGCACCGCCTCGGCGAATTCACGGGCGAAGCCCAGATCCGGCTTGCCGGTCTCGCACCAGACCAGATCGGCATAGGGGGCATAGGCCACGCCGCGGGCGATGGCCTGTTCGAGTCCGGGCCGGGTCACGAAGAAGCCCTCGGCGGTGCGTTCGCCGGTGAGGAAGGGGGCATCATAAGGGTCGGCATCGGAGGTGATCAGGCTCGCCGCCTCGGCATCGGTGCGTGCCAGCAGCAGGGTCGGCACGCCCAGCACATCGGACGCCAGACGCGCCGCGACCAGTTTCTGGATCGCCTCTTGGGTGGGCACCAGTACCTTGCCGCCCATGTGACCGCACTTCTTGACCGCGGCCAGCTGATCCTCGAAATGCACCCCGGCGGCGCCGTTGACGATCATGTTCTTCATCAGCTCGAAGGCATTGAGCACGCCGCCGAAACCGGCCTCGGCATCGGCCACGATGGGCAGGAAATAGTCGATGTAGCCTTCATCGCCAGGGCCAATGCCACGACCCCACTGGATCTCGTCGGCGCGCTTGAAGCTGTTGTTGATGCGACGCACCACGGTGGGAACGGAATCATAGGCGTACAGCGACTGGTCCGGATACATGGTCTCGGAGGTGTTGTTGTCCGCCGCCACCTGCCAGCCCGACAGGTAGATGGCCTCGATCCCGGCCTTGGCCTGTTGCAGTGCCTGGCCGGCGGTCAGTGCGCCAAGGCAGTTGACATAGCCCTTTTTCGCGCCGCCATTGATCAGCTGCCACAAGCGTTCGGCACCGCGCCGTGCGAGGCTGTGTTCAATCTGCACCGAGCCGCGCAGCCGCACCACATCGGCCGCGCTGTAGGTTCTTTTGACCGTGGCCCAGCGGGGATTGCTGCTCCATTCGTTTTCGAGCTGTTCGATCTGTTGTTGGCGGTTCACGGCAGTCTCCGGTTGTGTGATCGACAAAAAATTACCGGAAAAACACCCCGCACATGTGACGATGTTTCAATAATGCCTATTGAAAAGCGCTGTCGGCTGGATGCCGGAGGGTGAAAATGCTTAAATGGCGCGGCACCTGTCCTCAAGACGGAGAAAGGAACACCATGCGCACGCGACTCGTCCCCACCCTGATCCTGTTGATGTTGACGCTCGGCTTCGGCCTCGGCGCCAGCGCTCAGCAGAACCTCGATCAGGGGCTCAGTTCCATTCTTGCCATCATCGACAAGGCCATTGCCGAGTTCAACGCGCCACCCGCCGAAGGCACTGGTGCCGATGCACTCAAACGGCAAAAGGAAACGGCATCGGCCACCATCGTCAATCTGTCTCGTACCCTCGGCAAGCTCAGCTACTCCAGGCTGCAGTGCGGTCAGGCCGATGTGCTGGCCGAGTTCACCGCCCGCGTGCAACAGATGCCGGAAGACTACCGAGACGCCATGCGTGACGCCTTTCAGGCCGGCTTCGACCAGAGCAAGGAGGAAAGTCCGCTGTTGTCCGACGATGAATGCAAGCGCCTCACTGCCTCACGCAGCCGCGGAGAAAAGAAAGCGCAGCCCAAGGTGGCCGCGGAAGCGGAAAAACCCGCTGAGCCCAAAGCCGAGAAAAAGCCGGAAACCGAGGAAGAACAGCGTTTGCGCGCCCTGCGCCTTGCGGAGATCACGGGCCAGCTGGCCTGGAAGCGGAAGTTCTGTGGCGACAAGGGCGTGACGCGCCGTGACTTCAACGAAGTCATCGCCAAAATGCCCGAAGCCTGGCGCGAGGATGCCAAGAAGGCCTACTGGAAAGGCTACCAGCACGGCAAGCGGCTCAACAAGGGCTTGAAGCAAAGCGCCTGCGCGGGCTGATTCTCCTGCCGCGCTTTTTCAGCTCAGCCGGCGCAGCAGGAAAGCTGTGACACATCCTTGCTGAAGGTCTGGGCGCAGAGGCGCAGGCCTTCGGCGAAGGTGAGGTAGGGACAGAGCTGATCGGCCAGATCGTCCACGGTCATGCCGGCGCGGATGGCGAAGGCGGCACTCTGGATCATTTCCCCGGCTTCAGCGGCGAGAATCTGTGCTCCGACCAGGCGCTTGCTGCCGCGTTCCACCACCAGTCTGACGAAGCCTTCCGTTTCGAAATTGACCAGCGCGCGTGGCAGATTGTCCAGTGTCAGTGTGCGGCTTTCGGCGGCCAAACCCTGGGCCTCGGCTGCCGATTCGGTCAGTCCGACCGTGGCCACCTGGGGGTCGGTGAAGATGACCGCAGGCAGTACGGTCAGATCCAGCTGTGCATCACCGCCAGTGATGTTGATGGCGGCACGGGTGCCGGCCGCGGCGGCGACATAGACGAACTGCGGCAACCGGGCGCAGTCACCGGCAGCGTAAATGTTCGGACTGGAGGTGCGCAGGCGGTCATCGACGATGATGGCGCCATTGTCCGCGACTTCTACCCCGGCCGCTTCCAGTTGCAGGGACGCGGTGTTGGGGCGCCGGCTGGCGGCCACCAGCAATCGGTCAGCATCGATCCGCCCTTTAGTGCTGTGCAGGCGAAAACGCTTTCCGTCATGTTCCACCGTATGCACACCGGCATCCTCGATCACCTGTATGCCTTCCTTTTCGAATGCCCGACTCAACCCTGCGCCCAGCGCTGGGTCTTCGCGGTAGAGCAGGCGGTGACGGGCCAGCAGTGTGACCTCGGCACCGAGCCGCCGCCAGGCTTGGGCCAGTTCGACGGCGATCACCGATGAGCCGATGATGGCCAGGTGGCGGGGCGGCTGCGGGCTCATCAGGGCGTCGGTAGAGGTCCAGAATGGCGTACCGCGGAGCCCTTCTATCGGCGGAATCACGGGATGGGCGCCGGTGGCGATCAGGGCACGATCGAAATCGAGTGTCTGTTCGCCGCCATCGCCGAGGCCTATGGTCAGGCGATTGTTACCGACAAAACGGGCCGTGCCACGGATCAGCCGGATGTCCGGATGATCGTCCAGTATCTGTTCGTACTTGGCCTGCCGCAGTTCCTCAACGCGGCGGGTTTGCTGGTCGAGCAGGCGGGCGCGGTCGATGGTTGGTGAATGCCGCTCCAGACCTTCGAAAGGGTGATGCCGTTGCTGCCAGGCCAGTTGCGCGGCGCGAATCATGATTTTGGAAGGCACGCAGCCGATATTGACGCAACTGCCGCCGATGACGCCGCCGCGCTCGATCAGGCTGACACGGGCGCCCCGTTCAACGGCCTTGAGTGCGGCGGCAAAGGCCGCGGAACCACTGCCGATGATGGCCAGATGGAGGCCGTCGTCGTGCCCCGAGTCTTCCGGTGTACAGTGGTCGCAGGCGCTGTGTTCGTTGTCCAGCATGAGTGTTCTCCGTTGAGATGGCGGGGAGTGTAAACCCCGTACCCGGCAACGGAGTCAACAGCGATGGTACAAGCTGCTGCGGCTGTGCGTCAGGGAGTGTCGGCGGCCGAAAGGCTGGAGATGATGGGGCAGGCCTCCTCGCGCTTGCGTTGTTCGCAGTGATCGATCAGGTCCTGCAGATGGACGGAGAGGGCGCGCAGGTCATCGATCTTGCGCCGGATCTGCTCCAGTTTGGCCTGGGCCAGCTCGCGGGTTTCGCCACACTGTCCGCTGCCCAGTTCGAGCAGGGTGGCGATTTCACGGAGGGTGAATCCGAGCTCCTGGGCGCGCTTGATGAAGCGCAGGCGCTGGATGTGTTGCTCGCTGTAGAGGCGGTAGCCTTCGAGGGGACGGGGTGGCTCCTCGATCAGGCCCAGCCGCTGGTAGTAGCGGATGGTTTCAATGCCGACACCGGCCTTGCGGGCGGCGCGGCCGATGGTGAGTGGCTTTCCGGTCAAGGCGGTTTCCTCGGGATGGCTTGGATCATTGGACGAAAAGGGCTTGACCCGGTTCCATGGTACGGAGTTTAGAGTGCAGGCTCAATGAACCGACAGGCCGACTGGAAGCGAATGACCATGAACATCGAACATGCTGAACAACCCCTGAGCCATGAGGACACGCCAGCCGTGGACAAGTCCGTCAACAAGAGCCTGATCGGGGGAATGGTTGCCGGCATCACGGCATCGGTCTGTTGCGTCGGCCCATTGCTGCTGCTGTCGCTGGGAGTCAGTGGCACCTGGATCGGAAACCTCAGCGCGATGAATGCCTATCGGCCCTGGTTCATCGGCCTGACGCTGGTGTTCCTGTTCCTGGCGTTTCGAAAACTCTATCTCAAGCCGCCAAGCTGTGCCGTGGACGCGCCCTGCGCCAGCGAGAACAGCCTGCGCAAGCAGAGAATCCTGTTCTGGGTGGTGTCGGTATTTCTGCTGTTGCTGATTACCTTCCAGTATTACGGCCTGTACCTGTTGAACTGAGGAAAATACGATGAAATCCATTCTTTTGGCCCTGTTCCTGGCCCTGACGGCCTTCACCGCAAGCGCTGCCGAATTGCAGACGGTGCGTCTCGAAGTGGACAAGATGACCTGCAACCTGTGTCCGCTCACCGTGCGTACCGCGCTGCAAAAGGTTGAAGGGGTCGAAAAGGCGACGGCGAAATACGAGGGCGACGGTGTCGGCTGGGCCGAGGTGACCTTCGATCCGGACAAGGCCAGCGTCGAGGACCTGACCTTTGCCACCGAAATGGCCGGCTACCCGTCGCGGCTGAAACAGTGAGGGCCGTTCAGGCGAGAATCCTGTAGGGGACTTGCTGCACCTGCAGAAATGATTCGGCCTCGGCACCCTGCAACAGGGCCAGGGTGCTGAGTATGCCGGCGTCGAGGCAGCGGGGTGCGGCGACGGTCACCGAGCGCGGTGCACCCGGCGTCGGCCATCCGGTTTTCGGGTTCAAAACATGCCCGTAGCGAATGCCCTGATAAAGGATGTGGCGATGCGCGTCGCCGCTGGTCGCCAGCGCCCCCTGCGACAACCGCCAGCTTTCCACGGCCTGGTCGCTGGCATCGGGGTGGCCGATACCGACGGTCCAGCGGCGGCCATCGCGCTGTGGCCGGTTGCAGGCCAGATCACCGCCAAAGTTCACCAACAACGGCACCCCCTCCGCCTGACGGGTGAGCAGCCCCAGTACCCGGTCCACGGCGTACTCCTTGCCGATGCCGCCAAAGTCGATTTCCATGCCTGGCGGCAGGCGGAGCTGCGGGCGTGTCCAGTCCACGTGCTGCCAGCCGATCAGCGGCAGGAGTGCGTCGCTGTCCTGGCGTGACGGGGGCGGTGAGCAGCCATCGAAGCGCCAGATCCGGCGCAGAATGCCGGAGGTGATGTCGAACAGTCCGTCGCTGATGCGCCAGCAGTGGTCGGCGAAGTCCAGCAGGTCGGCGGTTTCATCGTCCACGCACAGGGGCTGACCGGATGAACGGTTGATGGCATGAACGACATTGTCGTCGCGATAGCGGCTGAACTTGCGCTCGATGCGACGGCATTCCTGTTCACTGGCCTCGCCCAGCGCACGCGCCTGTTGCGGATCGTCACAGTCGATCAGGATCTCGCAATCGCAGGCCATTGCCGTAAAGAAAGCGGCGTACAGCGAGCCTCTGCGCTGCAGGTCCATGGTCAGGAGGGCAGAAAATCGATCGGGTAGGTGACGGTGATCGGCGGCACCGGCTTGTTGGCGAAGCGGAACTTGCGCACCTTGGACAACAGGCGTTTTTCCAGCTTGGGGTTGTTGAGCTCGGAAGAGACGATGCGCGCCCGGGTCACGCTGCCGTCGGGAGCGATGGTCAGCTCGATCACCACCTTGCCCTGCAGTGAGGGATCCTTGCGCAGCTCGCGGATATAGATCTTGAAGATGGCGCCCTTGTTCTTCTGGAAGACGCGTTCGATCTCTTCCTGGCTGCGCGAGGCGCCGCGTGATTTCTTGCCGCTGGCCTGTTCGGCGATTTTCTTCGCGCTCTCGATGCGGCTGTTGACGGCGGTGGTCTTGCGCTGGGCCAGCTCGGTACCGCGTACCGAACGGTTGGCTGAACTGGTGCGGATGCCGCCGCTGCCAGAGGTGGCCTTGCGCGCGATCAGGTTGGGGTTGCTGACCAGGGTTTCGGCCTTTTTGCCGCCCGTGTTCTGCGGTGTGACGCCGAGATCGGTGGCGTCGATGGTTTCACGCAGGTCGGCGAGGTCATCCTGCAGCGCGATGAGCCCGCTTTGCTGGGCCTTGGCCCGTGCAGCGGCACGGCGGTCCACCGGTTTGGGCTTTGGCTTGGGCTTGGGCTTGGCCTCAGGCTTTTTCTTTACGGCTTTCTTTTCGGGCTTTTTCTTCTTCGGCTCCGGTTTTTTCTTTTCCGGCTCCTTCTTTTTTTCGGGCTTGGGCTTGGGTTTCGGCGGCGGAGGCGGCTTGAGTTTCTTTTCCTGGATCAGCTTGGCCAGACGCGGTGCCACCTCGACCAGTTTTTTCTGCGGCGGCTCCGGCAGGGTCAGCCGGTTGATGATGAAGCCGGCGGCCATGAACAGCAGCAGGAAAACGATGACCATGCGCCGGAACAGCCGGTCCTCGCTGCCCTCGGTCCAAGGCAGCAGAGGCTCGTTGCGGTTGCCTGCGCCGTCGGACAGCCTAGCCATCGGCCTTGCCTGCCTTGCGGTTTACCGCAAACGAGATGTTGGTGAAGTTGGCCCCGGAAGCGGTGAGCATGATCTTCTTCAACAAGGCGTAGGGGATCTCCTTGTCGGCCATGATGACGACGCCCTTCGAGTCCTGCACATCACGGACCTTGCCGCGTTTGGCCAGCAGCGCCTGATACAGTGGGCGCAGGGTGCCGGATGTGTTGCCCAGTGCCTGTCTGACGGTCATCACCGGGCGACCCTCAAGCAGGATCTGCTGCTTGTCGACGGCGATGACCAGCTTGCGCAGGGGCTGCTTCTCGGCGCTGGAATCGGGCAGGATGATGTTTTTGGGCAGCGGCAGCACCTCGGAGTTGGAGGCGTTGACCAGCAGGAAGAACACCAGGATGGTGAAGATGTCCATCAGTGACACCATGTTGAGGCTCGCCGTGCGGTCCTTGCGGCGGGCGTGGTGCTCCTGCATGCGTTTGGCGCGTCGGGTCAGTTTCATGCTCGTGTCTGTGTCGTATCCATGGCCTTATTGGGCGTCGCCGATGGAGATGTCCGGAAACAGCTCCGCCATCGCCTGCTCACCTTCATGGATCGTCGGGTAGGCGCGGGCCGTGTCCATTACCTGGATCAGGTCGTCGTAACGGGTGTTGGGCTCCGACAGGATGGTGATGGCGGTCTTGTCGGGCAGCCGCGACTTGATCTGCTTCAGCGTCTGGCGCAGCATCGGGTAGTTGTGCTGTCCCTTGTATTTCGGGATGCGCTTGATCAGTCCGCCCTTGTTGTCGGACAGGATCAGCGCGTTCTTGCGGATGGTCACGCGCAGTTCCCACGGCGGGTTCTTGTTTTGCTGGGCGTCTGCCTTGCCCGGCGGCGGCAGGTTGAGGTCGAGTATCGTGGTCTGCGAGAACACGGCGGTCATCAGCAGGAACGGAACCAGCACCACCATCAGGTTCATGAAGGCGGTGATGTTCAGCTCCACGGCCGGGTGCTTGTCGCGGGCTCTGAGTCGGCGGGAATTCACGGCTGGGATCCGCGGCTGCTCAGGATTGAGCGCCCTGCTGACGGGCCTTGCAGCGGGCCAGCTGGTTGGTGAAGCGGACCGTGGTCATTTCCAGCGAATCAATGATGTCGGTGGTCTTGGTCTGCAGGTAGGTGTAGAACAGCAGCAGGGGAATGGCGACCATGAGGCCGAAGGCGGTGGTGTTCATCGCGACCGAGATGGAGGTGGACAGGATTTCCGCCTTCATCGACGGATCGACCTGGGCGACGGCGGTGAAGGCCTTGATCAGGCCGATGATGGTGCCGAGCAGGCCGAGCAGGGTGGCGATGTTGGCGAACATGGCCAGGTAATGGGTGCGCTTCTCGAGGCGGGGAATGGCTTCCATGATCGCTTCTTCCATCGAGGCTTCGATGTCGTCGCGGCGGCGGGCGTTGTTGAAATTGAGCAGGCCCTGGTGGAGGATCTTGGAAACGGTGGCGCTGGATTTCTGGGTCAGCTGCATCACCCCGTTGAGGTCGCATTTCTCGAGCATCGGCATCAGCTTGCGCAGCGCGCCGCGGTTGCGCAGCTGGGCATTGGACAGGTACAGCCAGCGTTCCACCGTGATGGCGAGGCCGATCGCCAGCACCGCGAGAATCGGGTACATGAACGGTCCGCCGGACTGGAAAAAACGGATGACGGTATCAAGCATGGGATTTCTCTCCGTGGTGATGTGCGGCGCGCGGGCGCCTGTGGGTTTCGGTTCGGTTCATTGCGCCTTCTCCGCCGGCTGCTCGGGCCAGATCTGGCGGTAGTAGTTGACGCGGCGGCGGAAACTGTCGCGTTCGATGGGTTTCAGTGCCCGGTCGAGCACGCTGTCGTATTCGGGGGCGTCCATGGCAATGGTTTCGGCGCCTTGCCAGGGCACGATGTACAGGATCTTCGGCAATTCCTTGTTGCCGATGATGGCGGTGCCTTCCATTTCCAGGCGCTCCTGCGCCAGGGCTGGCGCGGCCAAGGCGGCGAGCAGCAGGGTCTTGAGCGCCGCCTTCATGAGTTTTGCCGCGCTTCGATGCGGCGCTTGATGTCGATGATCCATTTTTCAACCTGTGGGTCCGGCGTGTCGAGCAGTGACTGGTAGCGCTGGTACTCTTCCAGCGCGGCGGGCCAGTCGCCCATGTACAGATCAAGGAGAATGCCGCGGTTGAGGTGCGCCGCGGCATAGTCCGCATCGGCTTCGATGGCCTTGTTGTAATAGTCCAGCGCCTGTTGGAATTGCCCGTCACGGCGGGCCAGCACGCCGAGGTGATTATAGGCGACTGCATCGTTTTTATCCTGCTCCAGGGCGCGGTCGAACGCCTCGCGTGCCTCGTCGTAGCGTTCCAGTCGCATCAGTTGCAGGCCGAGATTGGTCTGCGCCCTCGGATAGTCGGGCTTCATCTCGATCAGCATCCGGAACTGCTCGGCCGCGGCCTCGGCGTCTCCGCCGCGCGCGGAATCCATCGCAATACGGTAGAGGTCATCGCCGGGATCGGGCACCGCAGCGGTCTGCGGCTCGGGCGGAGGCGGCGTGGCGCAGCCGACGAGCAGCACGGTGAACAGGATGAACGGCAGCAGTCTATTCGGCCACATCGTCGATCAACTCCGGTTTGCGGTAGCGGAAGGGCATCATCTCGCCGAGGGATTCGAGGCTGTGCCTTACCGAATCGTCCCACACCCCTTCGGGGATGCGCGCCACATTCTGCTCGTGTATGGCCAGTGCCTTTTCCTCGAAGGGGAAGGCCTGGTCTTCCAGCAGGTAGTTGTATTCTTCCAGCTCATCCGCGTTGAGGCCTTTTGGCCGCTCGGATTCGAGCAGGGCCTTGGCAAAATGGCGGTAGATTTCGGCGATCTGGAAGGTGGC
>Ga0256839_1003363_pt1 | contig 16568 bp, 15 predicted proteins | sample 354166metaG_FD_185968 | JGI IMG/M metagenome (GOLD analysis project Ga0256839, IMG submission 185968) | Hydrothermal vent microbial communities from Mid Atlantic Ridge, Atlantic Ocean - 354-166 | ecosystem: Environmental > Aquatic > Marine > Hydrothermal vents | place: Atlantic Ocean: Mid... | reverse complement strand
TATTTGTGGAGGCCGATGTATCCGGGGAAGAGGATGTAAGGAAGATGGTGGATGCCGCTGTCAGGGAGTTCGGCGGAGTGAATATCCTGGTGAATAATGCAGCGGCATTTGTCCTCAAGGGCCTGGATGACGTGACACCGGAGGACTGGGTGAAGACGGTTGCCGTGAACCTGCAGGGGCCGTCCCTGTGCGTAAAGCACGTGGTGCCGGAGATGAAAAAGGCGGGCGGCGGCTCCATCGTCAACATCTCGTCCGTGTGCGGGATGATGGCCATGGGCAGCCACTTCCCATACAGTCCGACAAAGGGCGGGCTCATAACACTGAGCGGCTCCCTTGCCCAGGAGCTTGGTCCCTTCAACATACGCGTAAACACGGTTTCGCCCGGGGCGACCATAACCCCTGCGGTGGAGATGATCGCAAAGGAGCAGAACACCACGGTCGAGGAGGTGATAAACGCCTGTGTCAGGAAGGGCACGTTCCTGAACCGTTATGCCCGGCCGGTTGAAATCGCATACGGCATACTGTTTCTCGCATCGGACGAGGCATCCTATGTAACGGGCGCGAACCTTGTGGTGGACGGAGGACTGACAGCGCATTAGCGCGTTGCGGTCACTGCCGGAGGGATTATCGCGGAGCTGAAGAAGATAAGGAACTTCAAAGGCGCCCTCGGTGAGTTAAATATTGACGAAAACGGTATCGTGCACTCCCAGGCAAAACTCAAGATGGTTAAAAAGGGCAGGTTCATCGATCTCTTTTTCTCCATGCGGGCTATATCCGCCGTGTTCTGTCGAGCCTGCCGGAAAGTTCTGATACAACACCGTCGATAAATTCTTCATCAAGCCACTTTTCTATTCGGTGTTGCCTGTACAGCCACCTTGTCCTGTCCGCATAGTTCATCCTGTCGATAAGCACGCTCCCGGCATAAGGGCCTACCTGTTCTGCAAGGAGACGCGGGTTCATGGGAAGCACGGGGCCTATGAATACATAAGTCCTGATTCCCGCTTCATGAAGTCTTTTCAGCGCCTCTATGCGAGCGGGGACCGGGGGCGCACCCGGCTCGAATATCTTTCTCACCCTTTCATTGTCTGTTGTTATGGTTATGCCTGCCTCTGCGTCTTTTATCTTCAGAATGACGTCAATATCTCTTGAAATGAGCGGTGACTTGGTGAGGATGTCCACGGGGAAGTCATACAATGCGAGGACTTCAAGGCATTTTCTCGTGATCATGTATTTTGCTTCCACGGGCTGGTACGGATCGGTTACAGAGCTTATGATGATGCCGCCTTTTTCCGCGCGCCTGAGCTGCCGCCTCAGCGTCCCGGGGGCGTTGACCCTTATGTCCGTGAAACTTCCCCACGGTTCACTGTGCCCTGTGAATCTCTTCATGAAGGTTGCATAGCAGTACCGGCATGCATGTGCACAGCCCACATACGGGTTTATACAGTATTTCCTGCCGGGTATGCCCGACTTTGAAAGGACGGCCTTTGCGCGTATTTCACGGATACAGGAGTTCATCTCTTATTTTAGCCTGAATGTTGCATAAATGGCAGGAGGGTCTCTGGACACAACCTACGGGAAGTTGCCGTGCGGGATATGTGCTGAAGGAAGCGCAGAGAAAGCTTCCCCGGCAGACTCTCATGCCCCGCGGGCGCCGCTGTAAGGTTTGCAATCCGGGCGGAGAAGAGTTATCCTGAACCTTAACGTTGCATAAGCCGGCGGGGGAGTCCGGCGTAAAACCTTCGGACTCTCCTGCCGGCAGGGCCATGTTTTTACGCAACTGTAAGGTTGATTGTCGGGTACCTTGCCGGGGCAGGGGAGAAGAGATGATTAAACGAAAATGAGCAACCTGAATTCCGTGGCTGCTGCCGCTGTCGGTAAGTATGGCATTGCGGCAGTGTTTGCAGGCACTTTTATTGAAGGCGAGACGGTTCTGCTGGCAGCGGGGATTCTTGCGGGTACAGGGCTGCTGAATCCTTTAAGCGTCTGGGTGAGTGCTTCTCTCGGTGCATGGGCAGGTCACGTATTCTGGTTTTTCGCCGGCCGGATGTTGGGAAACCGCTATATACTGCCTAAGAGCAAGTGGATCAGGGTGCGGTTTGCGGAGGTCAACAGGATCGTGCTCGAACGCCCGAAGAGCGCTGTTTTCATCCTTCAGTATCTCTACGGCATGCGCATAATCGGTGCTGTAGCCATCGGGATTACCGGTATGTCTTTTGCAAAATTTATGTTTTACGAGGCACTGAACTGCATGCTGTGGGCCGCGCTTATCCTGGGGGCAGGGTACATTCTGGAAGAGAGCATCATGCAGATATTCCACGGCTGGCTTGCGTGGCTCTGGCTGGGATTGAGTTTGGCGGCGGTCCTTCTGTTCATCCGCCGAATCGAGCACATCCTGTCAGCGAAAAGGTAAAAAAGACTTCTTCCCTGAAAGAGCTGAACAACCTGTTCAGCAGGAGCGTATGCCTCAGCCGCCGCTGAAACCGGTTGTCGGCGCCGGGGAAACGCTGTTTCCCGAGCCTGCACCAAAGCTGAAGGCGGAAAAGACTTTCTTTACGTCTTTTGAAGAGCATTTGGGACATTCGGCATTGTTTTCAGCCGGATACAAACTCTGAAGAAGCGAGAAGTTGTTCTCACATTTAAGACACCTGTATTCATAGATGGGCATTGCTTCCTCCTCAGTTTGTCTTGATTGCTTCAATATTTTATCTTTTATCCCCCGGGCAAGTCAATAAATCGGCTGCATCAGGCGGCGATGGTTTTATGCAACATGCATGAAGGAGAAGTGTTATAATCTACGAAATGTGTCCGGCTGTATCAATCGGGTTTATGCGGAAATCAGAGAGAGGGGAGTTGCATGGTCAGAGATGATTTAAAGAAAAAACTGCTGGAGTTCCGGAGGGAACGGGACTGGGAAAAATTCCACAGGCCCAAGGACCTTGCCGTTTCACTGGTAATCGAGGCATCCGAGCTTCTCGAACACTTCCAGTGGAAGACGGATGAGGAAGTTGCCGGGATGCTGAAAGGAAAATCCGCTGAAGGCGTAGCCGAAGAGATTGCCGACATCGCCATTTATCTCACATATCTGTGCCATGACTTGGGTTTCGATATCGGGGAAATCGTCGCCGCCAAACTGGACAGGAACAGGAAGAAATATCCTGCCCGCAGGGTCCGCGGCAGCGCAAGAAAGTACAATGAATACAGCAACAACGGCCGGTGAAGCCTCCCGGAGGAAAAATCCGTGCAACTGCCGGCACCCCTTTGACATTCGCGGAAAAACGTGATAGAAGATACTTAAAAAACAGACGGTGTTTTATGCTTAATCTTTTCAAGTAAAGCGCAGTAAACGCCGATATGCTTAATGAAGAGTATTCTTGCAACAGTTTCTCCGGCGGGGGATGTTTTTTTATACAGCTGCAAGCAACTAAATACCGGGAGGGAAAAAATGAAAAGGATGCTTACGTCGGCGGCCGTGATAGTGATGGTTACGGTGTTTTCCGCCCAGGCTCATGCAGACCTCAAATTCATAGGCAAGGGCTGGTCCGGGTACGGCGGATACAATCTCATTTATGATACCGACCTTGATATTACGTGGTACGATTATTCGCGTGATCCTGATACGTGGCAGAATCAGGCGGACTGGGCGGATGCATTGTCGGTGACTTTCGGTATAAACACCTATACCGGCTGGCGGCTGCCGGCAACCACGGCTGCCGGCCCGTATGTATTCGGCTATGACGGCAGCACCACCGGAGGCTACAACACAACGAACAGCGAGATGGCCCACCTGTTTTACACCGAGCTGGGCAACAGGGGATACTATGCGACGGACGGCACCAGTCCACAGCCCGGCTGGGGCTTAAGCCACAGCGGTGACTTCCGGAACCTGGAGCCCGACCTCTACTGGTCCGGCACAGTGTACGCCGAGGATACGTTCAAGGCGTGGGGCTTTGACTTCAACTTCGGCTACCAGGGCACGGGTGAAAGGGACGGTACGTTCCGCGCCGTTGCCGTGCATCCGGGGCTCCTCATCCTTCCGGAGCCTGCGCCGGCGATGCTTTTCATTATTGGAGGAGCTCTGCTGGCGGTGTTCAGGAAGCTTCCGGGACGGCGGCGTTAAGCGGACCGACATAGTTGTCTGCGGCGGCACGGGGTCTACGGGGAATAGTTCACGGCCTGGTACGCCGTGTTCAGGATATTGACTTTCCCTCTTAAATTCTCTGTAAGCAGGATTTTTTTGCCGGCGCATACCAGTATCCCGTCAATGCCCATCGACTCAAGCAGCTTCATCCCCTTTTCCACTCCGAGGACGAATACGGCCGTTGCAAGGCTGTCCGTGACATACCCCTCGGGTGCTATTACCGTGACACTTATCAGGTCCGTATCAGCGGGAAACCCCGTGCCGGGGTCGAGGATGTGGAAATACCGCCTGCCGTCTTTTATGAAAAACCGCTGGTAATCGCCCGATGTCGAGATCGCCTTGTCCCTGAGTTCAAGGGTTGCAAAGACGTCTTCCCACGGCCTTTCGGAAACAGCGGCCGGCCTCGGGTCCTGAATGCCCAGCCTCCATCCCTGTCCCGATGGGTTCAGGCCGAATCCCCTTATGTCGCCGGCTACTGCAACAAGGGCCGCCTTTATGCCCTCAGCCTTTACGGCCTCGACAGCCCTGTCGGCGGCATAACCCTTGGCTATCCCCCCGAGATCAAGCGCCATGCCCTTTTCAGCGAGGTAAATCTCGGACGCTGCGGTGTTTATCTTTATCTTCCTGTAATCAACATATCTCAATGCATCTGCAACCGCATCTTCCGGAGGTACGGAGGGAGCTGAGACATCCTTTGAGAATTTCCACAGGCTGACAACAGGGGCTATGGTCGGATCAAATGCCCCGCCCGTGATCTCCGATATGTGCACGGCCTTTTTCACTATGTCCAGGGTCTCCCTGCTTACCCGGACCGGCCTGATGCCCGCGGCCCTGTTGACGGCGGTGATTTCACTGTCCTCTGAAAAGTAATTCAGAAGGCCGTCCAGTTTCTCTATCTCGGCAAAACCACTGTTGATAGCCTTCCGCGCCTTTTCCTCTGAAGAACCGGCCACGGTTATGGTGCAGAAGGTGTCCATCAACACCCGGCTTTCCCTGTACATCCTGTCCCTTTCGGTACAACCGGACATGAACGCAAGGGAAATCATCAGCAGGCAGGCCGCGCGTTTCATTGCTTTGCCCCTTTTGCAGACAGCTTTTTTTTGAGAAACGCCCCCGTATATGAGCGGGGCTCGCGGGCGACCTGCTCCGGGGTGCCCGCGGCCACTATCCTGCCGCCTTTCTCTCCGCCTTCGGGACCGAGGTCTATTACATAGTCGGCGCTCTTGATGACCTCGAGGTTGTGCTCTATGACAACAACACTGTTGCCGGCGTCCACGAGGCCGCTTAACACCTCAAGGAGTTTCCGGATATCGACAAAGTGGAGGCCGGTGGTGGGCTCATCGAGGATGTACAGGGTCCTGCCCGTCGCCTTTTTGCTCAGTTCCCTGGAAAGCTTGACCCTCTGCGCCTCACCGCCGGAGAGGGTGGTTGCCGGCTGTCCGAGCTGTATGTAGCCCAGCCCGACCCTGTCCAGTGTGTCGAGTTTGTGCCTCAGCGGGGGTATCGGCTCAAAAAATTCAAGGGCCTGCGATACCGTCATGTTCAGCGTATCGGAGATGTTCTTGTCTTTATACCTGACCTCGAGTGTCTCCCTGTTGTACCTTGCCCCTTTACACTCCTCGCAGGGGACGTACAAGTCGGGCAGGAAATGCATCGACACCTTGATGAGTCCCTCACCCCTGCATGCCTCACACCGCCCCCCCGGTATGTTGAAGCTGAACCTGCCCGGCCTGTATCCCCTTATCCGCGACTGCGGGACCCGGGCGAACAGGTTCCTCACAAATGCAAAGATGCCTGTGTAGGTCGCGGGATTGGACCGGGGGGTCCTCCCCAGCGGTGACTGGTCTATGTTGATTACCTTGTCGATCTTTTCTATTCCCTCTATACGGTCGTGCTTCCCCGGCGTGCGGGCCGAGGAGTACAGCTTCCTCGCAAGCGCCCTGTAGAGTATATCGAATACGAGGGTGCTCTTGCCGGAGCCCGAGACGCCGGTCACGCATGTAAGGACCCCCAGGGGTATCCCGACGTCGATGTCTTTCAGGTTGAACGCCCCTGCGCCCTTTATCGTGATAAATCCCGCCGGTTTTCTCCTTGACGCCGGCACGGGTATCTCAAGCCGGCCCCGGAGGTAAGACCCGGTCGGTGATTTTTCATCAGAGGTTATGCGCTCCGGGTCGCCTTCGGAGACTATGTAACCGCCGTGTATGCCGGCGCCCGGGCCCATGTCGATTATATAATCAGCCCTCTTCATGGTGTCCTCGTCGTGCTCCACCACGATTACGCTGTTGCCCATTTCCCGCAGGCGGCAGAGGCTTTCCATGAGCCTCGCGTGGTCCCTCGGGTGCAGCCCTATGCTGGGCTCGTCAAAGATATAGAGCACCCCGGTCAGGGAGGAGCCTATCTGGGTTGCAAGCCTTATCCTCTGCGCCTCTCCGCTGGAAAGGGTGAGCGCGGGCCTGTTGAGGGTTAAATAACCCAGCCCCACCTTTTCGAGAAAGGAGAGCCTCTCCCGCGTCTCCTTCAGTATCTTTGAGGCTATGACCGCCTCTGTCTTGTCAAGGCGGAGGGACTCCAGAAATGCCGATACCCCGCTGACGGGCCTGCCGGCCAGTTCGCCGATGTTCAGGCCGTTGATGGTCACCGAGAGGGCCTCTTTTCTGAGCCTCAGGCCGTTGCATGACCGGCACGTTGTTGAATGCCCCGCGTCCTCCTCCTCGTCTTCGCCGCTGTCCTCACGGCCCAGCCCCCTGCACGCCGGACATGCGCCGTAGGGGCTGTTGAATGAAAAAAACCCCGGGCTGATCTCCGGGTAGTTTATGCCGCACCTGGGACATGCGAGCCTGGTGCTCAGGAAAAGGTCCCTCTGTTCGTCGATGATATTGATTATCACTACATCCGCGAGCCCGGTCGCGATAGTGACGGCCTTTGATATGTGCCTGTCGATGCCGGGCTTGATGATCAGCCTGTCGACGACGATGTCTATATTATGCCGCTTGTGCCTGTTAAGCCTTATCTCCCTTGTAATGTCGGCCATTTCCCCGTCGATCCGCGCCCGGATGAAGCCCTTCTTCCTTGCCTCGTACAGTTCCTTCCTGTATTCCCCCTTCCTGCCCATCACGATCGGCGACAGGACCTGTATGCGCGTTCCGCGGGGCAGGGCGGTTATCAGCTCGATAATCTGCTGTGTCCCCTGAGCCGCAATCTGACTTCCGCACTTGTAACAGCCCGGTTTCCCGATCCGCGCATAGGCCACCCTGAGATAGTCGTATATCTCGGTTATCGTGCCGACCGTGGAGCGCAGGTTTTTTGCGGTGGTCTTCTGTTCTATGGCGATGGACGGGGAAAGCCCCTCAATGGAATCAACATCGGGTTTCTGCAGGTTGTCGAGAAACTGTCTTGCATATGCCGAGAGGCTCTCCACGTAGCGCCTCTGGCCTTCGGCGTAAATCGTGTCGAAAGCAAGGGATGACTTGCCTGAACCGGACGGCCCCGTGATAACCACGAGGCTGTCGCGGGGTATCTCCACGTTTATGTTCTTGAGATTGTGAACCCGTGCGCCTTTGACTACTATATGATCGAGCAATTCACTCTATCCTTGTGACGACATCCCCCGGAAGCCTGTGCAGCAGCTCATCCAGGGCCCTGTGCAGTGACTCGCCTGACTTTGATTCCGCGGTGATTATCACCCTGTAATCGGGCTTGCCGAGGACCGGATATGAGCCGAAGGTCACATCCGCGTGTTCCGCAACCACCATGTTCAATACTGCGGCCAGGCTTGATTCATGGGAGTTCAGGTACAGCCGCTTCAGATGGAATGTTGAGGATCGGAATCTCTCCCTGATCACGGAGAATTTGTTTTTCAGGTATTCGGGGATCCCGGGAAAGATGAAGATGTTCCTGAAGCAGACCACGGGGAACCTCATGCCTTCACTGAAAATGATTTCAGCCCCCTGCGGCACCTCCGTCATCTTAAGAACGGCGTCGTTCAGGGGCTTCTTGTACCGCAGGCGCAGTATTTCCTTGATCTCCTCGTTCCTCACAAGTCCCACGCCGAACCCCTCGGCAATGCCGGCCATTGTGACGTCATCATGTGTGGGACCCACACCGCCTGATGTAAACACAAAATCATATCTCTCCGAGAATGCGGCGGTCTCCGCCCCTATGATGTCCGTTTCATCAGGGATAGCAGAAATGCGCCTGACATCCACCCCGAGCGCCCTCAGCTCCCGGGCAAGATAAAAGGAGTTTTCGTCATGCACTTTTCCCGAGAGTATCTCGTTGCCGATAATGATTATCCCGGCGGTCTTTGAATTCTTCATAGGGATACTTTATCAAAAAACAGGCCGTTCTGTCATGGCCGGAGATTTAAGTTTTTATCATCCGGTGCCGATAACCATTACATAATACATAATTTTTACCGGCTTGCACAGTCACCCGGAAGAAGTACGCGCAACAGACGGATTTAGCTCTATGCCAGAACGTTTCGAGGAGTCATTACAGGAAATCAAGTCGGCCAGAACCTATGCCGACAGCATTCTGTCTTCTGTGCCTTCGGGCCTGATCGTACTGAGCAACCGCCTCAATATCCTCTCGGTCAACCGCGCATTCGGCAAGCTCAGCGAACGGTTTCCGTCCCTGTCGCCTGAACGATTCATTGAGCCGCTGAAAAAAGAGATAAGCTCCAACCTGGAGACTGGAGAGACCCTCGCCAGGGAGATCAGGCTTGTCCCCGAAGGCTCTGAGACGGCCCTGGTATTTTCCGCAACTGTCTCGCGCATAGCCTCCGGCGCAGCGGATTATTACGAAGAAGAAAAGGCCTCCATCCTCGTGACGATAAACGATATCACGGAGCACGAGAAAATGAAAGAACTCGTCTTCCAGGCCAAGCAGGACTGGGAAGACACCTTCAACACCATCCCGGACATGATCACCATTCATGACAGGGATTACAACATAATACACGCCAACAGGGCGGCCCGTGAAACACTCGGCCTGCCCCTGCATCCATCCGGCACGGTGAACAAATGCTACAGGTATTACCACGGGGCGGATGCCGCGCCGGAGAGCTGCCCCTGCTCGGGCTGCTACAGGACTGGACAGCCGGCAACCGTCGAGTTCTTCGAGCCGCACCTGAACAGGTATATTGAAATAAGGTCGATCCCCCGCATCAACAGCAACAACGAGATGATAGGTTTGATACATATCACCAGGGACATATCCCTGCGCAAGGAAATCGAAGAGGAGCACACCAGGCTCCTGACCGCCATCACAAAGGCGAAAATAGAATGGGAGATGACCTTCGACAGTGTCATGGAATTTATAGTGATCATCAATAGCAGGCTTGAGATAACACGCTGCAACAAGAGCTTCGCCGGCTTCGTGGGGAAACCCGTCGACGAAATTATCGGGAGGATGTGTTATGACTTTTTCCCCTGCGCCCGGGATCAGGTTGAAGAGTGCAGGCGGCACATGGACTCGTCGCGGCAGTTGCCGGTCAAAAACGAGCTGAAGACCGACACGGGACGTTGGCTGTATGTAAGCCACAGGCCGATACAGGACAAAGATGCGACATCACCCCACTCGGTGATCATAGCAACGGAAGTCACGGACCTCAAAAATGCACAGCAGAAACTCAGGCGGTCCGAGGAGGAACTGAAGCAGAAGGTGCAGGACCTCGAGAAGTTCTACGACATGGCGGTCGGCAGGGAGATCAGGATGAAAGAGCTGAAAAAGGAAATAAACAAGTTGCACTCGGAGCTTGCCAGATATGAAGAACGCCGCTCTGTTAAACAGTAAACAGCCCCCCGGCGATACGCTCGCCGAACACGTAAAGGGCTGGCAGGTGCTGATTGATTCACTGCCGTATCCCGTATGCGTTGTCGACACGGCGTTCAACATAATAATGAGCAACCGGGCCATGGCGGATTTTTTTGACTGTTCAGGGGATTTCAAAGAGAGGAAGTGTTACGAGGCGCTGCACCATTCGGACAGGCCCGTGGAAAACTGTCCCCTGTTGAAAAGCATCAAGACAGGGAAAAGCGAAAGGACCAGGATATACGAGCCCTGCCTGAAGAAAACCTTTTTCCTGAATACATCGCCGGTGGTAATCAACGGGAATATTTCAGGGGCCGTGCACTCGATTACGGATATCGCCGGGGGAGAGACATCCGGAGAAAACGGCGGCCTGATCGAGATATACTCCAATACAATAAGCGAGCTGCGGGACAGGGCACTGTACGCTCAGAGGGGAAGGGACGCTTTCCTCAACATGCTTGAGGACATCAGCGAGTCCTACAAGGAGCTCAAGGACCTGTTTTTAAAGCTTGTACGCGTGATGGTAAATGCCCTGGACGCAAAGAGCCCCTGGACAAAAGGCCATTCGGAGAGGGTGTCGATGTACGCGGAGCAGATTGCAATGGAAATGATGATCGACGGTGAAGAGGTGAAGAACATCAAGCTTGCCGGCCTGCTTCACGACATAGGCAAGATCGGAACCTATGACTATCTCCTCGACAAGCCCGGGAAACTGACAAGAGAGGAGTTTGAGATCGTGAAGAAACACCCGGCCCAGGGCGCCGTCATCCTCCAGGAGATAAAGCAGTTGAAGGATATTATTCCCTATATCAGGTTTCACCACGAAAAGCTTGACGGCAACGGCTATCCGGACAGGCTCAGGGGGGACAGCATACCCCTCGGCGCGAGGATACTTCATGTTGCGGACTCATTCGACTCCATGACATCCGACAGGCCTTACAGGCCGGCCCCCGGCATTGACTACGCCCTGTCGGAGCTCCAGAAATACAGGGGGATACAATTTGACCACCGGGTTGTCGACGCATTCCTGAGGGTGCTCGCGGCCCGGAGAAAATGACCGGGGGACGGCATGCAGCGGAACGTATCGGTCAATCTCGGCAATCTGGTTCTCTCACTCTCCGACGCCATGGACCTGGCCAGCCCCTTATTGACCCAGCACCAGCAGAGGACGGCCTTTGCCGTGTGGGAGATGTGCAGGATCGCCGGCCTGCCGGAAGAAAGAACAGAGAGATGTTTTATCGCCGCGCTGCTTCACGACATAGGCGCATTTTCCCTGGAGGAGAAAATCTCCATCCGCAGGTTCGAGATCGAATCCCCTGAAAAGCACTGCATCCGTGGGGGGCTTCTGCTTGAAAAAGTCCCTCTTTTAAGAGAGGCATCGAAGATCGTCCGGTTTCATCACAGGGAATGGAAAGACCGGGACGGACCCGTTGAAACCCCTCTCGTGCTGGAGGCCCAGATGCTGTTTATCGCGGATTACCTCGAACGCCTGACCAACCGCGACAGGTACATCCTTCACCAGAACAAGGACATCCTCTCGGAGATCAGGTCGCTTTCCGGCTCTTCATTTGCCCCGGCGGTCGTGGATCTGCTGTTTACGGCATCCGCGAGGGAGGAGTTCTGGCTTGACCTGGTTTCCCCCCGGTTGTATTCACTCCTGCTCAACGACGGCCCGTTCAGAAAGGTGGAGATAGATTTCGCGACCATATCCCTGATCGCCGAGCTTTTCCGCAACATAATAGACTTCCGCTCGCGTTTTACGGCCACGCATTCCTCGGGTGTCGCCGCCGCGGCATCGATGCTATCAAGGATATTCGGGCTGACGGAAAAAGAGACCGGTCTCATGGAGGTCGCGGGCAACCTGCACGACATAGGGAAGCTCGCGATACCCAATGATATCCTGGACAAACCCGGAAAGCTCACAAAAGAGGAATTCGCCGTGATCCGGTCGCATACATATTACACGTATTCGGTGATCAACACCATCGGGGGGCTCCAGCAGATTGCGGAGTGGGCCGCATATCACCATGAAAAGCTGGACGGCAGCGGTTACCCCTTCCACTGCACCTACGATGAATTAGGCACAGGCTCGCGGATCATGATGGTCGCGGACTTGTTCACGGCCCTGGCCGAGGACAGGCCCTACAGGGCGGGGATGTCCAGGGATGGAATCATCCAGATTATCAAACAGCTTGCGGACAGGAAACTCCTGGACAGCAGGATAGTCAATATCCTGTTCGAGAACTTCGATGAGATATCCTCCCACGTCAGCGAAAAACAGGCCGTTGTAAAAGAGTTCTACGAGAACCAGTTTGCATTCCTGTAAGTCCCGTTAACCGGCTGGATGCTGCAACGTTGACGATGGGCGGGGGAAGCTGATTTATAAACCCCTTTGCGGTTTGGTATCCCTTTGGGATATCGGGAATGTGTCTCTGCTGCAGGACCTAACGGAGAGAGAAATTCCAAAAGATGTCAATATGCCGTGCGGGGGATGTATCGCAGATAAAGCTTTTCCGCCGGCCTCCCCAGCCCGCGCGGTATTTTATGCCACTGTAAGGTATAGTATATTGGTATATAATATCTGTAAGAAGATCGAAAGGGCTCGCTGTCAATAATGACTTATCTCGTATGCCGTAACTGCGGTTTCTCCGCAAGTGAAAGAGACGTGGAGGACGGGCTTGCCGTCTGTCCCGAATGCAATGTTGATCTGAAAGCGGAACATCCCCGCGGAAGAGATGACACCTGCAGGGATGCGCCGTTCTCCCGGCAAGAGATTCCCCTCCGCTCAGCGCCCCGCCGTATTAAACCCGTGTTTGCCGGTTCCGCCGGGGAATACTTCAGAATATGGATTGTCAACACATTTCTGATGATCCTGACACTGGGTCTTTATGCCCCATGGGCCAAGGTGCGCGAGCGCCGCTTTTTCTACCGGCACACTGTCGTGGATGGCCGGACGTTTGATTATACGGCCCCCCCGGTGGCAATCCTCAAAGGATACCTCATCGTAGGCGGGGGTATATCCCTCTATTATCTTGCAAAGGTCTACAATCCTCTTTACAGCCTCCTTGTGTTCGGGATATTCTCCCTTGTCCTGCCCTTTCTGATCTACAAGTCTCTCAGGTTTTTCGCCCGTCATTCCGCCTACCGTAATATCCCTTTTCACTTCCGCGGCACAGTGGGGGAAAGCTACAGGACCTACCTGCTCTACCCCCTGCTCATACCGTTCACTCTCGGGTTGATCATTCCCTACTGGGCGTTCCGGCGGAAAAAGTACTTCTTCGGCAACATCGCCTTCGGGACAACTGCCAACATATTCAAGGGAAGCGCACGCCAGTTCTACAAACTCTACGGCATAGTAGCCGTGATGCTGACCGGGGTTGTAGTCCTGTTTACAGTAATGATCTTGTCATTCGCCCCCCTTATTGTCACCCCGGAAGACGTGACATTCAACACTGCAATGATATTCTTTTTCTTTGCCGTGTACTTTACATCGCTGGTTGTTCCCGCCTTTATCCAGCAATACATATACGCGTGGACCACCAATTACTGCTGGGGGCATTCCGGACTCGGAAATGTACGCTTTCAGAGCACGCTGAAGGCCGGACGGCTGTTCTGGATACGGATAACAAACATTCTTGCCATAATTTTTTCCGTGGGGCTTCTCATCCCCTGGGCAAAGGTCAGGCGCATCCGTTATATCGTCGATAACGTTACCGTGATCGCGGACCAGGGACTCGACGACTTCACCGCGGGGCTCAGGCCCGATGAAAGCGCTTACGGCGATGCAGCCACCGATTTCTTTGACATAGAGATAGGGTTATGATTGAATTCAAAGCTGTATATTTCAACGGAAAAACCTCCAGGGCTTATCCCGTGTCAGTTGTTTTCGACGGCGGGACACTGCGCATCCGCGGGTCGGAAGGAGATCATCCCGCGCTTGACGTCCACATTGAAGACTGCACTATCGCCCCTCCCCTCGGGGGCACCGTGCGTTCCATTAAACTGCCCGGCGGCGCGCAATGCGAGACAACCGATACAGAGGCGGTATCCGCCATGGAACATCTCACCGGCCGGAACACCGGGATGAGGCTCGTGCATTTCCTGGAGAGCCGCTGGAAGACAGCGGCGGGCGCCCTGGCCGGTCTGGTCCTGTGTGTCTGGCTGTTCGCCACTTACGGCATTCCCTTTCTTGCGCGGAAAGCGGCATACGCGGTTCCGCCCGAATTGACGGAACAGATGAGCCGGCAGGCGATTAAAATGCTCGACCGCAGGTTCCTGAAACCCTCGGAACTCGATCCGGGAAGAATCAGAAAGCTCCGGGAAGAATTTCAGCATCTGTCCCGTGAAATCGATGCGGATTTCAATTACCGCCTGGAATTCCGCAAAAGCCCGCACATTGGGCCGAATGCCTTTGCATTGCCGTCCGGCCTCGTCATAATGACGGATGAACTGGTCGACCTCGCCGCGGACGACAGAGAACTTCTGGCCATACTCGCCCACGAAACAGCTCATGTGAAAAAACGCCACGGCCTCAGGAGCATTATTCAAAACTCCGGGGTCTTCCTTCTGATTTCCCTGCTTGCCGGTGACATAACTTCGATCACCTCTGCAGCCGCGTCATTGCCGGCGCTCCTGGCGCAGTCAGGATATTCGCGCAAATTTGAAACAGAGGCCGACAGGGTCGCGGCCCTGTACATGATTCGTAAGGGATGGGGAACGAAACCCTTTCAGGCCATACTGCTGCGCATCACCCGGGACATGGCCGACTATCCGGGGGAGTCGCTGCTGGCTTCCCACCCGCTGACGGACCAGCGCGTGCGGCACCTCCGGGAGATTGAAGCGTCCATGCCGGAGGCGGAATGAAGGAATAAGGCCGCGCGGGGGGGATAACATGTTATAATCTCCCATGCGTTTTATCGCCGACCTTCATATCCATTCGAGATATTCAAGGGCAACGAGCAGGGACATGTCCCCCGGGGCGTTGTGGAGATGGGCGCAATTGAAGGGGATCACGGTTATCGGCACCGGCGATTTCACGCATCCGGAGTGGTTCAGGGAGCTTGAGGCCGCACTCGAACCCGGGGGCGACGGCCTGTTCAGGCTGAAAAGGGAGTTTCAGACGGATGACATTCCGGACTCCTGCAGGGCGGAAGTCTTCTTTCTTTTATCCGCGGAGATAAGCTGTATCTACAGCAAAAACGGCAGGACGCGCAAGATACACTGTATCGTAATCGTCGCGGATTTTGACGGGGCCGCAAGGATAAACGCCGCGCTGTCGCGGATAGGCAATCTCAGGGCCGACGGCAGGCCCATACTGGGGCTTGATGCAAAGGAACTCCTGAAGACCGTTATGGATGCCTCCGCCGATGCCATGCTCATTCCCGCGCACGCATGGACACCCCATTTTTCCGTGTTCGGGGCTGTCTCGGGCTTTGACTCGATTGAGGAATGCTTTGAAGAAATGTCCCCGCATATTCATGCAATCGAGACCGGGCTCTCATCGGATCCCCCGATGAACTGGCGGCTGTCGTCGCTGGACGGAATCACCCTCATCTCCAACTCCGACGCCCACTCGCCGGCCAAGATCGGGCGTGAGGCCAACATCTTCGATACAGGGGTGTCCTACAGGGAGATCACGGAAGCAATAAAGACCGGCAAGGGTTTTAACGGCACCGTGGAGTTCTTCCCCGAGGAAGGAAAATACCACTATGACGGGCACAGGCTGTGCAACGTGAGCCTGTCCCCCCGGGAGACAATGGCTCACGACTATCTCTGTCCGGTATGCGGGAGGAAATTAACGGTGGGGGTGATGCACAGGGTTGAAAGACTCGCGGACAGGGACAGCGGCTTTAAACCCGCGGGCTCACCCGGCTATTATTCCATAATCCCCCTGCCCGAGGTCATTGCAGAGGCGGTGAACGTAGGAGTCAACAGCAAGACCGTCAACAATGAATACATGAAACTGCTCGCAAAGCTGGGCAGCGAATTCCGCATCCTCATGGATCTGCCGCTTGAGGATATTGAAGCCGCGGGATTCCCGCTTATCAGGGAGGCTGTTTCAAGGGTGAGGGAAGGCAGGGTTCATATTGCGCCCGGCTACGACGGCGAATACGGGAAGATAAAGATATTCGGGGAAGCCGAGCGGAAAAGGATCAGGGGACAGGGCAGGCTCTTCTGACGCCCGATCAGTTCCTTAATGACGGCAGAAGGTTCTGGTTTATCCCCCTGAAGGTGGTTATTTGTGTGTTTTGAAATGTTCCGTTGCTTTCCTGGTTGGTTACTCCTGAATACAGGAGGTATCTGTCTGAATTTTCAGGAGGGGTTGTTTATTAATCTCATATACCCCGCAGTCTCTGCTGCGGGGAGGTTCATTTTTGGTTCAAACAATGATACACTGGTTGTATCAGGTTGTCAAAATATTTTTGCGGAGAAGGCTATGGATCTCAAAATCTCAGATTACAATAACAGGCATGAAAGCACTCAAAAGGAGTTCATCATGCCCAAGAGAAAGCAGGAATTAACTCATTGATAAGTAAGCCACTGGTTTGACCAGTGAGACTTGAAAAGGTTTGACCTTAGATGATTTAGTAAAATAAACCTCCAGAGAGGCTTGACG
>Ga0256839_1003362_pt1 | contig 16578 bp, 21 predicted proteins | sample 354166metaG_FD_185968 | JGI IMG/M metagenome (GOLD analysis project Ga0256839, IMG submission 185968) | Hydrothermal vent microbial communities from Mid Atlantic Ridge, Atlantic Ocean - 354-166 | ecosystem: Environmental > Aquatic > Marine > Hydrothermal vents | place: Atlantic Ocean: Mid... | reverse complement strand
GAGGGTCTTCTAACGGCGAAAAGTGTTCAATCAAGCAGGCGGTCACGGGAAACTCCTAATGTGGTTTCTCTGTATGATCTCATATCTTGCTGGTTTTATGGGAGTTTATATGCGCTCGCCCTGCATGCCACCTGAACACAATGCGCCATTGGTTGTTGATACGAACGCTATGGAAACCAGTCAAATCTCCTTTCAATGCTTCTAATCTGTTACCAGGGGGTGATTTCAAATCTTGCAGTGATTGAGCAGCATTAATAACATCCAGCTTATAAATCGCTGAATCTCTGATCTGTGATGGCAACCGCCTGACACGGGCACTTGATATACCATGAAACAACTCTTCTGTTGCGCGATTTCCGAACGACAGTATCATGCGCCGAGATTAATGCATTCACGGATACCGTGCAAGTGTGTTTTTGTGTCTGTCAGCTCGGATATCTCAAAGGTTGAAAACGTCGGATTCTCTGCCGGACACGGGGATCCAGTCACACAGGGCAGGGATGTGGGCCACTAGCGTGGGTTGTCCTCTGTGGCGCTGGATTCCGGCGTCCTGCCGGAATGACGGTGGCGGGACGGGTGGGTGACCCGCTGGGAAATCCGGGCTAGACTTGGATCACGTTCAGTGAATGCGAGGTCATCATGGGACTGGCAGTCAAAGACGATCAGCATCATACCTATGGCGAGTATCTGACCTGGCCCGAGGATCAGCGTTATGAGCTGATCGATGGCGTCGCCTATGCGATGAGTCCTGCGCCACTGAGGCGTCACCAGCGGTTGTTGCTGGAGCTGGCGCGCCAGATCGCCAATGCGCTCGATAACAGCGATTGTGAAGTGAATCTGGCGCCTTTCGATGTCCGTCTGCCGGATAGTGATGAGGCGGACGAGCAGATCATGACGGTTGTGCAGCCCGATCTGACGGTGGTCTGTGACAAAGGCAAGCTCGATGAGCGTGGCTGCCGGGGCGCGCCGGACTGGATCGTGGAAGTGCTGTCACCGGGCACCGCCGCCCACGATCAGATCCTCAAACTTGCGCTCTATGAGCGGCATGGCGTCGAGGAGTATTGGCTGGCGCATCCGGTCGATAGAATCGTCACCATCTACTGGCTGGAGGATGGTCAATACGGCCGGCCTTCGGTGCATGAGATGAAGGAGACGCTTCAGGCTCGCTATCTCACGGATGTGGAAATCGATTGGGATCGTGTGGTGGCGGGGTTGGGGTAGGTTGGCGCAGCCTGGCGATCGCCGGCACGTTAGATCGGCTATGGATCAATAGACTTGATCGTGACTGCCGATGTCGATCAGGATGATGTCATTGCCCTCTACGATCATTCGCAAAACGATGCGATAACGCATGTTGATGGATACGGAAGACAGGCTTTGCAGTTTGCCCTGTAGACTATGTAGCCTGAGCGCCGGGTGGTAGGGGTTCAGTTCGAGCAGCTCCAGTGTTTTTTGGTATTGACTGCGTACCTCAGGGTGTTTTTTCAAAAACTTTCTGGCTCGGCGGATATAACTTTCCGGAAAGACCAGTCTATACATCCGATACCCGCTGCATGTGTTCTGCGACGCTTTCGGTACTGTAGCGGCCAGCTTCGATATCGGCTTTGGCTTCCTGCACGGCCATAGCCAGTTCGTATTCGCGCAATTTGGCGTATTTGTCCAAATCCATGACGACATAGCGGTCCTGTCCACGCACGGAGATGATCACTTCTTCGTCCTCCTTCAGCCGTGCTTCTACTGCGGATATGCCCTTGGTTTTGAGTTCATTGGCGGTCACTGTGCTCATGATTGGTTCCAAAACTATATCGTACTGAAAACAGTGTGATGCAGAGTACCAATAATCGTGTTGTTTGGGTAGTTATCCATGGCCGATCAACCGACGTGGTTCACTTCTGCTTCGCCAATTGTTCCTGATACTCCGCCAGCCGCTGGTCGAATTCCTGCAACCATTGCGCATCGACGAAGGCTTTGAGGATGCGGCGCACTTCGAATTGCTGCTCGTGGCCGCGCAGTTTGCGCAAAAATCCCAGTTCGACGATTTTGTTGATGTGGCTGTCGATCTGTTTCAGCAGGCGGATTTCGTTGCTGCTGTCGGGCAGGAACAGGCGCAGCAGTTCGGCGATCTCGTCACGTGACAGGATCAGCCGGCTGTCGTCGCCGGAGGCGTCGAATTCGGCCAGTTTCTTGCGCAGCAGGGCCAGCAGCAGGCTGACGGGAAAGGACAGCTGGCGACGGGTGATCAGCTTGGGCAGTTCCGGTTCGCCTTCTTGCACCGGGCGGGTGCGCAGCCAGGCATAGCCTTCGGCTTCGTCGAGCATCAGTTCCAGTCCGAGCAGCGCCATCTGGTCGCGCACGCGCGCTTGCAGTTGCAGCAGATCGTCCCACAGCGCGGGGTTGCTTTCGGCGTAGACGATGCCCTTGAGCAGGGCGATCAATACCGGCGGCAGCGGGTCGGTGGGTTGTTTGTTGTCGTCGTCACTCATCGGCTGAATACGATTCGGGGCAGGTTGGCGCGGCGGACACGGCCATCGTCGTCGCGCCATTCGATGCGGTCTTTGCGTGCTTCGTCGAAGACCGCTTTGTCACTGTCGCTGGCGAGGCTCAGCCAGGCGAGCAGTTCGGCCAGGCCCTGTTCCAGCGGCTGGGTTTGCAGTAATTCAGGCAGGCTGATTTGGTCGCGCAGTTGCAGCGCGCGGCGCAGGTGGCTGGCCAGCCGGGCCTTGTCGACGTAGGTCTGCTCGAACAGGACGTCGGGGTCGATGTCGTCGCTGCCGAGTTCGATCCGGTCGTCGATTTGCGGCTGGAAGGGTGGCGTGTAGAGCGGTCGCTCCATCGGCAGTTGAATATCCACGCTGGGGTTGTCGATGGCCATGAACGGCCCGCTCGGCACCTGTTCCCGCACGGCGATGGCGCGGGTTTCGAGCTGATGCAATACCTCCATGATGCGACGGTTCTCCAGCCAGGCCTGATCGTCGAGATAGCGCCGCAGTTGTTGCGACAGCCGGGCGACGGTGCGCTGGGTCTGTTCGCCGGCTTCGAGCCAATCGTAGTGGATGCGGCGAAAGCGCTGGTCGGGGCGTAGTGCCTGGATCGGCGGCAATTGCAGCGTTTTTTCCAGCAGTTCGGTCAGCTCTTCCTGGCGGCTGGGCGACATCAGAAAGTCCCAGAAAGCGCGGAAGCTGCGGCCCTGATCAGAATCGGCGATGGCATCGCGCTCACCGAAAAAGGCCTCCAGCAGTTCCTGTTTGGCGCCGTCCCAGAGGGCGATGCGTTCGCGCACGCTGCGGTCGAGTTCTCGAAAGTTCTGTTCCACTTCGCGGAAATCCGACAGCAGCTCGCGTGCGGTAGCGCCCAGTTGCTGAAAGCGGTCGCGCAGCGCGGTGTCGTCGAGCACTTGCAAGTCACCGGCCTCGATGCGGGAGATTTCGGCGTCGATCTCCGCCTTGCGTTTCTCCAGTTCGGCAATGCGGGTGCCGGGATCGGTTTCGGCACCTTCGATCATCTGGCGCAGCAAGTCGAACACCGTCAGCAACCGTGATTCGGTACCGACGAAGGCGCGGCCACTGAGGCTCTCCAGCCAGGCGATGGCTTTTTCGCTGGCCGGAGTCAGGTCGAAATGGGCTTCGTCCGAATCGCTGGGGTAAAACTTGCGCAGCCAGCCCTTTTCATCCTGCGCCCAGTCGTCGAGGTATTGCGCCGCCGTCTTCGGGAAGGCGTCGTCGCCCAGCGCATCACGCAACTGGAACAGCAGGTCTTCCAACTGCGATGCCAGCGCGGCCTGCTCGATCACGCGCAGGTTCGGTTCGATGAAGGCGCGATACAGAAACGTCGCAATCAGCGCGGCATGATCGGCCTGCAGTAACCGCCAGGCGGGATGCTGTTTGCGCAGACGCTCGAGAGTGAAGTAGTCGGGGAGCATGGGGTCCAGGCGATCAGGTGCTCACGGGATGGAGTAGGGGATGCGTACATCGGGCTCTGAAGCAGGAAAATCCCGTGTATTACGGCTGACCAGAAGGGCGCCGCTCGTTTTCGCTGATGCCCAGATAATGGCATCCGGCAGGCGCATACGGTATGTCTTGCGCAAGGTGATGGCGTGTTCTGCGACGGCCTGATCGATTGGAACGGGTTGCAGGCGGGCGAGAAAACGTCGTACCAATGGTTCGTCCTCGTGGTTGGTGCCCACCAGAACTTCCATCCAGGAGATGGGGCTGATCAATGGTTGGTCGTATCTTCGCAATTCCAGCCTGGCCTGCTCAATACCATTGAGATAGTCGATCAGGATGTTGGTATCGAACAGCGCTTTCATCGCTCCCACTCATCCCTGATGTCGTCTTCCAATGCCAATGGATCGATCGGACGATCGCGCCACAATCCAAAGGCTTCATCCGCATCTGAACAGCCATGTTGTCGTAGATATTCGCTCACGGCGCGCCGTACCAGTTCGGCTCGTGACAACTGTTCCCTTTCGCAAAGCTCGGCGAGTTGGCTGATGTGTTCCTCAGGCAGGTCGATGATGGTTCTCATGCTGTTATCAGATGATGATATATCATGTCAATGTAGGCGTGAGCGATCGCGATGTCAATGAGACAGATCACGTATCATAGTCGACCGAGTTGACGGCATTGTTACATTACACTAGAGTACCAATTATTGGTATTTATTCAGGTGTTTCTCGATGCGTAAAAACACTAGCATAACTCTCGGAGAGCATTTTGATTCGTTTGTGAATGAGCAGATCAAAAATGGTCGCTATGCCTCGACCAGTGAGTTGGTTCGGGCGGGGCTGCGGCTGCTGGAAGAGGAGGAAACAAAGCTTGCGGCCCTGAGGAAACTGCTTGATGAGGGAGAGGGCAGCGATTTCGCTGACTATTCGCTTGGCGGCTTGATCGAGGAGCTGGATAGCGAATCGCATTGATGGCCAGCTTCAGGGTCAAGGTGGCGGCGAAGGCCGACTTGAAAGGGATTGCACGATTCACGGAAAAGACCTGGGGAAAAGATCAGCGCAACAAATACTTGACTGAACTTGACCATGCCTTCCATCAATTGACCGACAATAACGAACTGGGGAGGTCTTGTGATCACATTCGTACCGGCTATCGAGCCTATCCCGTAGGTAGTCACATCATCTTCTACAAGATATCAGATCAACATCACGTCGAAATTATTCGCGTACTCCATAAACGAACGGACGTGTCATCGCGTCTTTTCCAGCCATGACCAAAACCATTCTCATCACCGGTTGTTCCAGCGGCATCGGGCTGTGCGTGGCGCGCGGACTGAAATCCCGTGGCTATCGCGTTGTCGCCACGGCTCGGAAAAGTGACGACGTAGCGCATCTGCAAGCTGAGGGGTTCGATGCGCTGCTGCTCGATCTCGATGATTCTGCATCGATCCATTCGGTCGTCGAAGCGGTGCTGGCGTCGTCACCGGAGGGCATCTACGGTTTGTTCAACAATGGCGCCTGGGGGCTGCCTGGCGCGGTGGAAGATCTCAGCCGCGATGCGTTGCGGGCGCAGTTCGAAACCAATCTGTTTGGCACGATGGAGCTGACGAATCTTGTCGTCCGCCACATGCGGGCGCGTGGTGGTGGTCGCATCATTCACAACAGCTCAGTGCTGGGGTTGGTGGCGTTCCCCTATCGTGGTGCCTACAACGCCTCGAAGTTTGCGTTGGAAGGCATCACCGACACGCAGCGAATGGAATTGCGTGGCACCGGCATTCATCTCAGCCTGATCGAGCCGGGGCCGATCACCAGCCGTTTTCGTGACAACGCCTTTAAGATGTACCAGCGCTGGATCGACAAGGATGCCAGTGCCCATCGCCAGCAATATGAAGCGATGGAGCGGCGACTGCTGAAGAAGGGTCCCGCAGCCCCATTCACGCTGCCACCCGAAGCCGTGCTGGACAAGGTGGTTCACGCGCTGGAGAGCCCACGCCCGAAAATCCGTTACTACGTCACTGTGCCCACCTGGCTGTTCGCCTACCTGCGCCGGCTGCTGCCGGGGCGATGGCTGGATGCGGCGCTGGTGAAAGCTTCAGGAGACGGCAACCGGTAGTTTTTTACTCTGCTGGTCGTATGCGCAGAAAACTTGCAAAGCGTGGCAAGCCGTTGCGGGTCCTGCCGTAGTAGCGGTAGGTGATGATGGAGCCGATGGGTGGCGGGGATCGTCGTTCCGCATCGGAAAAACCGCTGCCGATTCGAAAGCGTCGGTGATCGCTGTCTTCCACCAGTAAGGCACCCATCATGCCGGTGTATTTCCCCTTGCCCGGCAGCTGGGCGAGGACGGTGGCTTCGGCATCGAGATAGGGTTTGAGTTTCAGCAGGTCGTTGCTGCGACCCCCGTGGTAGGGTGCGTCAGCGCGATGCAGCATCAGGCCTTCTCCACCGGTGGCGGTGATTTCCTGAAGTTTTTGCATCAATGCCTCGTGAGAATCGAGGCGGAATTGTTTGATCAGGCGGATATAAGGCGATGGTGAATTGGTGAGCAGCGTACGCAGTTTTTCCAGTCGGTTGCTGAAGCTGCCATTACCGTCCGGCAGTTCGAACACCAGATAGCGAACGTTGCGCCATTGGGCATCTACTGGCGCCTGCTTGCGTACCGTGCTGACCAGCTCTTCGAAGCGTCCACGTCCCAGCCACAGTTCGCCATCCAGCAGAACGTGTGGAAAGTCGCGGGTAAACCAACTTGGCGCGTGGTAGATATTCCCTTGGCGCGAAATCAGTTTTTCGCCGTCCCAGTAGGCGCGCACGCCGTCGAATTTCTCGCTGATCCAGTAGTCCCGGACATCGATGGCATCCTCGTAGATATTGGCCAGGAGCAGATCGGGCGCATCGCCTGCGCTGGCAAGCGGGGTCGTGATGATCAGCCAGGCCAGCAGAAGAAAGTGGCGCTGGCTGGAAAAATAGCTCGGCTGACGTCCTTTCAATGGTCTTTTTCCTTGGTGCGGGCTGGACGCGGTGGTTTTGATGAAATGCATCCGTGCATGTCCAAATTCAAAGCAAAGGTAGTTGCGGGTGGTGTGAGTCTTGCGCAATTTTCAGGCAGCTGCAAACCAGAATTACCGTGCCGTCGCCATGATTGGTGAAGCACTGATCCCGAGCCTGTGCCGGGCCAGCACAACGAACCAGATTGTACGTAAGATGATCGAGAGCGCTGTTGCCGTTGCTGCGCCGATCAGTCCCCACTGCGGAATCAGGATGGCGTTCAGCATGATGTTGATTGCTGCGGTGTAGCCGATAGTGCGGGCGGTGGCAGCCTGGTGGCCTGTCATGCTCAGAAGGAAGCTCACGGGGCCAAATGCTGCTTCGATCAGGATGGCGCCTATCAGAATTGCCAAGGCGGGGTAGCCGGTGGTGAATTGCGGGCCGAAGAATGCCAGGATCGACTCGCCAAAAGCCAGTAGCAATGCACCCAGTGCGATGGAGGGCCACAATGTCAGGTGAATGCTCTGGCGATAGTAGCGCTGCATTTCCGCTGTTTTACCTTGGGCACTTAGTGTCGAAAAGCGTGGTGCCGCCAGGGCCGAAACAGCAAAGGCAATGAAGCCAAGCAGGCTGCTGATACGAATGGTCGCATAGTAGATGGCGACATTTTCGGGGTCTGTGAAGTAGCCAAGCATGATGACATCGGTGTTTTCCAGTACCAGATAGGCGGCTTCTATGAACAGAAAGGGAAAGGCGGCCTGCAACCAGTGCCGGCTGTGGTAGGTGGCACGGTTTGTGGAGAGGTTTGGGGTAAGTCTGCGACGAAACGTGGCAGCCTGTACGCCGAGCGTGACCATGCAGGCCGTCAGTGCCGCCGCGCTGGCGCTGCTGGCCGTGACCGTTGTGCTGCTGTAAACCATCACGCCAACCAGTGCCAGCAGTGCTGCGGGGCGAAGCACATAGGTTGGGAAGTACGCCAGGCGCATCCAGCCGAAGCTTCGTGACAGTTCCTGATGAAGGTCGATCAGCGCCATCACCGGTATTGTTGCTGCTGCCAGATAGAGGGGTAGTCGATAGTGTGCCGGAACCTGTTCGCCCAGCAGGAATATGGTCAGTGCGAACAATGCGCCGCTGACCAGACCAGACAGCAATATAGTTGCTCTGCTGAAGCGGATCAGGCCGTGGGCACGGCGCCATTTTCCTCGTGTCACATAGTCGGGCAAAAACTTGACTACCGCGCCGCTGATGCCGAGTGGTGCGACGAAGCCAATGATGGTGACCCAGACCCAAGCGTAGGCAAAGACGCCGAATTCAAAAGCTCCCAGCCAGCGCGCGAGCATTGCCTGTGACAGAAAGGTGAGTCCCGCGCCGGCCACGCGGATCAGCATGACCCATGAGGCGCCGTGAATCAGAGACATCGCTTTGATCCTCTGTAGGTGGAGGTCACCCGCCAACCCACTGTGCGGCCATTTTCCGCAAGCTGCGGGGCAGGGAGCGGTAGCAACGCAACCCGGCCGACCGCAAGGCGGGGTGGTGATGCCAGTCAGCAATGCGCCCTTTCAGGCCGATGCCTAGTCGGTAGCTTGAAACGGCTAGCTCGCTGTTGGCCCAGCTGGACTTGTAGGCGTCGTTGGGCGGCATCAGGTCGAATTGCTGTATGCCGTTGTCGATAGCCCACTGCAACAAGTCCTGCGTCAGAATATTGCCAGGAGAGCAGCGCTGCAGATCGAGGTCGAAGGAGCCAAAGTAGTTGTACAGCCGTCCATGACTGGTAAAACCAAGGTTGCTGGCAATGATGCGGCCGTCAAGTTTGAGTACCGCATAGACCAGCCTGTCGTCGGCCTGTGCGCCGAGTGCGGCCCGGGTCAGCCATTCGCTGGCCCGGTGATGCTCAATGAAACGGCCATAGAGCTTGCGCGCCTCGAACCATGCCTGTTTTTGCTGAATTGAAACAGGAATCGCATTTGCAATTTCGCCGGCATTGCTCAGCAGTTCGAAGCGTACTTCGCCCAATTCGGCCAGGCGACGCCGACGGCGTCGCAGATCCTTGCGGAAGCTGCGCTTTTGCAGTTGCTCCCACTGCTGTGGGTCTTCGAGGGTGGATATGTCGAAAACAGGCGCGAAAGCCGTTTCTTGTGCAGGAATTCTTTTCTGCTCCAAAAAATGGCCAAGGTAACTAGCGCTGCGAACTGCGGGGAGGGTGATGATGTCAAATCCCGAGTGACGGGTGATGAATTCCCAGGCTGATTCAATCCATGGCAGACGCTCTTCACGACAGGGGCAAAGAATATCACCGTATTGCCCTGTCTCGGCAGCGGGCCAAGTTGCAATGCGCCAGATCCCGCTGCGCCGATGCACCAGGGGCCAGAATAGTACGGGCTTATCATGTTCGTATACGGTAACAACCCATAGATGCCAGCCCGCCGACCTGCCAAGCGTTTGCCACCATGATCGGAGCCAGCATAGTGACTGGAAGGCGCTGTGCCTGGTGGCGTTGGCGAATAGCGTTTGCCATTGCTGCGCTAGTGCCGCTAGCGCCTCCATCGATGTGATGACTTCGACCCGCAGCTGTTGATCAGTCTGTGCTATTGCAGGCCTATGACGGGCGCGCTGTAACGGGTGGCTGGCAGATTGTACTGGCTTGTGTGCTCCCACTGGTCTCTTCTCGTCTCAAGCGTTTTTGTCGGGTCAGCGATGTGGAAATGGTTCTGACTGAGACCGGTTGGCGCATGAATGGTTCCTTACCCGGCGGTGTACCTAATGTTTCGAGCCATTGTTTTGAATGGATGCATCACGTATGATTACGCGCCTTTTATCCGTCGCCCCGTTGCAAGTTCGGGGTGGCGGCTCCTTGCCTCACCGTTACGACGGGAGGCTGAATCATCCGCAAGGAGTAACCATGCGACATTATGAAATCGTGTTTCTGGTCCACCCTGACCAGAGCGAGCAAGTGCCCGCGATGATCGAACGCTACCGCACGCTGATCGAAGAAGGCAACGGCAAGGTTCATCGTTTGGAAGACTGGGGACGCCGCCAGCTGGCCTATCCGATCAACAAGATCCACAAAGCGCATTATGTGCTGATGAATATCGAATGCGGCCAGGACGTGCACGACGAGCTGATCAGCATCTTCCGCTTCAATGATGCGATTATCCGCAATCTGATCATCCGCCGCGACGAAGCGGTGACGGAAACCTCACCTCTGGCCAAGCCTGAAGAGGAGAAGAGCAGCGCCCCGGCCAAGCCCGAGACGCCAGCGCCCGCTCCAGAGGCGGAGAAGAAGAGCGAAGAAGCCGCCAGCAGCGAGCCCGCTGCTGCGACTGAGTCTTAACCAGAACCGATCAGAGGATAATTGCAGATGGCACGTTATTTTCAACGCAAGAGATATTGCCGTTTTACCGCCGAAGGCGTGAAAGAGATCGACTACAAGGATCTCGATACCCTGAAACAATACGTCAGCGAGACCGGCAAGATCATTCCCAGCCGGATTACTGGCACCAAGGCAAAGTACCAGCGTCAGCTGGCGACTGCGGTCAAGCGGGCGCGCTTTTTGGCGCTGATCCCATACACGGATCGCCAGTAACAGCAAGGTCACTGTCATGAAGAGGCTGGCCGAATTCATTCTACGGGGCCTGCCTCAGGCCGTGGCAGCCGCAGCGGGGTTTTCGCTGCTGGGGTTGTTGCTGCCGCCACTGGGCGTGCTCAGTAGTGCGGTGGTCGGGCTCATTGCCCTGAGCGTCGGGCTGATGCAAGCGATCTACGTCACGGCGATCAGCTCGGTACTGTTGGCGGTGGGTGTCATTGCCATGAACCAGCCCGCTGCGATTGGCATCCTCTCAGGCATTGCGCAGTGGTTGCCGGTTGCCCTGTTGGGCGCTTTACTGGCAAGAACGGTGAGCTGGCCGTTGGTCATGCAGGCCGCTTTCGCCACTGGTGTTGCTGCGGTGGTTTTGCTCTATCTGCTGTTTCCGGATATCGACCGGTTTTGGGCCGATACGCTGCAACGATTGATGCAGCCTGCACTGGAGCAGGGCGGAAACCAGCAGATAGAAAGCTTGGGCAAGACGCTCGAAAGCATCGCGCCGATCATGACGGGTGTGCTGGTTTCGGCATTTGTGCTGACGGCTTTGCTGGCACTGATGCTGGCGCGCTCGATGCAGGCCTCGGTGGAGAACCCGGGTGGTTTTGCCCGCGAGTTCCAGGAGCTGAGAATCGGCATCTGGCCCGCTGGCCTGGCGATTCTGTTCGTGGTGCTGGCGACGCTGACCGGCGCGCCCTGGGCCAATGCACTGGCCTCGGTGGCGATGACCGTGTTTCTGGTGCAAGGCTTTGCGCTGGTGCATGGGCTGGTGGCACGGATCGGTTGGCCTCGTGGCAGTATTATCGGTTTATATGTGATGCTCGTGATTTTTCTGACGCCCGTTGTCGTGGTCATGGCGGGTCTGGGCATTGTGGATGCATTTGCAGATTTCAGGCGGCGGCTGGACAACAGTCCCGCGGAATAGTTTTGATATAGGTGAAGACGATGGAAGTAATTCTGTTAGACAAGGTGGAAAATCTGGGTGATCTGGGCGACAAGATTTCAGTGCGTCCGGGCTATGCGCGTAACTACCTGATCCCCAGCGGCAAGGCGAAGTACGCGACCAAGGAAAACATCGCCGAGTTTGAGGCTCGTCGCGCCGAGCTGGAAAAGGCGGCAGCGGCTTCGCTGGCGGCAGCGCAGGATCGTGCAGCGAAGCTGGCGGATCTTGAAGTGACGATCCCGGCTCATGCAGGCAACGAAGGTAAGCTGTTTGGTTCTGTCGGCACCACTGAAATTGCTGCGGCAATCTCTGCTACTGGTGTCGAAGTGTTGAAGAAGGAGGTGCGTTTGCCGGAAGGCGCATTGCGTTCTACCGGTGAATTCGACATTACCATCCACCTCCACAGCGACATCAATACCGAAGTCAAGGTGGTCGTTGTCGCGGAAGAAGAGCAGTAACTGGCACAGGCTGTTTGTCGGCGCGGCATCATTCGATGCCGCGTTATTGATGCCATGTTTTAACGTTCTGATTCTATTGGGGTTTGTTGTTCCGTTTAGTGTGTCGCGCGCGCTGAATCGACGCGCATCTGTGACGATTCTTTCCCGTGTTTCCTCTGCTCCGGTGATATACTGGCTCGCCTCTCTGGTGAATCGTCACAGGCGCAATCATCATGCTCGAACCCTTCAGTTCCGACCCTCAACCCGATAACGTACAGTCCGTACAGCAGCTCAAGGTTCCTCCGCACTCTGTTGAGGCGGAACAGGCGGTTCTGGGTGGGTTGCTACTGGACAACAATGCCTGGGATCAAGTAGCCGACCGGGTGGGCGAGGAGGATTTCTACCGCCAGGATCACCGCATTATCTTCCGCGCCATCGCCGCGCTGGCGGAAAAAAACGACCCTTTCGATGTTGTCACCCTGTCCCAATGGCTCGATCCGCGTGGAGATCTGGAAAAAGCCGGTGGGCTGGCCTACCTCGGCATGCTGGCAAAAGACACGCCGAGCGCCGCCAACATCCGCGCCTATGCCGACATCGTGCGTGAACGTTCGATCCTGCGGAAGCTGATCGGCATCGCCGGGGAAATTGCAGATTCTTCGTTCAACCCCCAAGGGCGTGATAGCAAAGAGATTCTCGACGAGGCGGAGCGCAAGGTATTCCAGATTGCCGAGCAGGGCATGCGCGGGCAACAGGGCTTTCGCGGCCTGCGTTCATTGGTGCGCAATGCCGTCGAATATATCGACGAGATGAACGAGAAGGGCGACGGCATCACCGGCTGCCCGACAGGATACGATGACCTCGACAACATGACCTCTGGCCTGCAAGCGGGTGACTTGGTCATTGTTGCCGGGCGCCCCTCGATGGGCAAGACGACGTTTGCGATGAATATCTGCGAATATGCTGCGATCAAGCAGCGCAAACCGGTGGCCATTTTCAGCATGGAGATGCCGGGCGAACAACTCGCCTTGCGGATGCTGTCGTCGATGGGGCGCATCAATCAGCAGCGCTTGCGCACCGGCAAGCTGAAAGAGGAAGATTGGCCGCGTCTAACCAGTGCAGTCGAGCTGCTGGCTGAGGTACCGATGTTCATCGACGACACCCCCGCGCTGACGCCCACCGAGATGCGTGCCCGGGCAAGGCGGCTGGTGCGTGAGCATGGTCAGCTCGGCGTCATCATGATCGACTACATGCAGCTGATGCAGGTGGCCGGTACATCGGAAAACCGCGCCACCGAGATTTCGGAGATTTCACGCAACCTCAAGGGTCTGGCGAAAGAGCTGAAATGTCCGGTGATTGCGCTGTCGCAGCTCAATCGCAGTCTTGAGCAACGGCCCAACAAACGACCCGTGATGTCGGATCTGCGCGAATCGGGTGCGATCGAGCAGGATGCGGACGTCATCATGTTCATCTACCGCGATGAAGTCTATAACCCTGATGGCGCGGAAAAGGGCGTTGCCGAAATCATCATCGGCAAGCAGCGTAACGGCCCGATCGGCACCATCAAGTTGACCTTCCGCGGTGAATTCACCCGCTTCGAAAACTACGTGCCCGATGTTTATTCCAGCGAGGGTTTTCAGTGAACCGCCATGCCAGTGTCAGCGTCGATCTCAAAGCGCTGAAACACAACCTTTCCATCGTCCGCTCGGTTGCGCGCCAGCAGAAGATCCTGGCGGTCGTCAAGGCCGATGCCTATGGTCATGGCATGGTCGAGGCGGCAACGGCGCTGACTGATGCCGGGGCCGATGCGCTCGGCGTTGCGTTTGTCAGTGAGGGGGTGGCGCTGCGCGAGGCAGGTATCGAAGCACCCATCCTGGTGCTGGAAGGTGCGCGTCACGAGCTCGAAGTCGCCTGGGCCAGCAAGGCCGGGTTGATGTTGACGGTTCATCACGAATACCAGATCCGCGATCTGCCCGACTCGCTGTTCTTGCGACCGGAGCTATGGCTGAAAATCGACACCGGAATGGGGCGGCTGGGCTTCAAGCCGAAAGTGGCTGGCCAAATCGCAGCGCGTCTGGGGACGCGCTGCACTACTATCATGACCCATTTTGCCTGTGCCGACATGCCCGAAGACCCGCTCAATGACGTGCAGATCCAACGCTTCGATGAGGCACGCCGGAACGTTTCCCTGCCGTCCAGCGCGGCCAACTCCGCCGCCATCTTCGCCTTCCCGCATGCGCGCTATGATTGGGTACGCCCAGGCATCGTGCTGTACGGCAGCTCACCCTTCCGCGACGAATCAGCCGCTGATCTCGGTCTGCTCCCCGTCATGACCCTGCGAGCACCAATCGTCGCCATCAACCACCATCGCAAGGGGGAGAGCATCGGCTACGGCGCCGATTTTCGCTGCCCTGCCGATATGCCGGTCGGCGTTATTGCCGCGGGGTATGCTGATGGTTACCCACGACACGCGTCACCAGGAACGCCGGTGCTGGTCGCTGGGGTTGAAGTCCCCCTGATAGGCCGTGTATCGATGGACATGATCACGGTCGACCTCAGCGAAGTGCCCGAAACCAGCATCGGTGATCTCGCCACCCTCTGGGGAGAAGGGCTGCCCGTCGACTACGTTGCCGCACATTCGAGCACCATCGCCTACGAACTGCTCTGCAACGCCGGTGCGCATGCGGATATCGAGTACGTCTGAATAGAAACACTGAAGCAGTGTCAGCGTACCCGTAACAAACGTCGCAACCACCCCTGGGACCGCCGGCATCCTGCCGGCCCGCCGCAGCCACAAAGCACCTCGGTTGATTCAAATGATAGAGCGAAAATCCATCTCGACCAGCCGTGTTTGATACTTTTTTCGCCTGCTGTTCACCGGCGCAAGCCTTCTCCGCTGCCTGCTTCCCTTACTAAGCGATATATGCGTAGCCTGATACCTATGGGACTCTTTACGCTATTGCATGCAGTGCATACAATGAACACATTGCAGGGTTGGAGGTGCCCCATGTCCATGTTAACCATTCGAAATCTCGACAAATCGTTAAAGGCCGAGTTGAGAATTACGGCTGCAAAGCATGGTGTATCCATGGAAGAGCAGGCGCGGATAATTCTCCGTAACGCGCTTATGCCGAGGAAAAATGAGAAAGGGCTGGGCAGCAAGATCCACCGCTATTTCAAGGATAGTGGTGGCATTGAACTTGAATTGCCCAAACGCTCATTGCCGCGTTCATCACCGGATTTTTCTGAACCGTGAGCGCATACCTGCTGGACACCAATATCCTCTCCGAAGTGATGCGTCCGGAACCAGAAAAAAAGGCCGTGCAGTGGTTGGATGATCAATATGTCAATGATCTCTATATTTCGACCATCACCGTTGCCGAGATTCATCTGGGTATCGCGTTGTTACCCGATGGTAGACGAAAGGACATGCTGAGCCTTGCAGCCAACAACGCTTTTAATGAATTTGGAGGCAACGTGCTGGATTTTACCGTAGATGCGGCGCTCAACTATGCTGAGATTGTGGCAACAAGAAGCAAAATGGGCCGCCCCATTAGTGTGGAAGATGCCCAGATCGCAGCGATTGCATTGGCGAATAACGCAACGTTAGTGACACGAAACGTCAATGACTTCGCGCTAGTGTCTGGTCTGAATATCATCAATCCATTTCGGGAGTAGCGGGAGTGCTTTCTTGAGATGAGGAGCCAAAAGACTGTCTGTGTGTGGTCTGGTTGTTTGTGTGTTGCTGTCAGGTTTGCGCTATTGCATTGATGTGCAGTGGGGATGCCTAAGAAGAAAAAGCATGCTTGAATTCAAGACCTGACACCCTCTATACGGAAGGAGTAACGGCGTTGCTTGATTTCAAGACCTGACCCCCGCTTTGTGTGTGACCCCCGCTTTGTGTGACCCCCGCTTTGTGATACCTGTTTGGTCAAAATGCAATAACGCAGGCTTGGCCCTGGTCCACACTGCTCTTCAGATGACTAGTTTAACTGATATAGGCTATGCATATGATAAAACGCCATTTTTTTGCACTGGCTATGCTCATTTTGGCTGGTTGCGGAGACTCCAATAACACAGGTGGCGTACAAAAAGATGGTTCCGCTAGTCGCTCCGACGGCGACCATGCTCCTGAGCTGATAAATGCCAGAGTGTACGATGCGCCATTAGAAAACGGGCGTTTTCTTCTTACGGCGAGCGATAGCCCGGCTACCTTCGGGCTATCTTGGGAAGTCAAACGTCCTACATCCAGCAACTTCTATTACTCCCTAACAACTAATCTATTTCTCTCGCGGAATACAGAAGTCGACCCTTCCGATCTAGAGATCTCGACTTTTCATTGTGCAGACTATTCTTATGATGATGACGAACTCGAGTCCGATCCCGATCGCTGCGCGTACAACGAAGATTTTCTTTGCAGCTATTACGTCAACGATACAATTCAATGTCTAGGAAATAGTCGGGACAATGCGAGGTACATCAATCGCCATCTAAGGGAAACCGGAGACTGGCCGTGGGATGGGTATTTGATATTAGAGTTTTGCTCTAGCGGGTCGACGAACTGCTCATATACTAACCCGGCAAAAACCTACCAGACATCAAGTTATTACATATTGCACATGTGACTCATGAAAAAACCGCTTGATCAAATCGGTACTTTTCTGCAGCGAACGCAGTGCAGAACGCGCACGGGTAG
>Ga0256839_1003361_pt1 | contig 16581 bp, 19 predicted proteins | sample 354166metaG_FD_185968 | JGI IMG/M metagenome (GOLD analysis project Ga0256839, IMG submission 185968) | Hydrothermal vent microbial communities from Mid Atlantic Ridge, Atlantic Ocean - 354-166 | ecosystem: Environmental > Aquatic > Marine > Hydrothermal vents | place: Atlantic Ocean: Mid... | reverse complement strand
CGCCGAGACGAGGGGGGGCTGCATCCGCCGGAGGCTACACGGCCGGTGGCGCACCCGATCCTCCCGACCCACCACGGGGGACCGTGGCAGGTGGCGACGGGGGGATCGAGCCGCCACATCGGCGGGTCGGAGGTCTACTCTCGGGGGGCCGAACGAGGAGGGTGCAGACCGTGGGCTTGTTCAACCGGATCCTGGCTCCGACGGACCTCGAGCCGAGGTCGGAGGCTGCGCTCCGCTACGCGGCGCGCCTGGCGGCGACCGAGGGGGCGGAGCTGGTCGTACTCCACGTGCTCACCACGGTCGGGCTCGACCTCGACGACATGTCCCACGACCCGGACGCCGCCCGTCCCCATTTCGAGGAGGCCCGCCAGCGCCTCGACGACCTGGTCGGGAGGGTCGTCGGGGAGGGGGTTCCCGTTCGCACCGACGTGGTGTTCGGCGATCCCACCCAGCAGATCCAGATCGCCGCCACGAAGGAGGGATGCGACCTCATCGTGATCACGGTGAAGAACCGCTCCCGGGTGGGCAAACTGATGATGGGGAGCATCGCCCAGGACATCCTGCTGACGGTGGATCAGCCCGTCCTGTGCGTGCGGCCGGACTGATCGCTCACGACCATCCGCCGAGGTCCACCATGTAGGCCTCCCACACCAGGTCCGACTCCTGGGCACGGTGGCGGGAGAGGGTGACGAGCAGGGACTCCGCTCGGGTCCGGACCTCGTCGGGGTCGAGGCCGGGGAGTTCGGCGCGCACCCGCTCGATCTCGGCGACGATCTCGGCGTGACGGCGGCGGAGCTCGGCGATCTGGTGCTCCAGTCGGGGCGCCTCGGCGGCGATCTCCTCGAAGAGGCCGTCGGTCGCCTCCACCTCGTCGCAGTGTGACCGGAAGGCGTCGTCGAGCTCGGCGAGGGCGGCGGCGACGGCGGCGGACCAGTCGGGGCTCGACTTCGGTCGAGCGATGGCCTCTTCCACCTCGACCCCGGCGTCGGCCACCTCCCGACGCCGCTTCTTCGCCGCCTCGAGGGCACGAGTGGCGTCCATCCGGTTCCTCCCGTCGTAGGACCCATCGTGACCCATCGTCGACTCCCGTGCCAGGGCCCAAGGGCCAGATGTGGAGGTGTCTTCGGTCCTCGGGTCCTTCGCCCCTCGTCATGGCGGTGGACGGTCGTAGGATCGGGGACGAGTCGATCCAGGAGGCAACGATGCAACTCGACGGTCTCGAACTGACCTGGCTGGGGCACGCCGCATTCCGGTTCCGCACCGCCGACGGGACGGTGAGCCTCGTCGATCCCTGGCTGTCGGGGAATCCGGCCTGCCCGGAGGCGGAGCACGAGCCCGAACGGGTCGACGCCATCTACCTCACCCACGGCCATTTCGATCACGTCGGAGACACCGTCGCCCTGGCGAAGCGGCACGCACCCCGGCTCTTCGCCATCCACGAGATCTCCGTGTGGCTGGAAGGTCAGGGGCTGGAGAACGTCACCGGGCTCAACATGGGGGGCACGGTGGCCGGGCCGGGCGGGGTCTCCGCCACCTTCGTCCCGGCCGTGCACTCCAGTGGCATCTCGGGGGAGGCGGGGATCGTCGACGGTGGGGATCCCGGAGGTTGGGTGCTCGCCTTCGACGGCGGCCCGACCATCTACCACGCGGGCGACACGATGGTCTTCGGGGACATGGCACTCATCGGTGAGCTGTGGCAGCCCGACATCGCCCTCCTGCCGATCGGTGGTCACTACACGATGGATCCCCGGCAGGCGGCGAAGGCGGCGAAGCTGCTGGGCGTCTCCACGGTCGTCCCGATGCACTACGGCACCTTCCCGATCCTGGCGGGTACGCCCGAGGAGCTCCGGGACGCGGCGGGAGGCGCGTTCGAGGTGGTCGTGCTCACCGCGGGCGAACCGGTCACGTGACCCGCCTCGTCCTGGCGTCGGCTTCGCCCCGCCGGCGGGAGCTCCTTGACGTCCTCGGCCTCCGCTACGACGTGGTCCCCGCCGACGTCGACGAGCGGCCGTACCCGGAGGAGGAGCCGCAGCTCTACGTGGAGCGGGTCGCCCGGGCGAAGGCGGCGGCGGTGGACGTCACCGACGCTGTCGTCCTCGCCGCCGACACGGCGGTGGCGGTGGGGGGACACCTCCTGGGCAAGCCCGCCCATCCGGCCGAGGCCCGGACGATGCTGCGGCGCCTCTCGGGGGTGACCCACGAGGTGGTGACCGGGGTCGCCGTGGCCGCGCCCGGGCGTGAGACGGTCTCGGCGGTCGAGCGCACCCTGGTGCGGATGGTGGAGCTCACCGACGAGGAGATCTCCGCCTACGTGGCGACGGGCGAACCCATGGACAAGGCCGGCGCCTATGCCCTCCAGGGACTCGGGGCGATCTTCGTCGAATGGGTGGACGGCAGCCCGTCGAACGTGATCGGGCTGCCGCTCCACGTCGTCGCCCGGCTGTTGCGTTCGGTGGGGATCGATCCTCTCCGCCGACGCTGACTCCGGGTGGGATCATGGGGCCATGCCCGAACTCGTCGAGGTGTCCGACCCCGCCGATCCCCGACTCATCGACTATCTGCATCTCACCGACGCCGAGCTGCGGCGGAAGGTGGAGGCGGGCCGAGGGTTGTTCATCGCCGAGAGCGTCCCGGTGATCCGGCGCGCCCTGGCGTCGGGGCATCGAATCCGCTCGATGCTCCTCACCGCCAAACGGTACCGCCAGCTCGCCGACGCCGTCCGTGATCGGGACCTCGTCGTGTACGTCGCCCCCCAGGACATCCTCAACCGGGTGGTGGGCTTCGACCTCCATCGGGGTGCGGTCGCCCTGGCGGAACGGGCCGCCGAGGCGGAGCTGTCCTCGCTGGTGCCGACGACCCGATTCCTGGCCGTACTGGAGGGGATCAACGACCTCGAGAACCTCGGGGCGATCTTCCGGTCGGCGGCCGGTCTGGGAGTCGAGGGGGTGCTGCTGGACCCCACCTGCGCCGACCCCTACCACCGGCGCGTCGTCCGGGTCTCGATGGGGACGGTCCTGCAGCTCCCCTTCCTTCGCGTGGCGGAGTGGCCCGACGTGCTCGACGTGCTCCAGCACGGTGGATTCACGGTGGTGGCGCTGTCACCCCGCCCCGACGCCGTCGAGATGGCCTCCGTCGAGCCTCCCGACCGGGTCGTGCTGATGCTCGGTGCCGAAGGGCCCGGACTCTCGGACGAGGCCCTGCGGCGCGCCGACCTGGTGGTGCGGATCCCGATGAGCGGTGACGTCGACTCCCTCAACGTGGGCCACGCCGCCGCCATCGCCTTCCATCATTTCCGTCCGGTGGACGAGCGCCCGTAGAGGCCGATCAGCACGGCCTCGTCGAGGATGTGGGGAGCGGCCGCGGTCATCACCTCGGCCTTGGTGAGGCCCGGCGGCAGGCCGAGGCGTCGGTCGAGGGCGACGAGCCGGAACACGTACCGGTGGGTGCCCGACGGAGGGCATGGCCCGCCGTACCCGGCGTTCCCCCAGGAGTTCCGTCCCGGAGTGCCGAGGGTTCGAACCCCCTCGGGGATGTGGTCGCAGGGATCGATGTCGTAGGCGATCCAGTGATCCCAGGTGCCCCGGGGGGCGTCGGGATCCTCCATCACGAGGACGAGGGACCGGGCGCCCTCGGGGAGGTCGTCGACGTCGAGGGCCGGGGAGACGTCCTCGCCGTCGCAGGTGTGCTTCACGGGGATCATGCCCCCGTTGACGAAGGCGGGTGAGGTCAGGTGCATCGTTGCTGCTCCTGGTCAGATCGGGCCGGGGCGGGACTCGCCTCGGGCGGCGAGAAAGGCGCGGCGGCGCGCCTCCAGTTCGTCCCAGGCGCGGGCGTCGGCACGGGTGAGGACCAGCGGGGGACCGGTTCTCAGGTCGTCGGGGACCTCGGGTTCGAATCGCCACCAGGCCTGGGGGCGGCCGTTCGGCCAGTGGGCCATGACCTCTTCCCGGTGTCGCCGCCAGGCGGCGGCGGCCCGTTCCAGGGAGCCGTAGTAGGCGATCAGCTCTTCGTCGGAACCGAAGCCGAGCAGCGTGAGCTCCACCAGGCTGGGGCGTCGGGCCCTGCGCCGGAACATGGCTCCATTCTGGTCCGGCGCGGTGAGGAAGGCCGACCCGCCTCCCCCATCGTCGGCGTCGGGAGCGATCCCGGATACCGGGGTGGCTCCGGGTGGGGCCCTCCGCACCCTTCCTCCCCATGCCCTCCCGGCCCGCGCTCGAGATCCGGGCGAGGGATCGGCCCGTCAGTCCTCGTCGTCGAGGTGGCTCGGGGGTCGTCCCAGTCGCTCGGAGAGGGCCCGTTCCCGATCCCGGACGATCCGATGGGCGATCCGGTCGACGGCGTGGGTGATCCACATCGCGGTCTGGGAGCCCTCCCGGTAGTCGGCGGGGCCGTACGCCTGGATCCGGCCCTGCTGGAGCAGGCGGTCGACCTGTTGGAACTCCGCTTCGGAGCCGGGTCGGTACACCGCGTAGGTCTTGCCGCCGTTCTGGTTGACGATGGAGAACACCGGGACGTCGGAGGGCCCGTCGGCGATGTAGATCATGTTCTGGAACGGCACCCGGCGGTCCTCGTGGGCGATCTTGGCGTTGACGTCGATGTCGGGGATCTTGTTCGTCCCCTTGTTGATCTCGAAGATCGCCCGGGTCTTCGTCGTGTTGTCGATCGTGTAGATGAGCTGTTCGATCTGACGTTCCCCGGGCGCGAAGAGGCGGGGTTGGGAGGTCTCCAGGTACCCGGGGGGCGCCACCTCCTCGGTGAACTCGCAGGCCCAGACGAACTCGACGTAGGGCGCCACCGCCGAGCCGAGGATCATCTGCCGGAGGCCAGAGGACACGATGTAGTGCTCGACTCGGACCTGGTGCTCGGAGAACCGGGGCTCGGCCTCGACGTGCTTGCGGAGCATGTCCATGAAATGCGGCATCCCGGCGTAGAACTCGATCTCGGCACCCAGCTCCCGGAGCAGCTCGTTGCTGAGACCGGCCATCCTCCCGGCACGCACGTAGGTGAGGATGTGGTTGAGGTAGAGGGTGTCGGTGGCGATCAGGTCCGCTCCGCGGGCGCGGTACCACTGCTCGAGGTGGTCCACCTCCTCCCAGAAGACGGCCGGGTCGATGTCGAAGTGCCGGAAGAGGGGCTTCTGCATGTAGCCCGGGATGAGGGTCTTGTCGAAGTCCCAGATGACGGCGATGACGTTTTGGGGGAAGATCGGCCGTGCCACGGGCCACCTCCGGGGAAGTGCACGCGTCCAATGTACCCATCGGTTCCTGAGCGTGCGTCCCTGAGGGGAATCGGTGGGCGGATCAGCCCGGGATCTGGCTGAAGGGGACGTCCTTGTCGACCCTGGGCTCGCCGGGCAGCCCCAAGACCCGCTCCCCGATGATGTTCCGGAGGATCTGATCGGTGCCGCCGGCGATCCGCATCCCCGGATATCCGAGGAAGGCGAGCGCCCAGCGGCCCTCGTCGATGGCGTCGTCGGGGCCGAGCATGCCCGCCGCCCCCTGGACGTCGATCGCCAGATTCGCCAGTCGGGAGAGCAACGAGGTGAGTCCCAGCTTGGCGGCGGAGCCCTCCGCCGACGGGATCTCGCCCTTCGCCAGCTTGGCGATGATCCGCTGGGTCATGAACCGGAGGACCTGGCCCCGGATGTAGAGGTCGGTGGCCCGGTCCCGGATCAGCGGGTCCGCCAGAGGATGGGTCCCCCGTTCCTCGGCGACCCGGTCGAACATCCGGCGAAGGTTGTCGAACACCCCCGCCGCGCCGACGAGGTATCCGCCGATCGCGACCCGTTCGTTCATGAGGGTGGTGAGGGCGACCGACCAACCCATCCCCTCGGCCCCGAGCAGATGCTCGACGGGGACCCGGGCTCCGTCGAAGAACACCTCGTTGAAGTTCGTACCCCCGGTCATCTGTCGGAGGGGGCGGACCTCGATCCCCGGTTGCTCCATGTCGATGATGAAATAGGAGAGGCCGGCGTGTTTGGGGACGTTCGGGTCGGTGCGGGCGAGCAGCATCCCCCACTTGGAGTAGTGGGCACCCGAAGTCCAGACCTTCTGGCCGGTCACCACGTACTCGTCGCCGTCACGGATGGCCCGGGTCCGGAGCCCGGCGACGTCGCTGCCGGCTGCCGGTTCGCTGAAGAGCTGACACCAGATCTCCTCCCCGCGCAGCATCGGACGGAGCCACCGCTCCTTCTGCTCGTCGGTGCCCCAGGTCATGATCGTCGGGCCGCCCATCCCGATCCCGATGCCGAACACACCGACCGGGAGGTCGAAATGGGCCGCCTCCTGGCGCCAGATGATCTCGTGCACCGGGGTGAGTCCCCTTCCGCCGTATTCGGTGGGCCAGGTGATCCCCGCCCAGCCGGCGTCGGCGAGCCGTGCCTGCCAGTGGCGGGCCTTGGCGAGGAATGCCTCTTCGTCTTCGTGCTCGGCGAACAGGCCGATCACGCCGGATTCCTCCTCACCGAGGGGCGGGACGTTGGCTTCGAGCCAGGCACGAGCCTCGGCCCGGAAGGCGGCGAGTTCGGGGGTGTCGGTGAGTTCCACGACCGTCAGGGTAGAACAACCAGGCGGGCCGTGGACCCCGGATCGACCTAGCCTCGGGGTGTGGCGACACGGATGAGACTCGAGCGCCGGGTCGAACGCTCGGCGGAGATCGGCTACCGGTACACGGCCGTGATCTCCGGCGACCAGGGCGAATACCGCGCCCAGATCCACGGTGACCGGCTCCGATCCGCCGAGCTCCTCACCCCTTCGGGGCGGCGGCTCCTGCTGACCGTACGGCGTCGTCGTGGGGCCCTCTCGGGCCCCGACGGGGAGCTGCGGGCCCGGTTCGGGGGGCGCCGCGACCTGAGGGTGGAGACCGGCGCCGCCGGGTTCGTCGTCCACGCCGTCGGAGACGGGTTCGCGGTGTGGGGCGACGGTGGGGAGGTCGGTCGCATCGTGACCGAGGCGCGGGCGACTCCTCCGGCGAACTGTTTCGAAGCCCACGGCCGGCGGATGGTTCCGGTTCGGGACTGGGTGCTCGACGTCGACCATCCCGCTGTGTCGCCCGACGTCTGGGCGGCGCTGCTGATCGTCGTGGACGACCGTCGGCCGACCATCCTCCTCGGAGGCGGCTGACTCCCACTAGGTTGGTCGTCCGTGACCGATCTTCGTCTCACCCGATACAGCCACGGAGCCGGTTGAGCCTGCAAGCTCGGGCCGTCCGAGCTGGCGCAGGTGCTGCGCCCCCTGCACGATCACCCGGCCACCCGGTCGCCCGACGTCCTCGTCGGGCCCGGCGACGACGCAGGCGTCTACCGCCTGGCGGATGGACGCGTCCTGATCCAGACGGTCGACTTCTTCACGCCCATCGTCGACGATCCCTACGACTGGGGGCGGATCGCCGCCGCCAACGCGCTGTCCGACGTCTACGCCATGGGTGGGTCGCCCCTCACGGCCCTGCAGCTCGTCGGATGGCCCCGAGGGGAGATCCCCCTCGCCGCGTTGGAAGAGGTGATCCGGGGCGGAGCCGACGTCATGGCGGAGGGCGGATGTGTGATCGTCGGCGGTCACTCGATCGACGATCGCGAACCGAAATACGGGTTCGCCGTCACCGGGACCGTCGCCTCCGTCGAGGAGCTGGTCACCAATGCCGGGGGACGTCCGGGAGACCGGCTCGTGCTCACCAAGCCCCTGGGACTGGGGATCATCGCCACGGCGGTGAAGGCGGGGGCCTGCCCTCCGGAGGTCGCCGCCGAGGCGGTGGAGACGATGGTGGCGCTCAACGACCGGGCGGCCAGGGCGATGCACCGGGTCGGGGCGCACGCCGCCACCGACGTCACCGGGTTCGGGCTCCTGGGACACCTGCGGGAGATCCTGGTCGCATCGGGCCTCTCCGCCGTCGTCGACGCAGAGGCCGTGCCGGTCCTCCCCGGGGTCGTCGAGCTCCTCGGGGCGGGGTTCTGGCCGGGGGGGAGTGGCCGGAACCTGGATTCGGTCCGGCCGCACGTCCTCGACGACCCAGCCGAGGCGACCCTCCAGATCCTCTGCGACGCGCAGACGAGCGGGGGGCTCCTCATGGCCGTCCCCCCGGATCGGGAAGGTGCACTTCTTGGAGCCCTCGAGGAGGAGGGCGTCGCCGCGGCCGTCATCGGGGAGCTGACGGACGGGCCGGAGGCCACCATCCGCCTCTGCTGAGCCGAGATCGTGTCGGCCGCCGCGGTCGATAGCATCCGTGGCCATGGACCGGCTCTCCCGGCTCGTCTCGATCGCCAACGCGTTGTCCGTCGGCAACGTCGAACGTCACGTGTTCCTGTGCGCCGACCAGACGACCCCCCGGTGCGCGACCCGGGAGGAGTCGTCGACGGTGTGGAGGTATTTGAAGCGACGCCTCAAGGAGCTCGGTCTCGACACCCCGCCTCCGCCGTGGCGCGGGGATCCGACGGTCGACCCCGACCCGGTTCCTCCGGGTGACGGGAGGGTCCTCCGTTCCAAGGTGGACTGTCTCCGCATCTGCGAGCAGGGGCCGATCGCCGTCGTCTACCCCGACGGTGTGTGGTACCACTCGGTCACCGTCCCGGTGATGGAGCGGATCATCGCCGAGCACCTGCTGGGCGGCCGTCCCGTCGAAGACCACGTCTTCGCCCGAGGGGCGTGGGCGCCGTGAGGCGATGGTGGAGGGCGGTGGCCGTCGCCGCGGCGGCCTGGCGTCTCTTCGGGCCGCCGTACACCCCGCGGTTCCGGCCGCCCCAGAGCCATCCCTGGCGGTTGCGCGGCACCACGGTGTTCGTCGGCGACCGTGAGTTCCTGGTGCGCCAGACGGGGCCCGTCGACGCCGAGCCCATCGTCCTCGTGCACGGCCTCGGAGGTTCCTCCGTCGGCGAGTGGTACCGGGTGGGGCCGCTCCTCGCCGACGACCATCGGGTCGTCCTCGTCGATCATCGCAACCACGGGCTGTCGGCACGGACCACCGAGCCCTTCGAGATCGCCGATCTGGCCGACGACCTGGCCGGTGTCCTCCGGGCGCTCGACCTGGAACCGGCGACCGTCGTCGGATACTCCATGGGGGGTGCCGTCGCCCAGGAACTCGCCCACCGGCATCCCTGGGCGGTGCGGCGCCTCGTCCTCATCGGGACCTTCGCCACCCATCCACCGAGGGTACGGAGGATCCGCCAGATCATCACGGGGATGATCCGGGCGTGGGAGCGTCTCACCGGTGTCGGGACGCCCGAGTCACGGGCGCTCTACCTCCGTTGGACGGGGGCGGTCGATGCCCGCCACTGGCGGTGGCTGTGGGAGGAGACGCACCGGCGGGACCCGGACGCCGGGGCGGCGTCATCGTGGGCGTTGCTGCGTTTCGACTCGACCCCCTGGGTGGGGCGCCTCGCGGTTCCGGCACTGGTGGTGATCCCCGCCCGAGACCAGCTCGTCCCCCCACCCTGGCAGTACGCCCTGGCGAGTCACCTCCCGGACGTCGAGCTGGTGGAGCTTCCCGACGCCCGGCACGAAGCACCGTGGACCCATCCCGAAACGATCGCCACGGCGATCGGCGAATTCGTGAAGCGACGGTGAGTCAGGCCTCGTCGAGGAGGAACTTGACGGCCGCGGCCACCAACCCCACCACGACCAGGAACATGAGGAGCTTCTTCATTCCGATCCCCTTTCTCGCTCGGCGTCGCGACCGATGCTACCGACGGGGGCGTCGTTGTGACTCGTTACCCTCGGTCGGCGATGGACGTCGGCCGGGTCCTCGTGTTCGCATCGATGGCATCGGGCATGGTCGCCATGCCCGGCTGGGCGTGGGCCCATGGGGGTGACCGGCTGGACCCTCCCGTCCCCGGCGAGTTCTTCGTCGTCGGTGTCGCCCTGACGTTGGTGGCCGCCGTCGTCCTCTTCTGGAGGACGGGCTCCGAACCGTCGTTGCGCAGCACGCCCCGGGAGCGGATGCTGGATTGGCCGTGGCTCCGACCGCTGGTCTACGTCGCGGGATTCGTGGCGGTCGTCCTGTTCCTGGTCGGCGGGGTCGCAGGACTGGTCGGCTCCGACGATCCGCTGCGCAACCCGCTGCCGGTGCTGGTGTCGCCGATCTTCTGGCCGGCGATCCCTCTCCTCGCCGCCCTCCTCGGCAACGTCTACCCCGCCCTGAGTCCGTGGCAGGGCCTTGCCCGGATCTTCGGCCTCGGTGAACGTGAGCGCATCCTCCACGAGGAACGGGTGGGATACCGGCTGGGCGTGGTCGTGTTCCTGCTGTTTGCCTGGATGGAGTTCGTCGCCCCCTTCGGCAGCGATCCTCGGCTCCTGGCGGTGGCGGTCCTCGTCTACAGCGCCTACCTCCTCGTCTACATCGAGACCGTCGGGCGGGACACGGCGCTCGAGTCCGGGGATGGGTTCGGTGTCTACGCGATGCTGGTCGCCGGCATCGCCCCGCTCGAGAAGACGGGAGGGGGGGACCTGGTGTGGCGGGGGTGGGTTCGGGGGCTTCCGCAGCTCCCCGAACGTCCCGGCCTGGTGGCGATGGTGGCGTCGATGATCGGTGTGGTGGCGTTCGACGGGCTGGCGGGCACCGGATGGTGGAGCGGGACCGTGGAGCCGCTCCTCGAAGCGATCGCCGGTTCGCCGCTCTCCGAGTCGTGGCGACGGACGGTCTCGGGCAGCATCGGGCTGGTCCTGGTGATCGGTGTCGTGTGGCTCACCTACATGGCGGCGGCGACGGCGACGGCCCGAGTGGCCGGGACGAGCCCGTCGGAGGCGGCGTCGAGGTTCGCCCACGCCCTGATCCCGACCGCCGTCGCCGTCACCTTCGGCCACTATGCGACGGCCATCCTGGGGGAGGGGCGGCGGCTCCTCTCGCTGCTCTCCGACCCGTTCGGCCGGGGATGGGATCTCCTCGGCACCGCCGGTCTCACCGACGCGCCGCTGCCGGACGCCGGGTCGGCCTGGCTCTGGGCGTTGCAGGTCGGTGCCGTGCTCGGGGGGCTGTTGGTCGGGATCGTGTTGGTCCGTGAACGGGCGGCGAGTGATCTGTCCGACGAGGGTTCGATCCTGCGTGTCCGGATCCCGATCTCGGTCTTCCTCGTGGCGTCGGCGGTCGGCGGCCTGGCGATCCTCTCGGCCGCATGATCATGCCGATGGTCGGCTCGGTGGTGCCGGCCCGACGAGCCACGGGGCGTCGTGTCGGGGCTGGATGGGTGGCGTCGATCTCCGGTGGGGCCCGGAAATCGGACGCCGGATGCGTACCGGCTATGCTCCCCGCCCGATGAGCGATCTGCTGACTGCGGTTGCATCTGCCCTCCAGGCGCCCGAGGAGCTGATCCGTCGTTCGGCCGAGGCGCGCGCCGCCGCCACCGGGGCGTCGGTGGACGACATCCTCGCCGCATGGGCCGGTGGAGGGGGTGCGGTCCCCGCCCCGCAAGCACCCGCCGCGCCGGAGGCGCCCGCCCCCACCCCGGAGCCGGCTCCAGCCCCCGAACCGGCAGCCACCCCGGAATCGGCTCCGGCCCCCGAACCGGTCGCCCAGGAGGCGGCCACGGCGACGGCGCTCGCCGAACCGGAGCCCGCCGAGCCACCGGTCGAGGCGCAGCCCCTCGCGGCTCGGGCACGGGTCGCGGGCCGTTTCGGGGCCTGGGCCGGAGCCGTCACCGGACTGGTGTTGGTGTTGGCGGCATCACCGTGGCTGGCCCCGCGGGCGACCGTCATCGAGACGGGGGAGACGTTCCGGCCCGCGGTGGAGGCGGCTCCCGGAGCCACGTTCCTCGTCGTCCTCCTGCTCCTGGGAGCCTTCGGAGGCTTCGCGGCGGTGTTCGGCCGGGCCGCCGCCGGTTGGATGGGGCCGGGATGGCAGCTCGGTTCCTCCTGGCGTTCCAGCGTCCTCCTCGGAGTTGGTGCCGGACTCCTCGGCGGTGCGGTCGTCGGCGGCCTGCTCGTCTCGGTCTTCGCCCTGGAGGGGGCCGAGGACACGGTCACGATCCCCGTGCTGGCCGGCTCCCTCGTGATGATCCTCGGTACCGCCCTCGTCGGGCGCGGCGCTGCCATGGCCGTCCAGGCCCTCGGCGTGCCCCGCGGTGCGCTGGCCGAGAGCGAAGAGGAGATGTCGTCGGTCCGGCGGCTCCTCGGGACGGCCATGAGCCTCCCCGTCGCCGGGCTGGTGACGATCCTGATCTTGGTGCTGCCCTCGGCGTGGCTCTTCCTCACCTTCCCCGGGGCGGCACCGCTCCTGGCGTTGTTCATCGCCATGGGGATCCTCGGGTTCGCCGGCCTGGCCGCCTCCCGCCCGGGCATGAAGATCTCGGTGGGCGACTTCCTCGTCGCCGCCGCCGGGATCGGCGTCGTGATCCTCATCATCGTGGCGGTGCTCCTCGCCCGGGGCGCGGGCGGAGGCGAAGGGGAGCAGAAGGTGGAGGGCGAGGCGGCCGTCGAGCTGGTCGTCCTCTGAACCGCCCCCTTTCGCGGATCACGGACGTCGCGCCCCCGATCCGGTTCAGGGCGTCTCGCTGAGATCCGACTCGGCGAGCTCCCGTTCGATGGCATCCCAGCGGCGCTCCTCCTGGATCCAGCGGATCCAGATCGCGATGATGATGCCCCACAGGAGCAGTCCCCCACCGAGTTTCATGATCAGGCCGGCGACGGTCTGATCGACCAGCGGGCTGACTCCGTAGTCCGTGGCGGCGTCCCCGTAGATCGGGTAGATCGGCGTCTTGCTGAAGGTGAGGAAGCTGGCGGGGACCGTGGGGAGGATCGTCTGCAGGAACAGATAGAGCATCCGCATCGGTGGTCGCAGACGGGGGAGGCTCGGGGTGGGGCTGAGCACCGGGATCCAGGCGAGGAGGGCGACGGTGAACAGCACCCCGTGGAGCACGAAGTGGGCGAGGCCGTTCGTCACCATGAGCTCGACGGCGTCGGGGGCGTGGATCGCCACCAACAGGATGTTGAAGGCGGTGAAGGCGACCACCGGATGGGCGAGGGGGCGGATCAGAGGGCGGATCCGGGGGTTCCCCAAGGTGGCGTCGGCGAGCCAGGTCGGCATGCCGATGAGGAGGAGCGGTGGGGTCACGTACACGATCACCAGATGCTCCACCATGTGGAAGCTGAACAGGGCCGTCTCGGCGATGTCGGCGAAGGGCCAGTCCGAGACGACCCACAACAGCACCAGCCCGGCGAGGAACTGGGTTCGCTGCCGCGCCGTCGCCGCCGGCGCGGTCGGGGCGACGGCGGGCCGGAGCCGCACGTCGGCGTAGAGATACCCGGCGGCGAGGACGGCGACGAACCCCCACACGTCCCAATGGGGGTGCCACGGAGGCAGTGGCCAGGTCATGGGGCTCCCTTCAGGTGGCGGCTCGGATGGCCAGCACCCCGAAGGTACCCAACACGACGGCGTACACCAGGATCGCCAACACGAACCCGGCGGAGAAGAACCGGGACAGGAGCGGCTTCTCGTAGCGGAGATGCATGTAGTAGCCGATCACGATCACGAACTTCAGGAACGCCAAGATGATCAGCAGGGGGACGGCGAGGGCGCCGACCGTCTCCTCCAGGTAGAAGAGCGCCACCTCGATACCGGTGAGGACCGCCAGGAGGAGGGCGATCTTCACATACAGCAGGGGGGTGGGGTGGGCGGCGTGGGAGGTGTCGGAGGCCATGATCACACCGGGGCTTTCGAGATCAGGTAGACGACGGTGAAGATGACGATCCAGATGATGTCGACGAAATGCCAGTAGAGCCCGACGAGCTCCACGTTCAGATGGTGTTTGGGAGAGAGGCCCCCCATGCGGCGGGACATCCCGTAGAGGGAGAAGAGCATGAGCACCCCCACCAGCACGTGCAGTCCGTGGAACCCCGTGAGCACGAAGAAGGCGGAGGCGGCGGGGCTGGTGGTGAGTTTCATCCCGTACTCGAGGACGAAGTCGGTGAACTCGAAGACCTGGCCGCCGATGAACAGGGACCCCAGCATGGCGGTGGCCAACAGCCAGGTGCGGGTCCCGGCCTGGTCGCCCCGTTCGATGGCGTGATGGGCGAGCACCATGGTGAGGGAGCTCATGAGGAGCACGAAGGAGGAGACCGACGTGAAGGGGATGTCGTAGATTTCGGCGGGATAGGGGCGGGCGAGTCCCGGTCGGGAGGCGAACAGCAGATAGTTGGTGATGAGCGCCCCGAAGAACAGGAACTCGGAGCTGAGGAAGACCCACATCCCCAGCTTCCGGATCTCGATCCCCGTGCTCTCGTGCTCCCCGTGGGTGTCGGCGGGGGCGGTCTGTGCCACGTCGGTCATCAGTGGGCCTCCGCGGTCTCGAGGCTGAGCTCGCCGTGCTCCTCCTCCAGCGGCTCCATGCCCCAGCCGAGCAGCGCGGCGATGGTGACGATCGCCCCGAAGGCGATGAGGAGCTTGCCGACCGTCGACGTGTGGAAGATGATCCCGTAGCCGATCAGGGGCAGGCCCGCCGCCGCGATGATCGGGAAGTAGCTGGGGCTGGGGAGGTGGATCGGCTCGGTGGGATTCCGCCCCTCCTCGTCGAGGCGGGCGATGAGCTCGTCGGCCTCGGGACGCCGCACGGCCCGCCCTTCCTCGTCGGTGGTGTACTTGCGGTGCCAGAAGTCGTCGAGGGACCTCACCACCGGGGGTCGGGCGAAGTTGTATTCGGGGGTGGGGTTGGGGATGGTCCATTCGATCGTCCGGGCGTCCCAGGGGTCGAGCCCCGACGGCTCACCGTGGCGCCGCGAGCGGGCCCAGTTGACCATGAAGATGACGACCGACAGGGCGATGACGAAGGCGCCGATGGTGGAGGCGAGATTCCACGGCCCGAGGTTGAGCCCTTCGGGGTACTGCCATGTGCGGCGGACCATGCCCTGGAGCCCCAGCCAGTGCATGGGGGCGAAGGTGAGGTTGAAGCCGATGAACATCACCCAGAAGTGGACCTTGCCGAGTTTCTCGTTCATCACCCGGCCGGTGAGCTTCGGGAACCAGTAGTACAGCCCGGCGAAGATCCCGAACACGGCGCCTCCGAAGAGGACGTAGTGGAAGTGGGCGACGATCCAGTAGGTGTCGGTCTGCTGCCAGTCCGAGGGCACGACGGCGTGGGTGACGCCGGAGAGCCCGCCGATCACGAACATCGCCACGAACCCGATGGCGAACAGCATCGGGGTGGTGAAGCGGATCTTGCCTCCCCACATGGTCCCGATCCAGTTGAAGATCTTGATGCCGGTCGGGATGGCGATGGTCATGGTGGCGAGCCCGAAGGCGGCCTGCGCCACCTGCGTGATGCCGGAGGCGAACATGTGGTGGGCCCAGACCCCGAAGCCGAGGAACCCGATCCCCGCCCCGGCGAACACGACCGCCGGGTATCCGAAGAGCGGCTTTTTCGAGAACACGGGGAGGATCTCGGAGACGATCCCCATCGCCGGGAGGATGAGCACGTACACCTCGGGATGGCCGAACAGCCAGAACAGGTGCTGCCAGAGGATGGGGTCGCCCCCGGCGGTGGCGTCGAAGAAGAGGGTTCCGAACTGGCGGTCGAACATCACCATGAAGAGGGCGATGGCGATGATGGGAAGGGAGAAGAGCAGCAGGAACTGGACGACCAGGGTCATCCACACCATCACCGGCATCCGGAGGAGGCGCATGCCCTTGGCCCGCATGTTGAAGATCGTGACGATGAAGTTGACCGAGGCGATGAGCGAGGCCACACCCAGGATCTGGATGCCGATCACCGCGAAGTCGATGGCTCTACCCGGCGAGAACACCGGCCCGGCGTTCGGCTGGTAGAGGAACCAGCCGCCCGAGGGGATCCCGCCGAGGAACGTCTGGTCGGAGGGGTCGAGGTTGCCGGGGACCCCCTGGATGCCGGCGGGGGCGGTGACGTCGGAGAAGAGGATCGCCGAGTAGATGAAGATGCCGCCGAACAGGAAGATCCAGTACGAGAGGGCGTTCATCCGCGGGAAGGCGACGTCCCGGGCTCCGATCATCAGCGGCAGCAGGTAGTTGACGAAGGCCGCCGACACCGGCATCACGAACAGGAAGATCATCGTGACGGCGTGGGTGGTGAACAGGGCGTTGTACTCGGCCGCCGTGATGAACTCCATGTTGGGCTGGGCGAGCTGGATGCGGATCAGCAGCGCTTCGATCCCTCCGATGATGAAGAACACGAAGGCCGTGTAGCCGTACATGATCCCGATCCGCTTGTGGTCCACGGTGGTGATCCAGGACCAGAACCCCGTCGTGGCCTTGGGCCGACGGAAGATCGTCGTCGCGGTGGGGCGGGCGGCGGTCGTCGTCATTTCAGGGTCTCCAGCCACTCGATGAGGAGATCGATCTCTTCTTGGGTCAGGCCGAGATTCGGCATGAAGGAACCGGGTTTCACGTCCGGCGGGTTCGCCAGCCAGGCGGCGAGCGCCTCCCGTCTCGTCTCACCGTCCCGCGGCAGGTAGGCGCCGGCGAAGACGTCACGGGAGGCGAAATGGGCCAGGTCCGGCCCGTTGAACGCGTCCGGGGCGATGATGTTCGTGAACTCGGAGTCGGGCCCGTAGTTCACCCCGTGGCAGGCCGCGCAGCCCTTCTGCTGGAAGATGGCGAGGCCTTCGGCGGCCGGGGTGCCCGGCGCGGGTTCGG
>Ga0256839_1003360_pt1 | contig 16588 bp, 12 predicted proteins | sample 354166metaG_FD_185968 | JGI IMG/M metagenome (GOLD analysis project Ga0256839, IMG submission 185968) | Hydrothermal vent microbial communities from Mid Atlantic Ridge, Atlantic Ocean - 354-166 | ecosystem: Environmental > Aquatic > Marine > Hydrothermal vents | place: Atlantic Ocean: Mid... | reverse complement strand
CTCACTTTGGCAATCATTTCTTTTCTATTGGGGTTGCATTCTCTATCGCAAGTACAATTAACGAGTGGTGGAGGTGTAGTAGAGCCTCCGCCTCCACCACCTCCGCCACCACCTCCACCACCGCATAATCTTTCCAACAGGTATCTATCGTAATAAACAATGTTGTCGGTTTCATACACTGGTGCTATGCTTAGCATAATTGGGCAATCAATAAAAAAATTATTAGTTCTTCCTGATGATAAAGATTCTTTTGGTATGCCTACAACCCGTTCGTTTCTAGTTAATACTATTACTGTTTCATTAGGTTCCTCTTTAAGAGGTACATTTGTTTGATTGCCTTCAGCATCATAAGCTATTGCCCCTGTAATGCCAGCATCCTCTGTATAGTCAGCTGGCAATATAACCACCTTTACGGCTGTAGGGTTTGCTAGCCAACTATTAACATCGCCTGCCTCCAACTCTGGGAATGCAACCTGAAGGAGGGGGTACTTTTCTTCTAAAGTCTTAACAAGGTTGTTAACACCTGCACTTCTGCCCACAGCATTTTCTTGTGGGTAAAGCATTTCTAGAAAACTGCCGCTAGCTCGTTTTGAATTTACAGCATCTCGTTCGGTTTTAAGAATCAAAAAATTGTCATCTCCATCAAATTGCTTTTTCAGTTCTTCTCCAACAAATTCACGAAAGTTTTCATCTTTAAGGGATTCGGCTATTCTTTTACCAATATCCACTGCTAGCAAATCTGCCTCCGTTGAGTAATTAGATAAAACTAATTGAGCGTTTGGCTCAATACTCGTTTGTTTAGTACATGATGCGAGTATTACTAACCCCATCATTCCTACTGTTTTTAAAATGTTTCTCATAAATAATTATTTTAAAGGTTTTATTATAAGAAGCAATATATATATATGGTAATATCAAATTATTTGGATAAAATTTTAGCAATAAAACATACTAATATTTTAATAATTATATTTATCATTAAAAACTACAATGCCTTTCAGTCTTAAAAAAGCAATCTCTTTAAAAATTATTTTGCAATGCCTGAGCGATGAGTAAATCCTCAGGCGTTGTTATTTTTATATTTTTGTAATCGCCTGCAATAAGAGTTACATTTTCTTGCGATGCTTCAAAAACAGAGGCATCATCGGTAAAGTGTTTGTTTAATGCTGTTTGGCTATAAGCCATTTTTAGCAAAGCGGATTTAAATGTTTGAGGAGTTTGTACCAGGTAATACTCCTTTCGGTTTTTAGAAACCGTCTTGTGTCCTTCAATTTTGCGTATGCTGTCTTTTAAAGTTATTGCTGCAATGGCCGATCCTTCTTTTTCAGCTACTATAAAGCTGTCTGCTATCACTTTTTTTGATACAAGCGGTCGAACCCCATCATGAATGGCCACTAGACTTTCGTTTGGCACTAAATTTAATCCGTTCTGTACTGAATGGTATCGTGTTTTACCCCCATTTACTACTTTATGCCCAATTGAAAATTTATGTTGTGTACAAAGGCTATCCCAAAAGTTAATTTGATACTTGGGGAGTACCACAATAATTTTTAATGCACTATCATACTTATAAAACTGGGCAATGGTGTGCATTAAAACCGGCATTTTGCCAAGCAATAGAAATTGTTTAGGCAAATCTGTTTTCATTCGAGTGCCTGCACCGCCTGCTACAATTATAACGTACTTTTTCATTAGCAATTTGATAGTCTATTTTTTCATCACAATAAACAAAACTTTGTCCCGTCCTGAAAAAGGTTACTTCAGTCGTGCCTCCTTACCATTGACGTGTTTTGTAATGTATTGATTATCAATATTGAATATTGTAAGAATTTTACTAAATTAATGTTTTTTTAAATAATAAACAGATTGCCTGTCTGCCGAATTAGGCAGGCTTCATCCCATTTACCAAATTAAAACTTTTAAATCAGTACAGGGATTCGCAATGACAGAGTAAAGGATTTCAAAGAGGGGATGCCGGATCAGCCAGCTGGCTGACCGGCAAAGTATAAAAAGCACGTTTCCCCGCATCCGTTGCGGGGTCTCCATTTTAAAGAGATTCTTCAGTCGTTCCTCCTTCTGAATGACGGCTCGAAAAAGAGTACACGTCACTCAGAGGGCTACAGCCCGAAGAGTCTCCTAATTGTTTAGTACTAAAACTTTTAATTAAGGGGATGCGCTACCATTGATAGAGTAAATAATTTCAAAGAGGGGATGCCGGAATAGGTCTGGCAAAGTGTATAAAAAGCACGTTTCCCCGCATCCGTTGCGGGGTCTCCATTTTAAAGGTTATATTTTTTGTCATTCCCCTACGCTGATCCGCCAACTGGTCGGATTCCACTCTCGCAATGACGGATAATATTACACTAAAGTAAGCAGTATATTGAATTTAGAAAAGGGTAGAAGCACGAAGTCCGAAGCTAGAAGGTTATCACCTCCTCACTTCGGACTCCCGACTTCGTTCTTCAAACTTCGGACTTTAAACTCCCAACTCCTTAAATAATCAACATCGCATCGCCATAGGTAAAAAACCTGTATTTTTCTTTAATAGCTAATTTGTAGGCTTTCATCATCAAGTCGTAGCCACCAAATGCCGAAGCCATCATTAATAAAGTACTTTCGGGCAAATGAAAGTTCGTAATCATAGCATTGCAAATTTTGAAAGGGTAGGGAGGAAAAATAAATTTATCCGTCCATCCTGCTTTTACTTTTAACTTATCGGTGGCCGAAACTGCCGTTTCTAACGACCTCATAACCGTAGTACCCACAGCTACCACGCGCTTTTTATTGGCTTTGGCTGCATTTACAATATCTACCGTTTCTTGAGATACTGAATAACTTTCAGAGCTCATTTTATGTTTCGTAAGATCTTCAACATCAACTGGAGCAAATGTACCTAAACCAATATGCAAAGTAATAGTAGCGATATCAACCCCTATAATATCGAGCTTTTTCATTAAGTGCTCGGTAAAATGCAGCCCAGCTGATGGAGCTGCTACAGCCCCAGTATTTTTAGCATAAATAGTTTGAAACCGTTCTTTATCTTCGGGTTCTGTTTCGCGATCAATCATTTTTGGCAAAGGTGTTTCGCCCAATTGATCAATCATTGCTGTAAATTCGTCATCGGTACCATCGAATAAAAAGCGAATGGTTCTGCCCCTTGAGGTTGTATTATCTATTACTTCGGCTACTAATTCGCCTTCGCCAAAATAGAGCTTATTGCCTACTCTAATTTTACGTGCAGGATCTACCAATACGTCCCAAAGTCGCATTTCTCTGTTTAATTCTCTTAAAAGAAAAACTTCGATTTCGGCCCCTGTTTTTTCCTTATTTCCGTATAAGCGGGCAGGAAAAACCTTGGTGTCATTTAACACAAAAACATCCCCTTCATCAAAATAATCAACGGCATCTTTAAAAAGTTTGTGTTCAATTTTACCTGTATCGCGATGGATAACCATTAGTCTGCTTTCGTCACGATTTTCAGCAGGATGCTTAGCAATTAAACCAGAAGGCAAATCGAATTTGAATTGAGATAATTTCATTTATTATGGTTTATTTTAGAAGCAACAAGTAAGTCTTGCGCTTGACCGTTTATAAAAAAAAAGCGTTCAAATTATACAAGTAATCTCTTCAATGCTAACTTTAGATTTCAAGAGTATTTAATTGCAAATTGATTTCAGCATGCAAAAATATAAATTTGCTCTTATAATTACGCATAAAATTAGTTAATTGTATTGAATACTAAAGTTTTACTATAGAATGACCGTAATAATTAAACTTATAATGGAGAGTTTTAGGTTTGCCTGGAACGCCTTAAAAATGAATGTTTTTAGAACAATGCTTTCGTTGCTCGGTGTTACGGTTGGTATTTTCGCCATTATTGGGGTATTTACCATTGTTGATTCGCTTGAGCGAAGCATTGAAGAAAGCTTAAGTTTTTTGGGTTCGGGTGTTATTTATGTAAACAAATGGCCTTTTACACAAGATGCCAATGGGGAGTATAATTGGTGGGATTTTTGGAAAAGACCAAACCCTAGTTATAATGAATATAAATTTTTGAGTAAAAATTTAAAATCTAAATCAGCCATTGCCATTTACGCCCGAGATGGCAGGTCTGTAATGAAATACAAAAGCAATAGCTATAATGAGGGTAACTTAGTTGGAGGATCATATACGTATAAGGATATTTTTAATGTGCCTGTTGAACACGGCCGGTATTTTACAGAAAACGAATCTGATATGGGTTATAATGTGGCCGTAATTGGTGCTAACATTGCCAAAGCTCTTTTTCCTAATGAGGGCAGCTTAGGAAAAGAAATAAAAATAAAAGGGCAAAAGTATTTTATTATTGGCGTAATGGAAAAAGAAGGCGAAAGCTTTATGGGCACGCCCAGCAATGACGATAATTGCATTGTGCCTTATGCTTCTTTCAGAAAAATTTACAGTACAGGCACAGGCCGATGGAACGAAAAATCCTCCTCCATTGGAATTAAGGGAAACAGCGATGATGTTGGCCTCATACAGATGGAATATGAGTTAAAAGGGCTACTACGTTCGCGCAGGGGATTAAGGCCTAAAGATGCAGATAATTTTGCGCTAAATAGACCCGAGGCCATTATGAAAATAATAGGAAGTGTATTTGATGTAATTGGGATAGCAGGATGGATTATTGGTGGTTTTTCTATTTTAGTTGGGGGCTTTGGTATTGCCAATATTATGTTTGTTTCGGTACGTGAGCGCACCAATATAATTGGCATACAAAAATCGTTAGGGGCTAAAAATTATTTTGTGCTTTTCCAATTCTTATTCGAGTCGGTTTTTTTAAGCTTTTTAGGAGGAGGCATTGGTTTGTTTTTGGTTTTTCTCCTCTCTTTGATATCCTTGGGTAGCCTTGAGTTGGTACTCACCCTGCGAAATGTAGCCTTAGGTGTTGGTGTTAGTGTAACTATTGGTATGATTGCCGGCATTGTACCAGCAGCTATGGCAGCTCGTATGGATCCGGTGGAAGCGATTAGAGCATAACTTGCCTCGCTTAGTGTCTCTCGCAAAGAACACTGAGTAAGAAGGGCTATGTTTTTATAAATATTTCTGTTTTCTGTTTTCTATCCACACATCATTGCCTTATCTTTAAAACTTGATAACAAGTTAACTTTTTATACGATGGCAACAGAAACTATTTTTATTAGCAAACAAGCCAATGGCACAGGGTTGCATTTATCTGATAACGAAGGGCACTCAGGAGATGGTACCATTACCACCATTGTTGGCCAAGGTGATACCGTAATTTGGAAACTGGTACCCGATGGAGGTATAACAGCCATTACCAATATTTACCCCAAACCAGGGAGTGAAAATATTTTTAGTGCCAACCCATCTAAGCAAACCGATGGCCGTTGGCAAGGTACGGTAGCTAACCCTGTTTTGGGTAGCGAATCGTACAGCATCGATTATACTATTGGGGAAGATTCTTATACGGATGACCCTGAGTTCGAAGTTCGAGATTAAGGGCTAATAATTAAATAATGTTGCGCAAAGCAAAAAAAGCTTATTTGTTATTTGTAGGCTTTTTCTTTATCAATGGGTTTGCTAATTCTCAAAATCAAGACAAAGCAGATAGCTTAATACATGTTTTAGAGGTTCGTAAAAATATCAGTGACTCTCTAAAATTAGAAATACTACAAGACATTTGCGCAAATCATTCAAATACAACTCTAAAATTACTTTATGCAAAAAAAGCATTTAGCATTGCCAAAAATATTGGCAGCAATTTATGGATGAGTAGAAGTGCGCTAGAAATAGGGCATGCGTATAAAAAAAAAGGTGTGTTAGAAAGGGCTGTTGATGCTTTTTATAATAGCTTAGAATATGCAAAGGAAATAAATTACCGAAAAGGAGAAGCACTCGCCTATAGTGCCATTGGGAGCGTATATAGAGTACAGAAAAATCACTCAATTGCACTAACCTATTATAACCTAAGCATAGCTAAACTGAGGGTATTAGGTGACTCAACCAATTTGGCTATTAGCCTTATGAACACCGGTGAGTTATACCGAACTAACCATATATTAGATACGGCTCTTCTATATTTTAACGAATCGGGTACTATACTTAACCTTAAAAACCTCAAAACTATTCAAGCTTATAATTTAGGCAATATAGGGTTGGTGTATGCCGAGCAGGGTAAGCATACGTTGGCTGAAAAAAACATTGTGGAGGCTACAAAAATCCTGCAAGAATTAGGCGATAATTACCCCATTGCGGTGTATAACACCTATATGGCCGATATTTACAAGGCGAAGGGCGATTTGCCAAGAGCATTGGAATATGCCCAACATAGTTATAGCTTAGCGATGGCAGATGGCTTAAAAGAACAAATTAGAGATGCAAGTCATACCCTTTCTGAACTGCATGAAGCACAAGAAGAATTTAAAAAAGCGTATCATTTTCAGGAAGTTTATTTAGCGTATCGCGATAGTATTAATAACGAAGAAACCATACGAAAAATGGCCGATTTGCGTACCGAATATGAGGTTTCGCAAAAACAGATTGAGGTGGATTTGCTTAATCAAGAGAAGAAGGCAAGTCGCTTGATTGGTGCCGGTTTACTTAGTTTACTAATGGCCATAGCAGGGTTGGCATTTATTTATATAAGGCGAAATAAAGAAAAGCGACTAACCAATAAATTACTTACCGAGCAAAAACAACAATTGCAAACGCAGCATAATGAGTTGGAGGTTTTAAACGCTACAAAAGATCGATTTTTTTCTATTATTTCACATGATTTACGTGGCCCAGTTAGCTCGTTTAAAGGGCTAACCACCATTATGAAAATGAGCTTAGAGGATAAAAAATATGAAGAGCTTCCTAAAATGACTGATATGCTCGGTAAGGCATCGAGCCAGATATCAACCCTCTTAGATAATTTATTAGACTGGGCTGTAAACCAGCAAGGCGAATTTCCTTATAGTCCTAAAAAAACAAGGTTAGCAAATTTGGTGGAAGATGTTTTGCAAGCTTCTAAATCGCAGGCAGAAGCAAAGCAAATAGGTATCACCACCTTAATACCCAATGATGTAATTGGTTGGGTAGATAAAAATAGTGTAGAAACTATTATACGAAATTTGGTAAATAATGCGTTAAAATTTACACCAAAAGGCGGAAATATTGAAATTATAGGAGCAACTGAAGAGAATGAAGTGGTATTGAAAATTAAGGATACTGGTGTGGGAATTTCTAAGAAAAAATTTAACACCTTGTTTTCTGTAAACGAACTAAAAAGCACGCCTGGCACGGATGGTGAAAAAGGGTTAGGTCTTGGGTTGAGGCTTGCCTATGAGTTTGTTAGAATGAATAAAGGCACTATATTGGCCGAAAGTGAAGAAGGAAAGGGGACTGTTTTTACGGTTAGATTTCCTGCCCTAAAAAACATGAAACTGCCCTAAAAAATCCTTATAGATTAGTAATTTGTAAGGGTTTTATAATTTAAAGCTCCTCCTCTTGGGCTCGAACCTAAACAATAAATCAGATGGCTGCAGCAAAAGTAGTTATTCGAAAAGGGGAGAATTAACAGTAATACCTAGATTGAGTGTGTTGTTTATATTCGATATGGTCATAAACAAATGACATTAAGTTGTTTTCTTATCTTTGCACTATGAGCAATAAATACATGCAGCGAGGCGTATCTGCCGATAAAGAGGACGTTCATAATGCCATTAAAAATATTGACAAAGGGCTTTACCCAAACGCCTTCTGCAAAATTGTGGAGGATTACATTGGGCAAGAGGAAGCCTATTGCAATATTATGCACGCAGATGGCGCAGGTACTAAATCATCCTTAGCCTATATGTATTGGAAAGAAACAGGCGATTTATCGGTGTGGAAAGGTATTGCCCAAGATGCGGTAATTATGAATACCGATGATTTGCTTTGCGTGGGTGCTACCGATAATATATTGCTTTCTTCTACCATTGGTAGAAATAAAAATTTAATACCTGGTGAGGTAATAGCGGCTATTATTAATGGCACGGAAGAAGTGCTTGAAATGCTTCGGAATAATGGAATGAACATTATTAGCACAGGTGGAGAAACAGCCGATGTGGGTGATTTAACTCGAACTATCATTGTAGATAGTACCGTTACCGCTCGAATGAAACGGAGTGAGGTAATAGAGAATAATATTAAACCTGACAATGTAATCATAGGCTTAGCCTCTTATGGTCAAGCCAATTACGAAACCGAGTATAACGGAGGTATGGGCAGCAATGGGCTAACCTCTGCCCGCCACGATGTATTTTTCCATACCTATGCTACTAAATATCCAGAAGCTTTCGACCCAAAAATACCCGATGAGTTGGTGTTTAGTGGCAATTACAAATTAACCGATGCAGTAGAAGGCACTTCCTTAGATGCGGGCAAATTGGTGCTTTCACCAACACGTACTTATGCCCCAATTATTGCTGAAATACTAAAGAACCATCGAGGTCATATTGATGGAATGGTGCATTGTAGTGGAGGAGCTCAAACGAAGGTGCTACACTTCCTGCCTGCCAGTAGGCATGGTGCAGGCAATGTGCATATTATAAAAGATAATTTATTCGATATTCCTCCTTTATTTAAAATTATACAGGAGGAAAGTGGTACTAGTTGGCAAGAAATGTATAAGGTATTTAATATGGGGCATCGTATGGAGCTTTATGTAAATGAAGAATATGCAGAGGAAATCATCTCCATTTCTAACAGTTTTGGAGTGGAGGCTCAAATTGTGGGTAGAGTAGAAGCTGCTGAATCTAAGAAATTAACGATTAGTTCTTCTTTTGGAAGTTTTGAGTATTAAACGGAAATGAATTTTAATCAAGACTCCTATTTTCCGCCAAGCTTCACCTACCTCGGTTATATAGGTTTGGTGGTGGGTAGCGTATCTATGCTTGTTGGTAATATAGTTGCTGGTTTGCCTATATTATTGGTATCGTTGGGTTTAGTGGATACAAAAATTGGATGTAGAGTGGATACAAAAACCAAAACAATTACAGATTATGTAAGCATATTGGGCTTAGTTTTTGGAACACCTTTTGCCTATACCGAGTTAAAAAAGTTGGTGTTAAAACCAAATAAAATAAGCCAGGTACTAAACTCAAGGGGGAGCAGTACCACATTGCATTATACCATTTATAATGCCTATCTATTTTATGATGATGGCTCTATTTTGCTAACAGGAGATAAAAGAAAAGAGCGTACAGAGGCCAAAATGAAACTTGTGGCCGAGGAGTTTTCTATTCCTTTTGAGGAGGTGGTTTAGCTCTCCTCCATTGCTCCTTATTTACGTCATTGTCTAGCGTTAGACTAGACAATCTCCTCGGTTTACCAACCGAGAAGAGGCTCATTTGTGAGGTGGTTGCCTCACGAGATTACCAAGTCTTACGCTTGGTAGTAATGACGAACCTGATTATGCTTGTCAAGTAAAAAAAAAGGCTGCCCTATCGGACAGCCTATCATTAGAAGAACTTACTTTCTAATATTGAAACCTAGTAGTTTGTGCAATTTCGATCGCACTCAAAACCACAACAAACAACAGGCATCAAGTTTTTTATTGCCCAATAATAGAGGTGCCCTAAAATGCATATTCGTTTTTAGCAATTACATAATCAGCCACTCTTCTACGTGCTTCTTTCACGTTAAAAGGTTCTTCTTTCGTAAATCGCTTTAATCCCATAAGCATCATGCGCATTTCATCGCCTTCGGCAAAAGCATAAAGTGCCTCACGGCCTGCTCTGCCAATATTTTCCATGGCATTATGTAAGAATATTTTAGCCATATCAATCTGTATTTTACAGGCATCTTCCCCTTTCATTCCTACAAGTTTCTCCACTCGTAGAATGACAGATTCAGCCACATAGCCTTCAATCATCATATCAGCTAAGTTCATTAATACTTCTTGCTCGTCTGATAGGTTGGCCATTAATTTTTGAACCGCACCACCAGCAACCATCAAGCCTGCTTTTTTAAGGTTTGATAAGTATTTTTTCTCTTTACCAAATAAAGAATCATCGGTAGCTGCGCTAAAATCAGGAATAGACATTAACTCACCCGCTACTTTTTGTGCAGGCCCCATTAAATCTAAGGTTCCTTTCATCGCACGCTTCAACATCATATCAATGGTGAGCATACGGTTAATTTCGTTGGTGCCTTCAAATATTCGGTTGATTCGGGCGTCACGGTAAGGTCTTTCAAAAGGGCCATCCGCAGAATACCCCATGCCGCCACCAATTTGTAAAGCTTCATCCACGGTAAAATCTAATACTTCTGACCCGTGTACTTTAAGCATTGCACATTCAATGGCAAATTCTTCGAGTGCTTTTAATCGAGCTTTCCCAGCCTCCATTCCTTCCGCGATAAAGGCATCATACGCATCATCTATATTTTGGCCAGCTCTGTAATGGGCTCCTTCAGAAGCATAAATACGAACCGCCATTTCTGCAATCTTATTTTTGATAGCACCAAACTCAGTTAATGATTTACCAAATTGCTTACGCTCATTGCCATATTTAATACCTTCAGTTAAGGCGGCTTTTGATCCGCCAATGGCAGCAGCACCTAATTTAATACGGCCAATATTTAAAATATTTACGGCAATTTTAAATCCATTCTCACGCTCCGAAAGCATATTCTCCACAGGTACTTTACAATCGTTAAAGAAAATTTGGCGGGTAGAAGACCCTTTAATTCCTAATTTCTTTTCTTCATCATTCATGGTGATGCCACCAAATTCTTTTTCAATGATAAAGGCTGTTAAATTTTTATCATCTTCGATTTTAGCAAAAACGATAAATATATCGGCAAACCCACCGTTGGTTATCCACATTTTTTGACCAGTAAGCAAATAATGGGTTCCATCTTCAGAAAGCACAGCTTTGGTTTTACCCGAATTAGCATCTGAACCTGAATCTGGTTCGGTTAAGCAATAAGCTGCTTTCCACTCACCTGTGGCCAATTTGGTTACATATTTTTGCTTCTGCTCTTCGTTACCATAATACAAAATTGGCAAGGTGCCAATACCTGTATGGGCCGAAAGTGCCACGGCAAAAGAGAACCCTTTCCCTGTAACTTCCGATACCAACATAGTGGTATTAAATGGCATTCCAAATCCACCTAATGCTTCGGGAACTGAAGTTCCTAACAAACCAAGTTCACCTGCCTTGTCTAGCAAATTAGGTATAATGTCTGGATTCTTTTGTGAATCTATTTCGTCTAATTTTGGATGTACTTCTGTGGCGATAAAATCCTCACAGGTTTGAGCAATCATTTTTTGCTCCTCATTCCATTCTTCTGGGATAAAGATGTCCTTAGCTTCCACATCTCTGATTAAAAATTCTCCCCCTTTTAATGCTGTTTTTTCCATATCGTTTGAGATTTTAGATGATTAGACGTTAGACACAAGACTTAACAAAGTATCTGAGTAAATCTTGTGTCTAATATCTAACATCTTGTGTCTATTTTAATTTAATAATTCATAAATACCAGCTACGCCCTGACCACCACCTACACAGGCTGTAACCATTCCGTATTTCTGGTCTCTTCTTCTCATTTCGTTAAATAACTGAACCGATAGCTTTGCACCTGAACAACCTAATGGATGCCCTAGTGAAATGGCTCCACCATTTACATTCAGCTTTTCTGTATCTAAATCAAGCTCTTTTATTACCGCTAATGACTGTGCCGCAAAGGCTTCATTCAACTCAATTTGGTCGATGTCCTGTAATTTTAAGCCTGCCAAATCCAATGCTTTAGGAATCGCTTTGATTGGGCCAATGCCCATCACACGAGGATCAACCCCTGCAACTCCGTAAGATACCATTCGGGCAATAGGCTCAAGATTTAACTCTTTAACCAAACGCTCACTCATTACCATTACAAAAGAGGCTCCATCAGATGTTTGCGATGAGTTACCAGCCGTAACCGTTCCGCCAGCCGTAAAGGCAGGGCGAAGTTTTGCTAACGCTTCAATGGTGGTACTTGCTCTTGGCCCTTCATCGGTATCAACTACAAAAGAGCGAGTGGCTTTTTTGCCTTCTTCATTAATGTAGGTTTCGTTTACAGTAATGGGAACAATCTCCTCCTTAAATTTACCTTCTTTCACCGCCTTTAAGGCTTTCATATGTGAGTTATACGAAAACTCATCCATATCCTCACGAGTGATATTATAATCTTTGGCTACCTCTTCGGCCGTTTGCCCCATACTGGTGTAATAGGTAGGGTTGTTTTTAGCAACTTCGTAGTTTAAAGCGGTTTTATAACCCATTACTGGCACCATCGACATTGATTCGGTGCCACCTGCAATAATACAATCTGCTTGCCCTGCATGAATTCGTGCCGAAGCGATACTAATTGCCTCCAAACCCGAACCACAATACCTATTAATTACCATTCCTGGTACTTCCATTGGCAAGGCCATTAATGAGATCATTCGGCCCATTTGCATGCCTTGCTCTGCTTCTTGCACTGCATTGCCCACAATTAAATCATCCACCCGAACAGGGTCAAGGTTGGGTACGGATGCAGTTAAATGCTTAATTACTTCCACAGCGAGGTCATCTGGTCGAGTAAATCGAAACCCGCCTCTTTTGGCTTTGCCAACTGCTGTTCTATATCCTGCTACTATATATGCGTTCATTTTTTTTTATTTTAGATATGAGATAAAAGATTTAAGACACAAGATTTAAGACATTAATTTGGATTGAAAGCCAGAGATCATTCGTTGAATTTCAGTTATAGAGCCATTTAACTCATTAAACTGTTCATTTTTTAAAAAGCTTATTCTACTTGATAAAATCAATTGAGTTTCTAATTCAAAACTCGATCCTCTTGCAATTCCTAAAAACTGATTAAACTCCTTATTATGGTTTCTACCCGCTCCTTCCGCAATATTTGAAGGTATCGAAACTGCACTTCTTCTTAACTGGGAAACTAAATTAAACTTCTCTTCAGATGGAAACTTATTAGTTAACCTATAAACTTCAACGGCTAAATCCATCGAATTATTCCAAATTTTAAGTTCTTTAAAGTTGTGCATAATTATTTATTTTAATCTTGTGTCTTAAATCTTTTTTTTAGTCTTGCGTCTTTAATCTAACGTCTTGTGTCTTGTTTATTTAATTCCTTAAAGGTTTACCACTATTCAAAATTGACTGGATGCGCTCCAGCGTTTTAGGCTCTGCACAAAGCGATAAGAAAGCTTCTCGTTCTAAATCTAAGAGGTATTGTTCGCTTACTTCTTGTGGGTAGGATAAATCTCCACCACACATTACCCATGCAATTTTATTGGCAATTTTTAAATCGTGATCCGAAATATAATTACCCATTCGCATGCCATTTACACCAGCGGCTACGAGCGCTAAACCTGTTTTGCCTTGCACTTTAATATGCTTATCTTGGATTGGCTTGGTGTAACCTTGTGCTGCCAATGCTAACACAGCGGCTTTGGCATCTGCAATTTGGCGGTGCTTATTAACCGAAACAGCATCGCCTCTTTGTAGAATATTCATATCAAATGCCTCATAAGCCGAAGTGGCCACTTTAGCGGTAGCAATGTTCATAAAAGCATTTTGCATATCGTTTAGCTCTACATCGCCTACGGCAAACCCATCAGCTACTCGCTTGGCAAATTCTTTGGTTCCTCCACCAGCAGGGATAAGACCAACACCCACTTCTACTAAACCAATATAGGTTTCCGCTGCAGCTTGTACTTTATCTGCGTGCAAAGTCATTTCGCAACCACCACCGAGTGTTAATCCGTGAGGAGCAACTACCACAGGAATAGAAGAATAACGCACACGCATCATCGTATCCTGAAAATGCTTAATCATAAAATTAAGCTCATCGTATTCTTGCTCAATGGCATGCATAAATACCATTCCGAGGTTAGCTCCTGCAGAGAATTGTGCTCCCTGGTTTCCAATCACTAATCCGGTGTAGCTTTCTTCTGCTAAGGTTATCGCCTTATTAATACCTTCAACTACTTCGCCACCCAAAGTATTCATTTTAGTGTGGAACTCTAGGCCTAAAACGCCATCACCTAAATCGAAAATAGTAGAACCTGAATTGCGCCAAACTACATTGCTTTGTCTAAGGTTATCAAGTACCAACATATCTTCGGTACCTGCAATGCTCTTGTATGATTTACTAGGGATGTCGTAATACTTGCGTTGGCCATTTTCTACTTTGTAGAAAGATTCTGCACCAGACTCCAACATATCATAAATCCATTGGTTGGGGGTATAACCCGCCTCTTCCATTTTGGCTACTGTTTTTTTAACGCCAACAGCATCCCAATACTGGAATGGGCCAATTTCCCAACCAAATCCGGCAGAAACAGCATCATCAATTTTATAAAGGTCATCAGCAATTTCAGGAATACGGTTTGATACATATTGGAATAAACCAAAGAATGAATCCCTGTAAAACTCACCTGCTTTATCTTTACCAGCAAACAACATTCTAAAACGTTCTTGCAAGTTGTCGATAGGCTTGGTCATTTCAAGCGTAGCAAATTTTATTTTTTGCTTAGGCTTGTATTCCATCGTATCAAGGTCGAGGGTAAGAATTACCGTTTTACCTTTCTCGTTTTTCGTTTTCTTATAAAAACCTTGTTTGGTTTTGTCTCCCAACCATTGCTTTTCTTCTAATTTGGTAATAACATCAGGAAGCTTAAATAACTCTCTTGCTTCGTCATCCACCAATCCTTCGTAGAGGTTATTTGATACTTTAATAAGTGTATCTAACCCAACTACATCAGAAGTACGGAAAGTAGCCGACTTAGGACGACCCAGTACAGGGCCAGTTAGTTTGTCCACTTCGTCCACGTTCATACCTAATTTCTTCATGGTTTCCACCACTTTCATAATGCTGAAAATGCCAACTCGGTTGGCAATAAATGCAGGCGTATCTTTACAAAGAACGGTACGTTTTCCTAAGAATTTATCACCGTAGTTCATCAAGAAATCAATCATTTCAGGATCTGAACTTGGCGTAGGAATAATTTCTAAAAGCTCTAGGTAACGAGGAGGGTTAAAGAAGTGAGTTCCACTAAAGTATTTCTTAAAATCATCGCTTCGGCCATCTAACATTAAATGAATTGGAATGCCAGAGGTGTTAGAAGAAATTAGCGTACCGGGCGTACGGTACTTTTCTACTTGCTCAAAAACAATTTTTTTGATCTTAAGGTTTTCAACTACTACTTCAATCACCCAATCGCAACTGGCAATGTCCTTCATATTATCTTCGAAGTTGCCTAAGGTTACACGCTTAGCAAAATCTTTGTTGTATAAGGCAGCAGGTTTAGATTTTATGGTAGATTTCCATGCGTCATTCACAATTCTGTTTCTAACGGCAGGGCTTTCAAGTGTAAGGCCTTTGGCCTTTTCTTGATCCGAGAGTTCGCGGGGCACAATATCTAACAGGAGTGCTTCTACTCCAATATTGGCAAAATGTCCAGCAATGCGTGATCCCATTATACCGGAACCTAAGATTGCCACTTTTTTAATAGAACGCTTCATTTCTTATATACTATATTTATTCTATTGATTATTAATTATTTACAAATTTTAGTATCAATTAATTTCTCATAGCCTTTATTTTTAGACCTGTTTGAGATTCTATTTGACTATTTATTTTATTCATTACTTCCACAAACGTATTAAATTCCTCAGGTGTTATTTTAGAGCTTAGCTCCTCGTTAAAGCCACGTACTGTAAGCCTTGAAATTTCTCTTTTTTCTCTCCCTTTTTCGGTTAAGTAAATCAGTACCGACCGTTTGTCATTTTCAGCTTGCTCTTTTCTAATAAGGCCTTGCTCTTCCATGCTTTTAAGCATACGGCTTAAACTACGCGATTCCATCCCCATTAAGGGGGCAATTTTAGTGGCCGGAGTGCCTTCTTCAAAATGCAAATTGAGCAGTACAAACCCAATAGAAGTGGTAAAACCGTGTTTTGCGGCTTCTTGATTATACATACGAAAGAATCCGTACCAAGCGGCTCTTATATGATAATCTACGGTTTCTTCTGGCTTCATATTACTAATAATTATCCAAATCTAGTAACTAATACTCGGCATGCCGAGTAAAAGGGTAAATATATTCGGCATGCCGAGTAAAAATTTCATCTGAACTTGAATTGACCTTTTTTAGCAAATCATTAATGAATTTGGTATTTAAGTGATGAGACCCTACTGAGTTTATAGAATGTGGTAATAGCTATTCTTTGTCTTCATAGTTTAATTCATTCAGAAGCTGTAATTCCTTTGCGTTTAACTTACTTTGCTTGTCCTAGAACAAGGGTCTGTAAAACCCCACTGTCTTTTTTATATGAGTATATCAAATATTCTTAACCAATTTCAAAAATATAACCGCAATAATCACTTCCTCGATATGATTTAATCCTAGATTGAGCGATTAGGAGTTAAAAAGTAAAAGGATTTTGGTAACTTCTCAATAGTTGCAGGTAAAACAAAAAATAAGATTACTCGTATATAAAGAGGAATGAAACTCCCAGCGCATTTACAGCACACATCACCTGAGATATTAAATCATGGATTGGTTTGT
>Ga0256839_1003359_pt1 | contig 16589 bp, 15 predicted proteins | sample 354166metaG_FD_185968 | JGI IMG/M metagenome (GOLD analysis project Ga0256839, IMG submission 185968) | Hydrothermal vent microbial communities from Mid Atlantic Ridge, Atlantic Ocean - 354-166 | ecosystem: Environmental > Aquatic > Marine > Hydrothermal vents | place: Atlantic Ocean: Mid... | reverse complement strand
CCGAGGAAGTAGGCCACATCGTACTGGGTCGGGCTGGCCTCGAAGACCCTGCGAAAGCGCTCCGCGGCCTCCCGGTAGCGCCCGGCCTCGAAGTCGAGCAGCGCGAGTCGCACCGTGGTCCGGAGGTCGTCGGGATAGAGCTTCTCGATGGTCCGAAGGGTCTCCGTGGCCTCGACCACCTGGCCGAGGGCGAGCTGCGCCTCCGCGATGGCCTGCAGGCTCGGCCGGTGGGTCGGGAACTTCTCCAGGACCTCCCGGTAGACCTCGATCTCACCCTCCCGGTCGTCCTGCTCCCGGCGCACCCGGGCCAGGAAGTGGTAGATCCGGAGGTCGTCGGCATCCTCGGCGAGCGCCTGGCGCAGCACCTCCTCGAGGGCCTCCGCCTTCCCCTGCCGCTCGTAGACGGTGGCGAGCGCGAGGTAGCCGCGGAGCCGGTCTCCCGGGGGATCGCGCTCGAGCATCCACCTTCCGAGCTCGAGGGCCTCCTCGTAGCGCTCGTGGTCGAGGTGGATGCCGTAGAGCAGGCTCGCCGCCTCGTCGCTCACGGGCTCGCCCTCCGGCCCGCGGAGCACCTCCTCGGCCTCGGCGTCCCGCCGCGCCACGCGCAGCAGCCGGGCCGCGAAGACCCGCAGCTCGGCGTCCTCCGGATCGAGGGCGAGGGCGCTCCGCGCGGCCTCGAGGGCGTCGTCGAACTGGCCCTGCCGCGCCGCGAGCTCGGCGACCTTCCGGCGCAGGTAGGCCGAGGAGGGGTCGCGCTCGGCGGCCCTCTGGTACAGGGCGAGCGCGCCGCCGAGATCCCCTTCGAGCTCACGGTCGCGGGCCGCGAGGAAGAGCAGCTCGGGCGAGGCATCCGCCGGGATCGCGACGGGTTCGGCCTCGCCCGGCGCGCGGGCGAAGGTGGCGCAGCCCGGGAGCGCGAGCGCAACGAGGGCCAGGAGGGCGGCCGAAGCGGCGCCCCGTCCGGGCGGCCCGCCCGCCGCCCCGGCCCGACCTCGCCTCACGCGGAGAGGTATCCCTTCTCCTCCAGGTAGCGGACGAGCCGCTCCACGCTCTCCTCGACGCTCTCCCGGGCGGTGTCGAGGACCAGCTCCGGATGCTCGGGAGCCTCATAGGGGGCGGAGACGCCGGTGAACTCGGGGATCTCGCCGGCCCGGGCCTTCCGGTAGAGCCCCTTCACGTCCCGCTCCTCGCAGACGGCCACGTCCGCGGCCACATGGACCTCGACGAAGTCTCCGGGCTTCATGAGGGTCCGCACGGCGTCCCGGTCCGCCCGGTAGGGCGAGATGAAGGAGGTGAAGACGATCACCCCGGCGTCGGTGAAGAGCTTGGCCACCTCGCCGATCCGCCGGATGTTCTCGCTGCGGTCCTCGGGGGAGAAGCCGAGGTTCTTGTTCAGCCCGTGGCGGATGTTGTCCCCGTCGAGGACGTAGGCGAGGTGCCCGCGCGAGACGAGCTCCCGCTCGGCCCCCACCGCCACGGTCGACTTCCCGGAGCCGGAAAGGCCCGTCAGCCAGACGGTCACGCCGCGCTGCCCGAGCAGCCGCTCGCGGTCCTCCCTCCGGACGTGTCCCTCGTGCCAGGTGATGTGGGTGCTGCGCTGCTCGGTCAACTCGACTGCTCCTGCTCCTGCCGGGTCCGGCCGGGTGGCCCGGCCCGGGCAAGCCAACACCGCGGCAGATCGCGCGGGCGCGCCCGCGAAGCACCCGGACCCGCAGCGGCCCCGGCGGCGCGGGGTGCGCGCGGCCGGCCCGCCCCGCGCAGGGGCCACGCGGCGGCCCCGGCACCGCGCCGGGAGCGCGGCGCCGGCAGCTTAGCGGACGGCGGTGAGGGCGCGCCGGCGCACCACCTCCTCGGCGATGCGCTCCACCGCCCGGTCCACCTCCTCGGCGGTGGTGAATCGGCCGAGACCGATCCGGATCGACCCGAGCACGCGCTCCCGCGGCAGGCCGAGGGCAGCGAGGACGTGGCTCGGCTCCCCAGAGGCGGAGGTGCAGGCGGAGCCGGTCGAGACCGCCACGTCCGGCATGGCGGCGATCAGCTCGTCGGCCCGGATCCCCTCGAGCCAGACGTTCAGGTTGCCCGGAAGCCGCCGCTCCGGGTCGCCGTTCAGATGCACCCCCCCGAGTCGGGCGGAGAGCCCCCGGAAGAGCCGCTCGCGCAGCTCCCGCAGCCGCCGGGCTTCCGCCTCGCGCTCGAGGGTGGCGATCTCCGCCGCCCGGCCGAAACCGACGATGAGCGGCACCGGGAGGGTGCCCGAGCGGAGCCCCCGCTCGTGCCCGCCCCCGTGGAGGATGGGGACCAGCCGGACCCGCGGGCGGCTGCCGCGAAGGTAGAGCGCGCCCACGCCCTTGGGCCCGTAGAGCTTGTGCGCGGTGCACGAGAGCAGATCGACGCCGAGCTCCTGGACGTCGAGGGGCACCTTTCCGAGGGCCTGCGCCGCGTCGGTGTGGAACCAGGCCCCGGCCTCGTGGGCGATGGCCGCGAGCTCCGCCAGCGGCTGCAGGACGCCGATCTCGTTGTGGGCAGCCATGACCGACACCAGGGCGGTTCGACCGTCGACCGCCGCCCGCAGGTCTTCCGGGTCGACCAGCCCCCGGGAGTCGACCCGGAGGCGCGTCACCCGGAAGCCCTGGTCCTCGAGGACCCGGGCCGGATCGAGTACGGCCCGGTGCTCGGTCACCACCGTCACCAGGTGGTCCCGCGCCGGCGACCGCGCCCGCAGTGCACCGAAGAGCGCCAGGTTGTTGCTCTCCGTGGCGCCACTGGTGAAGACGATCTCCCGAGGATCGGCGGCCCCGATGGCCCTCGCCAGGCGCTCCCGCCCCTGCTCCACGGCGGCCTCGGCGCGCCAGCCGAAGACGTGGCCGTGGCTCGCCGGGTTTCCGAAATCCCGCGAGAAGAAGGGCAGCATCGCCTCGAGGACCCGAGGGTCCACGGGCGTGGTGGCGTGGTGGTCGAGGTAGATGGGCTCGCGGCGGGACATCGGCCTCCAGGCGGCACGGCTCCCGGCCGCCGTCCGCGCCGGGGCCGGAGCTCAGGCGCCGAAGGACTGACCGCAGCCGCAGGTCTGGGTGGCGTTCGGATTCTGGATCTTGAAGCCGGTCTCCATCAGGGTGTCGACGTAGTCGAGGGTGCTGCCGGCGAGGTACACCGCGCTCTTCTCGTCCACCGCCACCCGCACGTCGCCGGCCTCCACCACCGTGTCGGTGGGGGCCACCTGGTCGTCGAAGCCCATCTGGTACTGGAGCCCCGAACAGCCGCCACCCACCACTCGGATCCGAAGCACGTGGGTACCGAGCTTGCCCTCCCGATCGAGCAGCTCCTTGATCCGCGCCGCGGCCGACTCGGTGACCTGGATCAGCGCCATGGTTCCTCCCGCCGGGGACGGTCGCCCGGCCGGCTCCCAGTCTAGCGGAAGGCCCGGCCGTGGCCGAGCCCGGCGGCCGGGAGCCAGAGGAAGATCTCGCGGTTGCCCCGCGGCCCGGCCAGGCGGCTCTCGGCGCGGCCGCGCTCGGGGTGTCCGAGTTCCGCGGCCTGCGCCGCCACGCGGTCGGCCGCCTCCCGCCGAAGCGCGTCGTCCCGGACCACGCCGCCCTTGCCCACCCGCGCGCGCCCCACCTCGAACTGGGGCTTGACCAGGAGCAGCCAGTCGCCCCGGGGGGCGAGCGCCGCGAGGGCCGGCAGCACGTGCCGCAGAGAGATGAACGAGACGTCCACGGTGACGAGATCGGGCGGGAGCGGAAGCGCCTCGGGCCGCAGCCGTGCGATGTGGGTCCGCTCGAGGACGTGGACGCGCGGATCCGAGCGAAGGAGCGGCGCGAGCTGCCCGTAGCCCACGTCGACGGCGATCACCGCGCGTGCCCCGGCCTCGAGCAGGCAGTGGGTGAAGCCCCCGGTGGAGGCGCCGACATCGAGTACCACCCGCCCCTCGACGGGGACGCGGAGATCGGCGAGCGCGCCCGCGAGCTTCTCGCCGCCCCGGGAGACGAAGTGGCGGTTCTCTCCGCGCAACCGCAGCACCGCACCGGGTGCCACCCGGGTGCCGGGCTTGTCCACGGGAACGTCGTCGACGAGCACGCGACCCGCCCGGATGAGCGCCTGGGCGCGCGTCCGCGACCCGGCCAGGCCCTCGGCGACGAGCCGTTCGTCGAGGCGCGGGCCCTTCAGCGCCGCTCACCCCGGGCCAGGAGCTCGCGGGCCGCGGCGGCGATGCCGGCCCGGTCGAGACCGAGGCCCGCGCGCTGCGCCGCAGGGCTGCCGTGCTCGAGGGGAACATCCGGGATGGCGAGGACGCGGACCCGCGCCGTGACGCCGGCGGCGGCGAGGGCCTCGAGGACGGCCGCTCCGAAGCCGCCAAGGCCGCTGTGCTCCTCCACCGTGACCACGGCCCCACAGCGCCCCGCGAGGGCGGAGATGCGCTCCGCGTCGAGGGGCTTGGCGAAGCGCGCGTTGACCACCGCCGCGGAGATTCCCTCCGCGGCGAGCTCGGTCGCGGCGTCGAGGGCCTCGTGGGCCAGGGTGCCGAGGGCGGCGATCAGGACGTGGTCGCCGTCGCGGAGGAGCTCCGAACGCCCGATGGGGAGGCTCTTGATCTCCGGGTCGAGGGGGACGCCCCGCCCCCCGCCGCGCGGGTAGCGCACCGCCGCCGGCCCCGGGTGCTCCACAGCCGTGCGGAGCATGTGGCGCAGCTCGTTCTCGTCCTTGGGCGCCATGACCACCATGTTGGGAAGGGTCCGGAGGAAGGCGACGTCGTAGAAGCCCTGGTGGGTCGCGCCGTCGGCGCCCACGATCCCCGCCCGGTCGATGGCGAAGGTGACGTCGAGATTCTGGACGCAGACGTCGTGGACCACCTGGTCGTAGGCCCGCTGGAGGAAGGTCGAGTAGATCGCCGCAACCGGCTTGAGGCCCTCGGCGGCGAGCCCCGCGGCGAAGGTGACCGCGTGCTGCTCGGCGATGCCGACGTCGTAGAAGCGCGAGGGGAACTCGCGCTGGAAGCGGTCGAGGCCGGTTCCGCCGGGCATCGCGGCGGTGATCCCCACGATGCGCGGGTCCTCGTGCGCGAGCTCGATCAGGGTGTCCGAGAAGACCCGCGTATAGGACGGAGGACCGGGACGCGAGGGCTCCATGCGCCCCGAGGTCACTTCGAAGGGGCTCACACCGTGGTAGGTGAGCGGATCCCGCTCGGCGGGCTCGTAGCCGTAGCCCTTGGCCGTGAGCGCGTGGACGAGCACCGGGCCGTCTCCGGCCGCGAGCATCTCGCGCACGTTCTCGAAGGTCTCGAGCAGCACCTCGATGCGATGCCCCTGCACCGGCCCCACGTAGCGGAAGTTCAGCGCCTCGAAGAGCAACCCGGGCGAGAAGAAGACCTTGAGCGACTCCTCCGCCTTCTGCGCCCAGTGGAGCATGTCGCCCGGAAGCGTGCCCAGGAACTCCTTGGCGAAGCCCTTCATCCGCCGCACCATGGGAGCGGAGAGCTTCCGCGAGAGGAAGGACGAGAGCGCCCCCACGTTGGGGGAGATGGACATCTCGTTGTCGTTGAGCACCACCACCAGGTTCTTCTGGCGGAGCGCCCCGGCGTGGTTCAGCGCCTCGAAGGCCATGCCCGCGGTCATGCCGCCGTCGCCGATGAGCGCGATGGCGACCGCATCCTCTCCCCGGTGCTGGATGGCGCGCGCCATGCCGAGGGCGGCGGAGATCGAGGTGCCGGCATGGCCGGCGCCGAAGTGGTCGTACTCCGACTCGCAGGGGCGCAGGAATTTCCCGATTCCGCCCTCGCGCCCCATGGTCTCGAAGGCCTCCCGGCGGCCGGTGAGCATCTTGTGGGCATAGCCCTGGTGGCCGACGTCGAGCACCAGGCGATCGCGGGGGGTGTCGAAGACGTAGTGCAGCGCGGTGAGCAGCTCCACGGCACCGAGGCTCGAGGCGAGGTGCCCTCCCGTCCGGGAGACCTGTTCGACGATCTCCTCCCGGAGCTCCCGCGCCACCTCGCCGAGCCGGTCCCGCGGAACCTGCCGGAGATCCGCCGGCGAGCGGATGCCGTGAAGCCACTTCCTCGGGCTCATCGGGCCCTCCGGGCGGCGAACCGCGCGAGCTCGCGCAGGGGCGCCGCCCGGCCCCCGAAGCGCGCGAGCTCGGCGACGGCCGCCGCGAGCAGCGACTCCGATCGCCGGGCCGCCTCCTCGCGGCCGAGAAGCCTCACCATGGAGGCGGGTTCGTCGCGGCCGTCGTCGAGGAGGTCGTCGGCGATCTGGAAGGCGAGGCCCACCTTCTCGCCGAAGCTCCGCAGGCAGGCGACGTCGTCGCCATCGGCACCGGCCAGCAGTGCGCCCCCCGCGCTCGCCGCCGCCATCAGCGCCGCCGTCTTCCGCCGGTGGATGGAGGAGACCGCGGCCTCGGTGGCCTCCGACTCGGCGAGCGAGAGGTCGTCTGCCTGCCCGCCGACCAGGTTCCGGGAACCGGCGGCCCGGGCGAGCTCGCCCACCGCCGCCATCCGCCGCTCCGGCGCACCGTCGCCACCCGCGAGCAGCTCGAAGGCGAGCGCGAGCAGCGCATCCCCGGCGAGCACCGCCACGGCCTCCCCGTAGACGACGTGCACCGTGGGCCGGCCGCGGCGCTCCGCGTCGTCGTCCATGCAGGGGAGATCGTCGTGGATGAGCGAATAGGTGTGCACGAGCTCCACCGCCGCGGCCATGGGCAGCGCCGCCTCCGACGGACACCCGGCCGCCTCGGCGCCCGCGATCGCGAGCGCCGGTCGGATGCGCTTGCCGCCCGGAAACACCAGGTGACGCATGGCGCGGTGCAGGTCCCGGGGCGCTTCGTCCACCCCCGGAAGGACCTTCTCGAGCACGCCCTCCACGCGCCCGGCGCACGCCCCGAGATAGGCCTCCACGTCCACCGCTGCTCCCGCCCGCCCCCGGCGATCGGCCCGGGCGCGTCCCGAGCCCTAGGGCCGCGCCACCGCCGGGAGCTCCCCGGCCGCGGCCCGCAGGTCCTTGAGGCGCTCGAAGTAGGTCCAGCTCTTCAACACCTCGAGCGCGCGCGCCATCTGGAGGTCGAGCGCCTCCGGATCGGGCGCCGGCTCCGACTCCGGATCGGCCTCCTCGTGCGTCAGATGGCCCTCGAGGTCGCGCTCGCGCACCCGGCGCGGCTCCTCGGAGCCCGTCTCGGCCACCGGCTCGGCTGCATCCACCACGATATCGGGGTGGATGCCCACCTCCTGGATGGACCGATCCGCGGGGGTGTAGTAGAGCGCGGTGGTGAGCCGCAGACCGGAGCCGTCCTCGAGGGGGATGATCGTCTGGACGGAGCCCTTCCCGAAGGTGTCGGTGCCGAGCACGAGGGCGCGGTGGTGGTCCTGGAGGGCTCCGGCCACGATCTCCGACGCGCTGGCGCTCCCCGCGTTGACCAGCACCACCAGGGGGTAGGGCGGTTCGGTGCCCTCGGCGCCGGCGTGGAACTCCTGCCGCTGGCTCTCGAGACGGCCGCGGGTGGAGACGATGAGGCCCTCCTCGAGCCAGACGTCCGCCACCGCCACGGCCTGGTCGAGAAGCCCGCCCGGGTTGTCGCGGAGGTCGAGGACGAGGCCCTCGAGGCGCCCGCCGCTCTCCGACCGCAGCCGATCGAGGAGCGCGCGGAGGTCGTCGGCGGTCCGCTCCTGGAAGGATCGCACCCGCGCGTAGCCGTAGCCGGGCTCGAGCAGCCGCCCGATCACCGAGCGGACCTTCACGATGTCCCGCACGATGGTAAAGGCCCGCGGCTCCTCGAAGCCCTCCCGGAAGATCTGGATGGTGATCGGCGTGCCCCGCGGTCCGCGCATCAGCTGCACGGCCTCCACCAGCGTCATGTCCTTGGTGCTCCGGCAGGGCTCGTTCCAATCCTCCGGGGGCTCCTCGGGGCAGATCGCCACGATCTGGTCCCGCGCCCGGATCCCGGCCGCGTGGGCGGGCGTTCCCTCGATGGGGGCGATCACGTCGATGAAGCCCTGGCTGCTCTTGGAGATCTCGATTCCGAGGCCGGCGAACTCGCCCCGGGCGTCGATCTGCATCTCCCGGTAGACCTCGGGCGTGAGGAAGGAGGAATGCGGATCGAGCTCCGCGAGCATGCCCCGGATGGCGCCCTCGATGAGCTTCCGATCCTCCACCGGCTCCACGTAGTTCTTGCGGATCAGGCCGAGCACGCTGGTAAAGAGGCTGAGCTCCTCGTAGCGGGTCGCGGCGCCCGGGCGGACGCCCGTGATCGGGAGCGCCACCAGGGCGGCCACGGCACCGGCCGCGAAGCTCGTCAGGAGTCTCGCTCGGAAGTGGGCCATGGCCGCCGAGTCTAGCAACGGCCGGCGCCGGCTCCCGCCGCCCCCCGCGCTCAAGGCGCCCACCACGGTTCGGGATCGAGGGCCTCGGCACCGCGGCGGATCTCGAAGTGGAGGCCGGGCCCCGAAAGCGAGCCCGTGTCGCCCACCGTACCGATCACCTCGCCGCGGCCCACCCGCTCCCCGGCCTCCACCTCCACGGTGTCGAGATGCCCGGAGACGGTGAAATAGCCATCCCCGTGGTCGAGGATGACGAGCTTGCCGTAGCCGCGGAACCAGCCGGCGAAGCGGACCACCCCGTCGGCCACCGCGCGCACGGGCGCCCCGGCCGGGGCGCCGAACTCCACGCCCTTCCGCAGCACCGCGGTGTGGAACTCCCGGTCCACCACCCGGCCGAAGCGGCGCACCACCGGCGAGTCGACCGGCGGCTCGAGCTGGCCCCGCAGGGACTCGAAGGGCGGCCCCTCCGTGACGCGCTCCGCGGGCCGGCGGTCGAGGTCGTCGAGTGCCCGTTCGAGCTCCCGGGCCGCGCGCTCGAGCTCGGCGAGGGCCGATTCCTCCCGGGCCCGGCTGCTCCGCACCTCCTCGAGCAGCGCGACCCGACGGGCGCGCTCCCCTTCGAGGGCCGCGGTGCGGGCTGCCACCTCGCGGGCGGCCCGGGCCAGGCGCTCCTCTGCCTCCCCGGCTGCTGCCGCGGCCGCCTCGAGCGCCGCGTGCTCCTGCCGGTAGCGGTCGAGGAGCGCCCGGTCCCGATCGAGGAGGCGACCGAGCACGGCCAGCCGGAAGAGGAGGTCGCCCAGGTCCTCGGCGGAGAGGAGGAAGGCCAGCGGCCCGAAGTCGCCGGTGCGGTAGAGGGCCACGGCCCGGACCCGCAGCGACGCCCGGGTGCGGGCCAGGGCCGCCTCGAGGCCGGCGACCCGCTCCTCGAGGCCATGGCGCTCGCGTCGGGCGGCTTCGCGGCCGGCCTCCGCACGGGCGAGCTCGGCCTCGAGGCCCTCGAGGCGGCGGTCGATCTGCTCGAGTCGGCCGAGCAGCCCCTGCTCATCGCGCTCCCGCTCCTGGACCCGGGCCCGCCGCTCCTCGATGGCCCGGCGCAGGCGCTCGAGCTCGGTCTCCGAAGCCGGGGCCCTGCCCGGCGCCAGGGCCGCCGCCACGGAAAGCACGAGCAGCCCGACCGGACCGGCTCTCACCGCTCGAGCCCCCCCGCCACCGCCGCCGCGGAACCCACGAGGCCCAGGAGCCCCCCCGCCGCCACGAGCGCGAGCCCGCTGGCGACCCGCGGCCCGGGGCCCTCGAAGGAGCCGAGCCAGAGAAGCCCGTCCCCGAGGAGCGGCTCGGCGAGCGCCACGGCCAGCCGAAGTCCGACGGCGGCGAGCAGGCCTCCCGCCACGCCCTCGATCAGGCCCTCCAGGAGGAACGGGGTCGCGATGAAGGCGCGGCTCGCACCCACCAGATCGAGAATCTCGAGCTCCTCCCGGCGCGCGTGCACCGCCAGGCGGATGGTGCTGCCGACGATGAGGAGGGTCGCGAGCACGAGCACGGCACCGATCCCGACGGCGAGCCCGCGCATCAGGTCCAGGACCGAGGCGTAGCGCTCCAGCCACTCCGAGCCGTAGCCGAGCTCCTCGACCCCCGGGAGCTCCGACACCGCGGCGCGCAGGCGGGCCACCGCCTCGGGCGCGCGCGCACCGGCTCCGGGGACGATCTCGAGCGAGGCGGGAAGCGGCTCGCCCTCGAGGACATCGAGGATCGGGAAGCGCGCTCCGAAGCGCTCGCGAAAGCGCCGCTCGGCCTCCCCGGGATCGACGAGGTCCACCGCCGCCACGCCGGGCAGTTCCGCGACCCGGCGCCGGAGCGCCTCGCGCGCCTCCGCGTCGAGCGACTCGTCCACCCATGCGACGATCCGCATCTGCCCGGCGGCGCGATCGAGGACCGTCTCGAGGCCCGAGAGCGCCATCCAGAAGCCGCCCACCAGCACCAGCGTCGCCGACAACGTGATGACCGCCACCGCGGTGGTCACCGGGTTGGCCACGAGGCCGCCGAGCGCTGCCGACACCGCCCAGCGGATGCGGGAGGGAAGGCCCCTCACACGCCAGGACCCGCCGGACGGTCCTCGACCAGCCGGCCGCCGGCCAGGTGGAGGGTGCGGCGGCGGTAGCGCTCCACGAGCGGGAGGTCGTGGGTGGCGACGAGCACCGTGGTTCCGGCCGTGGCGGCCGCCACGAGCAGGTCCATGATCTCGACGGTGAGCTCGGGGTCGAGGTTTCCCGTCGGCTCGTCGGCGAGGAGGATCTCGGGTGCGTGGACCAGCGCCCGCGCGATGGCCACCCGCTGCTGCTCGCCGCCCGACAGGGATCGCGGCCGGTGGTGGCGGCGGTGCTGCAAGCCGACCTGCTTGAGCACGCGGAAGGTACGCGAGCGGGCCTCGCGCGCCGGGGTGCCCACCACGTCGAGGGCGATGCGCACGTTCTCCTCGACGGTGCGCGCGGTGAGCAGCTTGAAGTCCTGGAAGACGACGCCGATCTGCCGGCGCAGCGCCGGGATCGCGCGGGAACGGAGGCGGGCGACGTTGCGGCCCCGGATGATGATCTGGCCCTCGCTCGGGCGCTCGGCCGCGAACAGCAGCTTCAGCAGGGTCGTCTTCCCGGCGCCACTGGCACCGGTCACGAAGACGAACTCCCCCCGGCGCACCTCGAGGTCCACGTCCCGCAGGGCGTAGCTCCCGGCCAGGTAGGACTTGGACACGTGGTACATGCGGATCGGCACGTCGCCGCCCGCCGCCTCCCCCGACTCTCCGAGCCGCCCGGGCCGGCTCACGGAGCCGAGGGGTCACCGCGGGAGACGCGCTCGACGAGGTAGTCGAAGATCACCTCGTCGAGCCGCCGGTCGCCGATCCGACCCGCACCGAAGGTCCGGGCCCGCCGCTCCCGGACGCCCGCTGGCACCGGCATCTCGAGGGTCGACCGTCCGGCGCGCCCCTCGGCCGGCCCGGCGTCGGGAGAGGCCAGGGCCGTGCCCGTCCGATCGGCCGGATCCTCCTCGAGTGCCTCGATCCGGGAGTCGAACTCGCCTCGGGTCAGCCGCCGCAGCATCTCCTTGTGCTGCTCCTGCATCAGCTCCCGGACCGCATCCTCCATCTCGGGGCTGTCCGGGTCCTTCTCGTCGAGCAGCTCGCCGTATTCCGTGCGGAGGGTGGCGAGGATCTCCCCCTCTCGGAAGAGATGGGTGACGATGCGGGGGCGATTCCTCCCACCGTCCTCGGTCTGGACGTGGAAGCCGAGCCCCCGGTGGCGGACGTTGGTATTGAAGCCCGTGAGCATGCGCGGCCGAAGCCCCCCGATCCTCGGCGGTTTCCCAGTGTGCGAGACCCGGCGGCCGCCGGCAACCGACCCGCAGCGTCTATCGGCTCTGCAACGCGAGGCCTGAACCTCCCGTATCATGCCGGCGGGCCCGGGAGCCGATCGAAATCCGGCCCGGACCCGGCAGCGCGCCCGGCACGGGGCGGAAGTCCGGGCGAGGAGGATTCATGGGCAGACGAGGACGCGGAGCGGTGATCACCAGCGACCGGGGCCATGTCCGGCGACACCGGCGCGCGGCGGTCCCCCTGGTGGCCGCCGGCCTGCTGCTGCTGCCCGGCCCGGCCGCGCGCGCCGAGGGGGTTCGCGACCGCTTCAACGAGGCCAACCGGACGCTCAACTTCTGGCTTTTCGACCACGTCTTCGAGCCGGTGACCCACGGCTACAACCTCCTGGTCCCGAAATGGGGGCAGAGCCGCGTGCAGGGGGTGGTGGAGAACCTCGACCGCCCGCGGGACATCGTGAACAGCCTGATGCAGGGCAAGCCCGGCCGCGCCGCGAAGCACACCGCCGCCTTCCTGGTCAACAGCACCGTCGGCCTGCTCGGGATGTTCCGCGTCTCCGACCTGCTCTTCGAGGACGAGAGCCCGGAGACCACCGACGAGACCCTGGGCCGCTACGGGCTGCCCCCGGGCGCCTACCTGGTGCTGCCGATCTACGGGGAGACCTGTCCGCGCTGCCTGGTCGGCGCGGTGGGCGACGCGGCGCTGAACCCGCTCTTCTGGGTCGGCGGTGAGGCCGGCCCGGCCATCGGGGCCGGGGTCCGCATCGTGGGCGACATGAACGCCCTCGCCCGCCGGATGCCCACCCCCTTCGCCGACGATGCCGAGTGGGAGGTCTTCCACGAGCGGATCCGGAAGCGACACAGCCTCGACGAGGCCGAGCGCCTCTTCTTCGAGAACAAGCGCCTCGACGTGGAGGACTGAGGGGGCACCCCGCGGCCGCGGCCACGTGGGGCGGCCCCCTTGCAGCCTCCGGCTGCAGCTCAGACGGGCGGGCCGCGGCGCCGGCCGAGGGCGGCGAGCACGCCGAGCCCCGCCAAGCCCAGCAGCAGCGAGCCCGGCTCCGGCACCGGAGGGAGCTGCGCGCGCCCCGGGGAGGGGTCCGACAGCACCGCGAAGTCCAGGTGGTTGCGGTCGGTATCCCGGTCGCTCGGTACCCGCCCCAGACTGGATCCGGCCGGTGCATCCGGCGCGGGCAGCCCCTCTCCAGCGAAGACGAGCCCCGGTTCGAAGACCCCGTAGGCCACGGCGTCGACCACCTCGTCGTCGAGACGAAGCACCAGCGAGTCGGGGCCGTTCTGCAGGTCGAAGTCGAGCAGGAGGTCCGCGCCGGGCACCTCGCTGCTTCCATCCGCCCGGCGGTCGGCGACCACGAAGAGGCCGTCCTCCCCGAGGATCCCGGAGAGTGCGAGGACGGGACCCACCGCCCCTCCGGCGCCGTTGACCCCCTCGAGCCGGTAGCCGGCGAGATCGGTACCCGGTTCGCCGTAGAGCTCCACGAAGGAGCGCCCGTCGTCGGCTCCGGTGGCGTCGTAGAGCACCTCCGAGATGATGGGGAGTGCTCCCGCCTCGCCGGTGAGCGCGCACAGGGCCGCCAGCGACCCTCCGAGCAGAAGACGCGCCCCGCGGCTGTGCTTCGGGAATCTCATGGGTGATCACCTTCCTTCGGGACCGGGGTGGTCGATTGGGGAGCGGGCGGCCGACCGACGGCCCGGCCGAACCAGCCGCCTGTCCAGGCGTCGAGGCCGGCGGCGAGCTCCGCAGCCCGGAGCGCGAGGAGGGCGCGCTCGGGGCCGGAGGGGATGCGATCGAGCTCGAGGCGGAGACGCTGCCGCTCGAAGTAGAGGCGGGTCACTTCGCCCAGCACGTCGTCCCGAAGGGCGACGAGCGCGCGCAGCTCGCGCGAGGCGTCGATGCGCTCGGGGTCGAAGACCAGATCGCGCAGGTCCACCGAGATCCGGAGCCGGGCGCCGTATTCGAGGTCCCGGTCGACGTCGGCGTCGCGAAGGACCCGGTGCTCTCCCGAGAGGAAGGCCTCGTCCCGCTCCCGGGTGCGCCGCCGGTCCCGCCCGCCGTAGAGCTCGAAGTCGATCTCGGGCATCCGCCCGCGCCTCGAGGCGGCCCGGCGCAGGTCGTCGAGAGCCCGTGCCTCGAGACCGAGGTACCGGAGCGCGGCACGGTGGACCGCCTGCACCGGCGGGTCCGTCCCGGCCGCCTCCCCCGCGCCCCGAGGCGCGGTCGGGCGACGACGGTTCGCCGGACCCGCCGTGGCCGGACCGGGCGGCACCGCCCACAGGCGCCGCCGCCCGAGCAGGAACACCGCCTCCCCCCGAACCGCGGCATCCACCCCGGGCCGGGATCCCGGGGGCCCCGGAGCCGGCCGGAGCGGGGCCCCGGGCGGCACGGCCAGGAGGAAGCCGCGGGTGGTGGCCACCACGAGGGCACGGGGCCCGGCGGCGAGCGCCGTCGGCCGCGCACCCGGTCGCAGGACGAGCTCCCGGACCCGGCCGCCGTGTGGGCCGAACTCGTGCAGTGCCTCGCCCGTGAGCACCAGGAGCTCGCCCGGCGCCGGAAGCGCGACGTCCACCACGGCCTCCCGCGAGCCGGGGCCGGCCCGGTGGCGAAGCCGCAGGCCCTCGAGCCGAAGCGAGCTCCCCCGCCGCTCGAGGCGAGCCTCGAAGACCTCGCGGTCCGATGCGAGCGCGATGCGACGAGCCGGGACCTGCGGAGCCGGGGTGCGGACGATCCGGAGCCCCCGCGCGGCCGCCCCCGAGAGCCCACCCGGCCTCCGCCCGTCGCGGCCGAAGACCTCGACCCCGCCCGGTCGGAGCAGCAGGGCGAAGCCCCCGAGGCACGCGAGCCGCCGCGCCGGGGCGGTGTTCTCGCGCTCCGGGGCGTGGCCGGCCTCCGACCCCTCCGTGCCCGGGAGGGAGGCGAGCCGGCGCACCGCCCCCCCGGCCTCCCGAAACAGGAGCGCGTCGGGCAGGAGGACGAAGAGCCCGCCACCCGGGGCGGCGCAGAGCCCGCGGACGGGTGCGCGGGCGAGCACGCGACCCGCCCGCCCCGGAACCCGCAGGCCGCGCGCGTCCCCGACCGCCGCCCCCGTATGGGGGCCGTCTTCCAGGATCGCCAGGGCCGCTCCGCCCTCGCCCTCGACCGCCGCGAGGGCTCGGGCCGCCGGCCATGCCGCCTCCCCGGCAGCGGGTGCCGGAAGCAGGAGCGAAGCCACGACGAGCGAGGCGGGCCGCCAGTGCACGGCGGGCCGGAAAAGCAAGGACCGTGCCCCCGGGACCGCCCTTCGGCGCGCCGGTGGCGCGGCCCCGGGGTGTCACGTGAACCCGAGGTCTCCGGGCGGCCGTCTCCCCGGGTCCACCCGTTCGGGTCCCGGGTTGACGGTCCTTTCGACGTCGAGAACACTGCGCCCATGCGAGCCCCCCGGTGGTGCCTCCTGCTGCTCGCGGGCGCAGGCCTCGCCGCACCCGGTACCCTCGCACCGCCGGCGGCCGCCGAGGAGCCCCGGGCCGGTCGCGGTCGGGAGCCGCTGCGCATCTACAAGTGGGTGGACGAAAACGGCATCGCCCACTACACGACCCGCCTCGACCGCATTCCGGAGCACCTGCGCGACCGGATCCGCGAGCCGCGGTCCCTCGACGAGCGACCCGGCCCGGCGACCGAGGACTGGGCCCGGCGGGACGCGGATTCCGGGCCCGTCCCCCCCGCCCCGGATGTGGAGGGAGGGGGATCGGGCGCAGGCCGGCCCGTGGCCGCGGTGGGTCCCGACCTCGAGGCGCGGATCGCCGCCCTCGAGCGGGAGATCGCGCGGGACCAGGAGCGGCTGAAGGAGCTGATCAGCGCCCCGCCGGAGGAGCTCGAGGCGCCACTTCCCGAGCTGCCCGCCTTCCGCGAGATCGCGCAGCGCCTGCCGAGGCTGCAGGCCGACCTGCGCCTCCTCCGGCGACAGCGCGCGCCTGCCACCGGAATGTAGGGCCGTGACCTGCTCAGACCCCCTGGTGGCCCTTTGCGGCGGCGTGGGGGCCGCCCGGTTCCTCGGCGGGCTCGTGAGCGTCGTCCCGCCGGAGGCCGTGGTGGCCGTCGTCAACACCGGCGACGACCGCCGCTTCTACGGCGTGCATGTGGCGCCCGACCTCGACATCGTCACCTACACCCTCGGCGGCGTCGTCGACCGGGAGCGCGGCTTCGGGCTCGAGGGCGACACCACCGCCGTGATCGACGCCCTCGAGCGGTTCGGCCACGAGACCTGGTTCCGGCTGGGCGACCGGGACCTCGCGACCTGTCTCCACCGCACCCTCCGGCTCGAGGCCGGCGCTGGGCTCGCCGAGGTCACCGACGAGATCCGCCGGGCGTTCGGCGTGCGTACCCGGATCCTTCCGATGAGCGAGGCCCCCTGCCCCACGTTCATCGAGCTCGCAGGCGGCCGCCGCCTGCACTTCGAGGAGTACCTGGTGCGCGACGGGGCCCCGAGCGACGTGGTGGCGGTGGACCTGTCTGCCGCAGAGGCCGCAGGGCCCGCTCCCGGCGTCCTCGAGGCCATCGCCGCCGCCCGGGCGATTCTGGTCTGCCCGAGCAACCCGGTGGTCTCCATCGGCCCCATCCTGGCGGTACGCCGCATCCGGGAGGCGATCGCCGCCGCCGGGGTCCCCGTGGTGGCGGTCTCCCCCATCGTCGGAGGGGCCCCGATCAAGGGCCCGGCCGACCGGCTGCTCCGCGCGGTGGGTGCCCGGGTCTCCGCCTCCGGTGTGGCGGACTTCTACGGGGACCTCCTGACCGGCTTCGTGCTCGACTCCCGGGACGCGGCCGAGCTCCCGGCCGTCCGGGCCCGCGGGATCGAGGCGGTCGCGGTCGATACCATCATGCGGAACCCCGAACGCGCCGCGGAGCTGGCCCGTGCGGTCCTCCGCCTCGCGG